>Ga0247782_1000278_pt1 | contig 51821 bp, 47 predicted proteins | sample UWRJL019104C5_FD_179928 | JGI IMG/M metagenome (GOLD analysis project Ga0247782, IMG submission 179928) | Plant litter microbial communities from Arlington Agricultural Research Station in Wisconsin, United States - UWRJ-L019-104C-5 | ecosystem: Environmental > Terrestrial > Plant litter >...
ACAATTATGTATCTGAGTGCCGAGTTGGCCGTTACGCCATGATTGATACGAAGCGGTGTAGCAACTAATAGCCTAGTCAGCTCATCCTCATTTTTCTTACTTTCTTTCTCTCTCTTTTTTTTTTTTTTTTTTTTTTTTTTTTTTTTTTTTTTTTTTTTTTTTTTTTTTTTTTTTTTTTTTTAATAAATATAATTTTTTTTTTTTTTTTTTTTTTTTTTTTTTTTTTTTTTTTTTTTTTTTTTTTTTTTTTTTTTTTTTGTGCAAGTGTTGCAAACATTTACATTACAAACACAACGAATAACCAGTTTACGGCATCTGTGACCGTTTAGAATACCCGTGGTCCTGATTACGCGCGTAAGAGGGGGATGAATGAGCGCACATGTGCTACTTCCTAGGTAAATATCAACCATTTTCAACATGTAGGTAGAAAACAAATTACAAGACACTACAATACCTAGCTGAGAGTTGCGTGTTAATTTTCTTCTTTTTCTTTTTGCAGGTGAAAACATCTCCTACCTACCTACTACCTACAAATTATGTATGTGGTTAGATTTACTTATTGATCCTTGGACCTCGAGAACATACACAGAGAGACAGACAGAGAGAGACTTGTCATTTTGCCATGATAGCTAGTGGGACTGGACTACTGCATGTAAGCGAAGCGAAAGGCAAGGACAGAAACAGTTGTAGATATGTATACCTTCTCGTTTAAACAACAAATCAAGCTGCTTTGTATTATTTAAATTCTTTAACTTGCTTAATTCCGAACTGTGTGGATCGTGAAGGTACATATTATTGCCGTTGCCGTTGCCGCTGCCGTCCTTTTCTCTCTGCCTCTGCAACATCCATGTTCTTGGCCTACTTGCCGGCTTATTTATTGATTACTTAACTGGGAACCTTATACGTAGCATAAGTTTAATCGACGACAAACGATCGAACATGCGAACAAGCCTTTTCACATACAAGGAAACTCCTTGTAGTGATTCAAGGTCAAGGTGAAGAAAAGGTGCTTTAATCGACTCCGACTCGTTCAATTCTCGAGTAGTAGTACCTGGTAGTTGTATTAAGGGAAAAATGGGTAGAAGCACGAACGTAACTGGCTGTTCCTGTACTTAGGACTTGTTAGTCTCCTCCCCTTTTGCCCATGTTGCGGTGTCTCTGCCTAGGTACACCGGGTGTCTGTTGAATTCTTCTTACATCTAGCTTTCCTTCTTGTGTTTGTAAAACAATGCCACGTGCCGTTCGTTCGCCTGTGTTGTGGTAGGTAAGCTATGCGGTGCGTGCGATCGCACCTTCCATCAGGAAAACACCTTGCTACTTATCCTGGAAACACCAAGGCCTAATTGCGGCAGGTTCGCGGAGATCATCACTGCTATTGCTGTCAAGAAGCAAAGAAGCCAGACGCGGACGCTCCCGCTCTTGTGTTCCTTCCTTACGTGGGTCATTAACAGTAAGCTCGCGTCTTCCATAAACGAATGTTCTTCCACCCCATGACAAGGGAAAGGAAAGTAACACCACCTGCGGGATGAGTCAAAGGCTCGACACTCACTACCTACATTGTGTATACATACCTACACATGCTGTGACTTACTGTTGCTAACAATCAGATGTCCACTGGCTTGGCTAAGCAAGAAGCAAGAGAACAAAGGAACAAAAGGCAATATAGAACGAACGGCAAACCAACTCGGGGGCGCATATCAGCAAAGGGAGCCATATCGGTCAACTATAAACTCCTTTTCAGCAGTGTGAGCGTCACGAAAACGGCAGGGAAAAGGTAAGAAAATGGAGGATCGAAGCAAGGGCCACTCTCAGGGAAAGAAGTATGATCCGCACTTCACAGACAGTGTCATCGCGGCCACCGGCAAAGGTGCCAATCCACGGCTGAAGCAAATCATGCCGGCTTTGCTCCGGCACTTGCATGATTTCGCGCGAGAAGTTGACCTCACTGTTGCTGAGTGGACGGCTGGCGTGGAAATGGTGAGTTCAATGCCCACGATTTCCGGTTCTTCCGGTCCCTTTGTAGCCCCGGTACGTTGCAAAGACAGGCGGCTCTTTCCTAGCAGCGTAAGAACATGAAGTAAAGTTATTTTTGGCAGAATTGGAATAGACTTGCCTGTTGATACCGTCCTAGCCGTATTACCGCACTTATATGGTATACATATTTACATAGATTCTTATAGATCAACGAGGCAGGCTGCATGTCCACAGACAAGCGCAACGAGACACAGCTTCTCTGCGACATACTCGGCCTAGAATCACTAGTTGACGAGATCAGCTCTAAGCTCCTCCTGCGTGGGGAAGGCGCCGGTTCTACAGCAACACCGTCCGCGGTGCTGGGGCCGTTCTACCGCGCAGACGCACCCATTCTGCCCAACGGGAGCAGCATTATTTCGGCATCAGCACTAAACTCACCCTGGTACACGGAGGCAGTGCCGCTGCTCGCGCACGTGTCCGGGCGAGTTCTCTCGACGTCCACGCGGAAGCCCATCCCCGGCGCGGTCGTCGATGTTTGGCTAGCGGGACCCAACGGCCTATATGAGCAACAGGACCCTGCCCAGCCGGACATGAACCTGCGTGGGCGGTTCCGGACGGATGACCAGGGCCGCTATGAAATGTACGCTCTGCGACCCACGGCATACCCGATCCCGTTTGACGGCCCGGCAGGTAGGTTGCTGCAGCTACTGGATAGACATCCTTATCGTCCGGCACATATCCACTTCATTGTGACCGCGGAAGGGTACAGGCCCCTCACGACGCAAGTCTTCGATCGCGAGGACCGGCACACGAAGGATGATGCTGTGTTTGCAGTGAAGGAGGAGCTTCTCGTGACGTTTGAGAAGAAAGAGGGCGATGAGAGAGCTCGATGGGCGCTCGTGTATGATTTCTTGCTCTGCGAGAATCAGGGGTAAATATAGAGTGGAGGAGCATCTGGGCTATAGAGTGTGCTGAGGTTATCCGCGAGGATTGTGAACTCCGAGCCACGTAAAGTGAAAGGGACAGGCGAGGCAAGAGTCGAAGAATTTCGGAGACAGTGCTAGAAGAGATCCATACTGAAACGATGTCTTCGGCGCCTGACGCGTTAACCAGTATAGAGAGCTAGCTAACCTAGACACGTTTTTTTATGAGATGAACCATAGCACACGAGCATACGTTATTTTTCAACAGACCACAAGAGCTATTTGATCCATGCATCGGACAACATCAATCTAGTAGCTTAGGAGTTGTGATGCATCGCTTGAAGCCATGATATATGGTATGAATGCTTGGTTGATAAGGTTATATCATGCGTCTTTAAAGTGTTACCGTCTATGAAGCCGACACGAATATGAATTTGGACAATAGGTTTGTGCAATACGATATCTCTTGTTAGAAAAACCTCAAAGTAATAGCTGGTCATAATATCGCGACTACTACTTCCAATGTCGTCTTCAAGGTAACATTGAAGGAAGCAATGAGTTACCTAACCTATCGGCGTTTAGTGGCTGCAGCTAACCAGTTACCTACTCTCTTAGGGCCGAATCTAGTGTGTTTAGCTTTCACCAATCGCCTGTGAGGTACCTGAGTACCTCTTCTCCTTTTCCGAGGATGCTACTATGGATGTACGCTAGCAGTGCCCAAGCACTATAACGCCTTCTTAAACACATCGATAGTGAGGCAATCAATCCTATAACGACTCTCCTACCTGCCAGGTATCCTTGTTGTAATTCTACCACTTGTTCCTTCTTCCAACACGAAGACACGTACATACATGTCCACATAATGTCGTCGCGTAGCTAAATGAAAGCATTCCTTCTTTTCAGTTTAATATCAACCTTCTAATTCATCGCCATTTCACGACTTTGACCGACTTTGACCATGGTGAAACAAATAATACCCAGTGCAAACACACAGCTAACGTACCCTCTGTACTGCTGTGACTTTGCAGATCCTAACCGCCTAGTCGTGGCTGGCGGAGGAGGACCAGGACGCAATGGAGTCGGCAACAAGATTGTACGGGAATATCCCTCCCCTCTGAAGCCTTATCTAGCCTTTTTACTTTGTCTATTTCATCTATTGCTTATTCTTTTTCTTTTTCTCTTGCAGTTTGCCTGGCTATCTCTGGAGAAAAAAAAGATGGATAAAGACAGGGTTGGTTGGCTTAGCTAACTTATCGATTCATTTTGCAGACCCTCCTCGATACATCCGATGCGACCCAGCTCCCCATAATCGCTGAGCTTGAATTAAGCGCCCACGAGGACAATGTTATGTCCCTTGTTGTCGCCGGCCCACAGAAAGACAAACCTACAACGACAACAGTTCTAGCGGGCGTCAATTCGAGTCCCGAGGATATCAACAAGGGCCAGAACAAGCACCTACGCGCGCTAGCTATATCCCAACCGGGCAAGTCGGCCAAGACTGGCGGTGTAAAAATCTCCGAGCTCGCGCGCGATGCGCTGTTCGTGCATAAGGACAAAGATACCTACCAGCGGATCCTCAGGCTTTCCCCCCCTCACGAGGGCCTCAAATCCTCCCCGCGATTAGGCGCCGTTGCCACCGGCTTATCCAAGCAACCTCAGATCGTTTTGTTCGATGTACCTAGCACCAACAGCCCGCGGTGGAAAACGAGGGGCAGGCTGGATCCTCCCGTGGAAGCCATGGATCTTGACGTGATTCAGACCGGCCCCGACACTTACCAGCTCGCCTACTGCGACGATCACGAAGTGTTCACCGTCGAAGTCTCCAAGACTGAGGTCTCGGAGCCCAAGCGCGTGTTTGCCATAACTCCCGAAGAGGGAGAGACCGCCAAGGCCTCCTTCAAGTCACTGCGTTACCTCACACCGGGTTTCCTCGTTACCGTTGTGAACAATCCGAAGTCAAAAGGTGTCGCTTTGCACGGCCTTAGACTACCCACGGAAGATGAGGAGGAAGCCCGCTTGGCTATCCGTGCTCACCTCCCTAGCGGGGTGTCCAAAGCCACCAGTCTAGCCGTGCGGAACCTCTCCCCCGTCGCGTTGCCCTCGGACAAGCAAGGCGATGCCCAGTTCGTCATTGCGGTTGCCGGAAATGACTCATCCATCTCGCTATACACTCTCGAACACAAGAGCGCGTTTGGCACAGAAATCTTGGCTGACCTGGCGCCTTTCCAAGTCCTCAAGTCTGTCCATCCATCGAGCATCACCAACCTATCCATATCCACTTTCGAACCGCCAAAGGGGTCGAACAAATCATCTACAGAGCTCTGCGTAAAGCTTGCTAGTGTATCGGTTGGCTGTTCAACCGTTGTTCACAGCATACCCATTAAGAAATATGTCAACAAGGCTGCCACTACCAAGGCCGGAAGACCTCCAAGGGCATCTCGCTACATCGTCGCACTGAAGTCCAAAGCTGAATCTCCAGTCACCGTTATCACCCTAGTGTCCGCCATCTTCCTCATTATCATCCTCACTGGCCAGGTTTTACTCGAAGCCAAAGGCATTGTTGAACCCCGACTTGGGGCCAGAAATTACCTTCCAGCCTCATGGACAGTACCGCTACGAAAGGTTCCGAGAATACAGGAGCCAGCAGGCGAAGCGGAAAAAAAGAAGACCGTAGAAAACTTACTTAGCGAATATGACGCACAAGACTCGCAGAAATTGGTCGTAAAACACGACGATCTGGGAGCCATTGGACCGGACGGGCTCCCAGCTTTACACGTCGGCGTCCATGACGAAGAAATTCATGGACCAGCCACTTCATGGGAAAAGCTAGAGAAGAAAGACCAAGACCTGTGGAAAGATAGACTCAAGAAGTCGGGCCACTGGGTTGAAGAGATGGGTGAGAACATCTTCAAGGGTGTCCTCTTCGGCGAAATCGGCGGCGCTATTGGCAACATTGTGGGTGAGGCGCTTTGATCACCCCTCTGCCGCAGCAATACCAAAAGGCTACAAGTAGCCTGGCATATATAGAACATTATCTCGAAAGAGTGCATATATAAAAGGTCTCGTTTGTCTGTACGATGGATTGTGTACGAGATAGTCATGAGCACTGGCATATCATATTCTTAAACTGATGAAAACTAGGAAAATGCAATCATATATATAACTTCATACAAACCTACTCCCTGTATCCTCGCACTCTGTGCTCCAACACCCATGAACATATGAATGTAATGATATTGACCCCATCCCCGAATCACCATGGCACAAGATTTGGCGGCAACATGGGATACTCGACACCGCCGATGATCTCCGTCCCATATCCAAGATCTTCTTCCGTGGTGTCCCGCTTCCAGTTCGCATTGCAGTCGCCTGGCACGAACCTGGCCACGTCCATGGCCAGCGTCATCTTGATCTCAGGGCAGTAGTCCCAGATGTGCTGGCGCAGGCGCGGAGTGCCCCAGATGCCGGCATGGAGGGCGATGCCGCTGCCGCCGGTGTGGTAGCCCATGGGCTCGTAGAAGCCGTCGCGCCAGTCATCTACGCCTTCTATGTAGTAGTTCTCTTCCTCTCCTTTGACACCGTTTTCAAGGGCTAATGAGGGGGAAGATGAGTTGGTAGATTCTTCTCCTGTGATGGCGTTGGTGGGACTGGGACTGGGACGATGGGCCTGTACTCCTTGCCCCGTGTTCATCTCTCCGCTAAAGGTCAGAGAGAGCGAGCCGTTGGCCATACGGGCCCCTGGTCGGTGGCCCAAACGCTCCGTCAGCCAGACGTCTTCGGGCTCGGAGAACTCGGCGCGGACTTGTTCGCGGAGGATGTCGACTATGTGGTAGGTAGTACGGGTTAGTCAGTGTCTTTTTGTTTCTAATGTGGCTAGAATATGCAGAAGGAAATTAAAGTCTTTCACCGTATACATCTCATCTTCCATGTCACCTGTTTTCCGCGGTTATGAAGTGGAAAATAAGCAGCAGCATTGAAAGACATGGATATACCCACTAATAGCACTAACTCTCCTCAACGACAAGCCGCCATTCCCGCCGAACCGACCATCCGGGTTCCAGGGCGCGCCCACCCAGTCGTACTCGAGGTAATCATTGAGGTTCTGGCGCGAGTTGGCGCAAAGGATACTGTCGGTCTGGAAGACGAGCAGCCATTCGGCAGGCCTCAGCACCGTCTCATACAGCCACAGAGTCGTCAGGAAACGCGAGATCATCTCCTGACCGTCGGTGCTCATGTTACTGGGGATGTATGTAAGGTCTAGTTTCCCCGCAGAGACTTGCGCGCGCACGGCGTGAGAGCTGTTGACGGCGGACACGGACTCGGGAGACCCCATGAATCGGAAGCGCCAGTCTGGCGGAACCACCGAGACGAAGTGAAGAAGCAACGGAGCCAGCAAGGGCAGGGCACGGTTCTCGATTAGCAGGGCCACTTTGGAGGCGTTGTAGGGCGAGTTGTGAGGCTTGAATGACGATACCATCGTGGTAGTAGGCTGTTGTGGCACGGTAGGGGAGGCGGCGAAGTTGTCGGATCCCGGACCATTGTCGCTGTTATCGTTGTATTCTAGTCGTAGGTGCGGCAGGGGAACCCGGTGTAGGTCCGTGTATATCATCGTGATTGACATGATAAGGAGAAACAGTGTGCACGCTGTGATCTGATAGCGTCGCCCTACTCGTCCCCATATCGACGTCACGGCCAGTTTGCTTCTCTCCCAGAGGCGGTAGATGTCTATCGTTGGATGCGTATGATCTGCCATTCTTTGTAACCCTATATTATATCTTCGTGAGATAGTTCATGATTCTATCCTGATCTAGTAGGCTGTAGATAGTTCTCAGCATATCCTTGTAACTAAATAGGTGATAGTTCAAACGTGTTAGTATCGATCCTTTACTTTTAGTTTACGAACTTGTCAAGTACTGCCCTACGAGAAGGTAGGACAAGGCGATACAAAAACGACCCCTCCCGTTGAACGTGTCTTTTCGTTGCCTGGGACAACGTTGGTGGCAAGTTTATGCCCTGGACCAGTGTGCATCAAAGTTGCCTCAAGGGGGGGGGGCATAGTGTTGAGACAGCAACGGACACGTATTTTGGTTCGCCTGTCCCCTTTAGATAGGCTGAAATCGTTGCTGGCCACCAAGTTGTAAGATTCAAGGATATAAAATATGCTCACTGTCGTCACGTTGGTTAGAGATCTCGCGCCCGCAAAGATTAAATAGCCAGTTACCATGGAGGCAAGGAGTCATACCTAACGATGAGGAAAACACTTGCATCGGACAAGACTCTGCGGCAAAGCCAAAGCTCATTGTATGCAAGGGCCCGCGCAAGATTACCACAACGCAAAGCTTCGGCCGAGTCCCCCAAGGTCGGTCTGTCCTCTTTCTCCCTGGGACTTGACTCTGCGATAGGACGGTGTGCAAGATCGATGTTCCACTAGCCCACGCTCGTTTTGACTACACTGGTAGGTTGAAACACTCAGTGACCCCGTCTAGGCATAAGTTATCACAATGAGAGTAACACCTTGTGTGATCTCTTGTACGCGAGAGCCACCCGGGAACACCCTCCTATTATCGAAACCAGGTAAGCGAACGAAACCTCATCGCTAGATATATATAGGGGTTACGAAAGGCTCAAATAAGTAGTTGAGAATCATGAGCAGCAAAGGTAAAGAGTACGCCAACATTTCCTAGCAGCGTCATCGTCTCAGAATATTGGGTGGGATAAAGCTGCAATGCTGGCAATGCTGACAATGCCTATTACGACTCATTACGACTCATTACGACTTCGGCCACAAAACGTAAAACTGCAATCTCATACACATCTATATATATATCGCGATTCATTGGTGATGCCGGTCAGACAAGGTCTAAGACCAATACTTTGCACTTTTTCGCTCCGTTCCACCGATGCGAATAGATGCTAGAGGCAGGGAGTCAGATACCATTGCTAACTCCCGCTGCATAGTTCCATTCAATCGTGCGTCCCAAAATCTGTTGCAGAAAAGATGTGAAATCGATATTTACTTTTTTAACACATATTTTATAGATTAATGTTCCTTTCTTCTAATCATTCTTCGCAGCAGATAGAACACACACTCTCTCTTTGACAATTACTGCGGCGGAACCCGACTCATCACGCTACACTAGGGGAAACACATACGTTAACCGCTTGACTCCCCAACACTTCCTTTCACCCTGATAAATACGTAGAGGGTGACGCACACACTGAGAGAAGAAGAGATAAAGCTTTCATACGCAACAACAAGCGAACTTTCCGGGACCAGACCAGACCGTCCTAGCTTTAAGCGAACCTGAGAAAAATGTAACTTGAGGCACAATCCGTCCGAGAGTTTTCTGGATCAATTTTTTTGGTCTTGTTCAGTTACTGCTACTGCTACTGAGGGCTACTGAGGGCTACTGAGGAAGAAAGCAAGGGAACTGCACCGGTAACGTTACTCCTGGCTTGGCCGTGGAGAAAGCAAAGAAAGGAAGGGGAAGATACGGAGAGGGAGGAAAAGTGAACGTAGCCATGGCTAGTCCGACGCTACAAACCTATCTACACGTCGTCTTCGCCCGCACGCGGGTTCTTATCTTCGCTTCTTTGGTCGTTACGTACGTTACCTCTCCCCCATCCCCATCTTTTCATCATGTGATTGTGTTCCTATTTTTATTCTTTCTACTCCAGCGAGGATGTCAGCATATTTCCCCCTCCTTTCATTATACCTAGACGGCTCACTCACTCACCTACTGGTCACTCAAATGGGTTGGTTACTTTACCAGCCGGAGGGCTGGCATTGGCCTGACCGACTGACTGATTGACTGACTAACCGAGCATTAACGGTAACTTACCTGACTAAGTACGAAAATCAACAGATGGTTCATCGCGAGTCAACTACCGCACTACACACCTGCGATTAAAGAGCACATATCGACGCGTCTAAGCGAGGCGCGGCAGAGGATCCCTACGGGGGTGAAGGTAGACTGGCATCCCCTAAACTTCGATGGGAGCTCGGACCCTCGGGAACGATTCAACGGCTCCAAAGTAGCTCTCTTGATCGAGTCTCGGCCGATTCCTTACCTCGTTCCTCAGATCCTGCACATGATCTCTGTCGTCCCTCCCGACTGGCGATTCGTGTTCGTCGGCTCCAACCGCTCCGTCGCGGCCGTCGCTCGCAGCTACGCCACCAAGCACCAACAGGCCGTCGGCAAGCTCGATTTATTAGTTCTGCCCCCGCCGTGGGAGATCGACACGAAAGAGAACGTCCACAGACTCCTGACCGATGTCAGGTTCTATGATGAGTTTTTACCCGGGGTGGAGTGGTTGCTCAAGTACGAGTATGATAGCATGCTTTGTGCCAAGTCCCCCACGAGCCTAAACGACTGGTTGGATTGGGATTGGGCGGGCGCGTCGAGGTAAGAATAATAAACAACAGAAAGAAAGAAAGTGAGGGATGTGGGGAGAGCAACTGGGGTGAGGCGAAAGAGAGAAAACTTTTGCTTACATGTTTAGGTTGAGAGAGAGCTCCTCCGTTTTGCCCGCCTCAAGCCTCTCTTTCCTCATTCCCCTCCCCCCCTTTTCCTTCCTTCCCTTCGCCCTCTCTTTAATACTTGCAGCGAACACCTAACTAACTCTTTTCCTCTTCTTCCCGTGCAGAACACCGGGCGACAGATTCTCGGGAAACGGCGGTCTCTCCCTACGTCGGGTATCGACGATCAAGCGCATTCTCAAATTCCAGGAGCGCTACAACGACACGACGCCCGAGGACGAGTGGTTCGGCACGCGTCTGTGGGTTCTGCCCGGGGCCAGAGTGGCGTCGGGCGAAGAGGGCCAGCTGGCCGTCGAAGACGTGTATATCCCAGACGCCATGGGCTTCCACGTCAGAGAAGGCGGGAGAGGAGAACTGGCGGACGAGGTCTGGAGGAGTCCGGAACGCAGAAAACAGATCTTCGACTATTGCCCCGAACTCAGCCTCATCATGGATATGAAGCTAGAGCGTGAGCGCTGCGAGAACGATAATCTGGACGGCACGCTGAAAGAAATTCCTGCTCCTAATCCTGCTCCCGCTCCTGAGGAGGAAGGTAGTGGAGGTGGAGGGACAACAGCAACGACGACAGCAGCAGCAGAAGGAGGAGGAGGAGGAGGGGCAGGGCCCATCCCGGCTCGTCATCATGTTTAGGATGTGAGATGGGTGTGGAGGATTCTGTTTGGTTATTTGGGTGGCTGCATAATATAGGATGGTCTATTTGTCTTTTGCATCATGGTGTTGGTGTTCTGGAAGGGAACGAAACAAGATTCGAGCGAGCGAGCAAGTCAGCTCGAGCAGCCTTTTTGCGTCTTTGTAACACTGCCAAATCTTCTAGACTGGGGTTAACGGTTCAGCTAGGAAACAGCGTTCGGACTTGGGGTCTCTTTTTAGTCTTCGGGCTTCATGTACGCATTCGGTTCTCATTACTAAGAAAATTTTCAGGTCGACCTTGTCTTGTTGGAGTGGACGGACAAAACGACCGGTCTTTTTCAGGCATACAGAGAGGCAGGTAGTCCAGGTAGGTTGCACAACCGGTGCAGGCGGGCTTTTGGAGACGAGCCAGCAATTATATAAGATATGTGCCTACGATTATTGCCTATTTATTGAAGTGCTATCAAGACCCCTCACCTCTTCCCTTCTGTATGGAAGGTAGGTAGGTAGACAACCAGGCACGAGTGAAGAGGAGCCGCAAAGTGCCATAAGCCAATTGCCATCGGTCGGCTACTAACTTACCTTGTCTTCTCTTTACGTGTCTCTATATACAAGCTCTATCTATTTGAGACATCCGGCCCTTGTTGACGACGTAAGTCCTTAATGGTGCAACGCTGGTATGATTAGCATAAGACCGTCGCATATAGGAGCGGTTTGTGACACAAAAGGATAAGATCGGAGATGAGAAAGAAAAAACAAGGGCCACCTCTAATCATCGGATTTTGTGTATTTTTACAGTAGTAGCCTCCCTGGGCCGATAGCCGGATGCTATTTTGCTGAGTTTTTTTTGTCTTCGGACAAGATGAGTTGATTCTAGTCTACTTCTTTGCTTCTAAATTTGTCTTCTCAGCACGGCCTCATATATGGCACGTTAGGAGGCGTCGCTGGGCATCTGGACTTACAGCTCGCTTAGTTTTCACTGTCACCTTCCGTTACAGCTCCTTGAGGGTTACCCGTCGTGGTGGGAACACCATACATCGATTGATCCTCTCCGGAAACCGAATGCCTAGTGAATGGCGATATATGTCAGGTCCGTCTATCCACTACCTGCGCGCGATATATCGACTTTTGTGTGTGCTTTGTATTGTCATTTATAATATTTCGCGTAATTTTTTTTTCTATCGCGCAAGAGCTAAAAATGACACGACAACGAGTTCGTGCCCTCTTCCTCCTCATGCTCACTGATCTGATCGTTACTTCTTATTCCGTTGCAGCAGGATGTATGTAGCATTTTCCTCGCGTGCATTTCTTGGCGGAGCGGCTAATGACCAGTTGGATTCGTCAGCTCTCTCGAGCTTCTGCACAAAAAAACTAGCTTCGAGAAGGACGGTGACAGTGGTTCGTATAGTCGTAGGCTGAGGGAAGCGAAAGACACGAAGTTGCAGTGCAGTTCCGGAGACGTAACAATCCATCCCAATTAATTTAAATCTCGGCTGCTGTGACTGGAGAAAGGAGATTTCTTTCTCTCTTCCCTGGTCTTTTGGGTCTTTTGGGTCTTTTGGTGTCCTGTCTTCTGCAGTGCACACTTCCGGCCATGCTTTGGGTCGAATGGACCGATGTTGCTCGCTTTATGCACGAACAAGGGACGTCGATTTTAGGATATTTTAAAAGAAAATTAAATAGCGTGTTTCCCCAACCTGCTGTGGCCCATCTGCCGCAACTCCAACTCCCCACCAACCCACCTTCCCTCCTGCCCACCCTTTTGAGATCCATTCGGGCTTGGGCTGGCTGGAAAGCGAGGCGGATCTTGGCAGCACCTAATATTGATCTCTCGCGAGTGCCTGACGAGCTACTTACCTATTCCCTATGTAGGTATGTATTATTATTACGTAGTGTCATGGCCAAGAGACAGGGAAACAGGGGGACCCTCCACCAACACGTTGGCCAGCTCGGTGTATGGCTCGTCACGTTTCCCATGGGCGGCTCGATCTGCCGACGGTTAGGGCTCAGATGACGAATCTCTTCATTCTCTGCCCATAAATTTTCGTCTACAGTCCCGAGTGGCGCTACCCAAACGAAAACACCTGCGTTCATAGTGCTGTGCAGCGTTTGAGCCGGGCCGTGGATAAGTTGGGGGAGCACGCAACAATACGTATGTTCATATTGGTGATCTGCTACGTTCATTGCCAAAGACGACAATGATACAATCGCTACTGGTATGTGGCGACTAGCTTCCTGCGAGCTCCATGCTACGTAGGTAATGCATCGCCAATATGTATCTCCATATGTAGGTATGCATGTACTTGTGCATGTAGGTACAGTATGTAGGTATGTAGGTATGTAGGCATGTTGGAGTATTTCGTATTTGCATTGGTCAGTAGCCAAGTAGCCAGCTAGGCTGCGTATGACTAGCTACCTGACCTACGCAGCTACTTGTGCCACGACGAAAGATCCTCGAGTAAGGAGGGGCGGCAAGCAGAAAGAGAAGCGTTCCTTGATACCTGAGCGAGTCAAATACAAGACAATCTAGATCGCTTACATGCTTTTTATTGCCTTTCAGCAGCCGCAAATGGGCACCCCCAAGAGCTAGAGGCCCAAAAAGGCGCCTCTAGAATCTTGCATCGTGTCAAGGATCCATGAGCGACCGCGAGCCGACCATTGGAAATCCACCGCCCGACCACTTGCACTGCAACCGTACATCGCTCGCTCTCGTGTACAGGCCAAGCCCAGCCTAACAGCAAGCGCGCTTCTGCAATGGTGACCTTCTTCGGATTGTGGGCAAGCTGCCGTGACGGTAGTATCCGGGTATATCTCGTTCCCTCTATGGAAGCCGGAGATGCATAACAACAAGGGGTTCATTTATCCCTACACAGAATAAGAATAAAATAAAAATAAAAATAAAAAGTGGAAAGCGAGAATAAAAGAAAATAATAGTAATAATAATCCATAACCACTACTTGGTTACCATGTTGCCAATGCATTTCACTCGCTCTTGTCCGTCATAAGATTTATATCTTGCGATCTCCGCCTCTCACTTGACATGTTCTGAAGCCAGCCTTATTCCGCTCTGTAACTTTGCTTCAGTTGGTAGTTCGGGTGGCCAGCCAATACTCGATGGTGATATACATACCAGGCTGAACATATACCTTCAACCTTTGACGTATAATCAATCAACGTCCCGAGTAATCTCTTCTTCTTTGGTGGTCTGTAACAGCGATGCGGTTGCTCAGTACCTTTTCACTGGCGCTTTACGCCGGCCAGACGATCGCCCACGCTGATGCCGGTGGCCAACCTGTTCCTAGGCTCTTCGGCGCCCGGAAATTCCTGGACGAGTTCAATGGCGACAGGAGGTGGGAGCAGGCTGTTCGCTCCGAGGTGAGCGAACGCCAACACGAGGAGGATCTGGAACCGCGGGGCGAGATCAAGGAGAGGCAGAACACAAGTGGAAGATGCGGCTCGCGCTATGGGTCTTGTGCCGCGGGCTATTGCTGCTCGTATGACGGGTGAGTAAGCTACGATAGAAACAAGATTGTTCTCTCTGCTAATTGTCGTTTTTCATTCTCTTCACAGCTGGTGTGGCCAGGGACAAGACTACTGCGAATCACCCGACTGTCAAATAAACTACGGCCCGGGATGCGACGGGAACCAGAAGCCATCGGGTGTTGACACGTCGACCATCGCACGACCCAAGCTGGGCAACGTTGCTTACGGAGGTGTCGGTATCTATGACTGTGTTAACGATGGAGACATCGCTCTCACATTCGACGATGGTCCCTGGAACTATACGAGTGATCTTCTCGATAAGCTTGCGGTACATCCACTACCCTTGAGTATTAGCTAGGCCTCTACATAGACCAGAGTACTGACGTTTGCCACGCAGAAATACCAAGCGAAGGCCACGTTCTTCATAACTGGCACTAACCTGCACAAGGGAAAGATTAATGATCCTAAGCTTCCCTGGGCATCTGTTATCCAGGTATGCAGTCTAGACCAGGCATAACTCCTCCGAGAGAAGCGCTGACGAAGTTATTAGCGTATGGCTGCCGAGGGCCATCAGATTGCCAGCCATACATGGTCCCACGAGAACTACAGCCAGTTGACCACGGCTCAGTTCCAAAACCAAATGTACTGGAACGAAATCGCGTTGAACGACATTCTTGGATACTTCCCCACCTATATGCGGTATGTGCCTTTATCTTTCAACCGGAGCCTTCGACGATGCTGACTCTTGGCTAGCCCCCCCTTTTCGATCTGCCCGACGAAGACATGTGGTGCTCAGCTAGCTACCTTGGGCTATCACGCCATCTACTTCGATTTAGATACCGAGGGTTACCTGCACGATGACCCGACGGAGATCCAGACTAGCAAGGATATTTGGGATGATACTGTCCCCGGCACCAACCCGTGCCGCACCAACTACCTGCAGATCGAGCATGATATTCACTACCAGACCGTCTATAACCTTACGGACTACATCCTCACCTCTCTCTTCAAGAGCGGCTACCGATCCGTGACCGTCGGACAGTGCCTCGGCGACCCCCCAGAGAACTGGTACCGGTCTGGTAGCAAGACAGTACCCAAGTATACCTTCACCACCCGTGAACCCACCGGCACCTGGTCTTGCTTGACAAATACGGCAACATCCACAGGCCCCACGCCAACGAGCACCTTGAAGGTCAGCACAGATGGTAACTGCGGTTCCGGCGTTACCTGCCAGGGTTCGAAGTATGGTAACTGTAAGTTTTGGCCGATTCCCTAATCATGTAACTGAAACGTCAGCCTAACCCAGTTCTCCAACTTAGGCTGCTCCGTGAACGGCTATTGTGGCGCTTCTATCGACTACTGCGGCAACAATTGCAATCCTAACTTCGGTTCCTGCTCCCCTAGCGACGATCCCATTCCCACGTAAGTCTGAGATCCTTAAAAGAAACAGAAAAAGAAAAAGAAGAGAGAAAAATTGCAAAAAGGTGGAGTCTGTACATACAAGGGGGAGGGGAGAGAAGCGGTTGAAAAAGTCACTCATTGTGGTGTACATATAAAAAGACGTTCTCTTCTTGGAAAATAAGTATTGCTGGGAGGGTTTTGTATATAAACGAATGACAAACTAACTTCTGGATGCTTGCTGGGGGAAAAGTGATAGTCCCTTGCCGACTGGACCTGGAGCGACTTTAGTACCGGATGACCCAGTCACTACTACCACTAGCTCAGGATCAACGCCAACTAGCACCCTGCAAGTCTCTATTGACGGAGACTGCGGCAACGGGATTACGTGCGAGGGCTCGGTATACGGAAACTGCTGCTCTCAGTAAGTATCACCCTCATTTGCCTCTACAACAACGTAGACCAGGGAATCCCTTGAACGAGCTTAGCCCTTTGCGCTTTCGCTATCGGCTTCCCAGCTGCCACACCGGCATGGACGACGATATACTAACCTCCCCTGCAGATACGGGTTTTGCGGAAGCACCGACGACTACTGCGGAGCGGGATGCCAACCGATATTCGGCAGCGGCTGCCAGGTACGCCATCTCTTTCGCCGTTTCGGTATCCAGCAACAACATTCTTATGTCTGTTGTCTTCTGAATTCCTGTCTGTTGACGTAATCCAATAGGGAAGCGGATCGAGTAGTACCACGACCACTACTACTAAGAGCACCACGACTACCAGTTCGACGACTACAACGAAGACGACGACGACGACGAAGACGACAACAACAACAACGACGAAGTCGACGACGACGACAACCAAGACTACGACGACCCAGAGTCCGACTTCCAAGCCCATCTCTCCAGACGGAACGTGCGGACCGAAAAATGGCTACACCTGCACCGGCTCGAAGTTCGGTGTGTGCTGCGACCAGTTGACCGGCCGTTGCGGACTTTTGTGCTTGATCGGAAGTTGCCTGCCAGCCTACGGCACATGCATCATCGGTTAGTCGGCCAGTTAATTAGACGACAGGTTGGGCTGCATATTGGGACATGGGTTGTTGCTATTGCTATTGTCATTAGCATTGCTATTGTGCATTGTAGACCATTAGCGAAAAAGGGGGGAATGGTGGGGCTGGGGGTAATACAGCACCCGGCGGCTTTGTATTGTAGCATCTAATCTCTATAATAGTAGTAGTATTCTTGTTGGTAGGATGTTGATTGACGCTCCTTCTTTATTTGCGGATCTGATCATACATCAATATAAGAAACGCCTGCCGTTACTCGGCTGTGGTTCACTCGATTGAGAAGGTGATGCTTGGTCTGCTTGTGACCTTTTGGTAGAGACCTACATACCTACAGACCTGCATACCTGCAGCGGTTCTAGGGGGCCTGAAGGCCTGACAAAGCTGAGAGGGTGAGACTCTCCGTACAGCGTGCCTGTCTGTTCCTTAACCATCGACAGGAATGATAGGTAGGACTCGCATCCGCTAACGTGTCATTAATTACCGATGAGCTCACAGGTCAGAATCGAACATGTTGCCAAGGTTAGGTAAGGTAGGGTTATGCAATACCAGAGTAGTTGTCGTTTTTTGTTTCCGGGTCTCGCTCTCGGCCACGCGAGTTGGGACGGTAAATCTGATATCATAGGTTACCCGCCAATTATTGCGCTCCATGATCGAAAGCTCGCCAAAGACATTTCATGCAGTGTAAGCATCGGTTGAGATGCCGTGACCTCCTGCCAGTGGTTATTGCATTGCACCTGGCCGTTTATTAGTGCAAGAGGCCAAAAGAGACAGCCGCAACCTGCATAGCAGTCAGTAGGTACAGGTAGGTGGAGGCTTGGGAGGCAGGTATAGCACCACCCGGACGGCTCCGGAACCGGTTGAACCTTTCAGAAGAGCAAATTGATTTGAGATGATGCTCCCCGCACTGTGATGAGTTGTGCGAGTTTCCTTTAAGTACTGTAAGTAGTGTCATGAGAGCAATGGCATCTGTCTTTTTCGGTTTAGAATTCGGATGCCAAGATCAGCGAGGGATTGAAGAAAGGCCGTGAAAATTAAAGATACCATAGACTAGTCACTACCTATAGTAAAGAGGCAAACGAAGACTCGGGATACGGAATACGGGATTTGAAGAAACTGGATGGTGGTAAGTTTTGCATTATATAGCCAATAGATGTCACCAACGGTAGCCGATGGCGTGACGATTTGGAAACCAACTTGAACCAGGTGAAATACAAGAATTGAAAAAGAAAGGCTTTTGCATATGTTAGCAATGGAGTTTCCACGACTAATGAATTCATCAGAGCCTATTCAAATGGCGCTATCAAGGACCGGACAGGGCCACGAGCGCACTGGGAGGCGGCGTCTTCCGGGACCTCGTTGGAACCCACTGCGGAGAAGGAATAGAATTAACGTCAAACTATGCAGGCTGTTTCCGGGCTCCTGATAGACTCTAGACAGCGCTTGTCAAAGGAGCTCTCCGATAATAGGCAGTCTTTCTGGCATTCCCAATAATCTACGGCCGATTTGCAGCGGGGGTATCTGCAAGGAATGGGTTGGGGAAAGGCATAAAATAGAACGAGCAACATTGGTTCCCCAGCTGGTTCGACCGCTAAGAGACCCCATTCGCGGAGACGCGACCTGCTAATTCAGGGGTCGAAGCTCTTTTGCTGCTTGCTCAATGATAACCGAACACTTGGGAATATCGGTCTTATTTGGGTCCCCTTTTTTTCTTGCTAGCTTTGAGGCACGGCTTCCGACGTTCGACTAGATTTTCGAGGTGATCTCATCCCCGGATGAACTGGGGCAATTATTAAGGTTATGAAAGTTTAGATAGGATTAATACATACTTAAGTACCTTAGATACCATAAGTCAGAAATAGTTCCTCAGCAATAAATCTGGGTACATATAAGACTAACGACGACGCCACCTTTTATCTCTATCCCGTCGCCACCATCCAGACTCGTCTTGTTTAACTTCCTTTCAGTCCAGCTCACTTTCTTCTTGTTGTGAATAATAAGATAGAACGGTCGGATATCTGCAGTTTCACCCAGCATTCATATGTTTTTAGATAGTCTCATCATATCATTGTCCTCCTTGTGATTCACCGGATCAGATAGCATCGCTTCAGCGCTGCAGCACGTCACACTAGATTAGCTTATTGTTGTTGTACGCCTCACTATCACCGCGCACCCGGCTATTCGGTTCACTTCTTTTGTGAGTTGCGCGAAAGAGAAGGGATAAACGCTGGCCTATAAAACGCTTGTTGTCTGTCGCCGAAAGCTTCAAAAACCGGAGGAGCCTGTTTCTTCCGCTTTCCCAAGCAAACCCCCTGTTTATTAGTCCCTGCTTGGTACCTCAGCTGTCATACCTACATCATACAACAATCAGCTATTATCTATCTGGCTTCTTTCTCTGCTTTACCTTTTTCTTCTGGGGCTAACCTCTGCGAACCGGAAAAGGAATCAAAATGCCTGTTCTATCTTCAGCACGCTACGGCAAGGACAATGTCCGGGTCTACAAGGTTGAGCGGGACGCAGAGTCGGGAACACACACGGTGACGGAGATGACCGTGTGCTGCCTATTGGAGGGCAAGATCAACGAGTCATACACGAAGGCGGACAACACGCCCGTGGTGGCGACGGACTCGATGAAGAACACCATCTACATCAAGGCCAAGGAGCATCCCGTGAACCCGCCGGAGCTGTACGGCGCCATCCTGGGGCAGCACTTCCTGGACACGTACGCGCACATCGACGCGGCCAACGTGGACATTGTCGTGCACCGGTGGACGCGGATAACGGTCGACGGCAAACCGCACCCGCACTCCTTCTACCGGGATGGCGAGGAGACGCGCAACGCCTCTGTGCGCGTCTCCCGTAGCCAGGGGATCGACATCAGTAGCAGCTTGGCGGGACTGCTCGTCCTCAAGAGCACCGGATCCCAGTTCCACGGCTTTGTCCGCGACGAGTTCACCACCCTGCCCGAGACCTGGGACCGCATCCTCTCCACCTCGGTCGACGCCTCCTGGAAGTGGAACACCATCCCCACCCTGCAGGCCCTGCGCGACAACGTGGCTATCTTCGACAAGGCCTTCAACGACGCCCGCACTATCACCATGAAGACCTTTGCCGAAGAGGACAGCCCCTCCGTCCAAAACACCATGTACAAGATGTGCGAGGAGATCCTCGCGGCCGCGCCCAAGGTCGCTTCTGTCTCTTACGCGCTGCCCAACAAGCACTACTTTGAGATCGGTGAGTTTGTTTGTTCATGCTCCGATTGTTGATGACACTCTGCCTTCTTTTCTTTTATTTTCTTTCGCATTTTTGAGTAAAAAATCTTTTGAGGGAACAGAGGGAAAACGATACTAGTAAACTCATAACGTTCCATGTACTAACACTGCTCCTTTCCCCTTACAGATCTCTCATGGTATAAGGGTCTCAAGAACACAGGCCAGGACGCTGAGGTGTACGCACCGCAATCAGGTCCCAACGGTCTCATCAAGTGCGAGGTTTCGCGCTCTTGATCAAGCCTTCCTGCCTCTCTATATCTCTCTCGCCTTCCTCAACATCCCCTTTCTCTCGGCATGTAATTGTGAATTAACGGCGCATCTGTGTGGTCTGTTTTTCAGTCCTTGGTATTTGGTTTTTCTACTCTCTGGATCGGCATTTACTTGGGTAATGATATCTTGAGAGGTTATTATTCTTATTGGGCTGGCAGCATTAGGATGGACGGTAGGACGGTCGGACGGACGGACGGGATGAACCCAAACACACACATACACAATACGTTTGCATTGGTGGCAACAGTTGTATTTACTCTATTAGATGTAGTGCAACATGAGGAATATCAACAATACCGTATTGCCGTTTGGTTAAGGTTATTGTCAATATCTGCTTCTGAGACAAAGCATTCTAAGCTGGATTAGATCTCCCGTTAGTAGGAATCTGTCTTGTGCCAGTCTCATCCATTGCCGCTGTCACAAATATTCGCTACATCCCGGCTTTTCAGCATGCTTATGAGGGATTTCCATTATATGCGTACACAATATGGTACAAAACAGATATACATAGTAAGGACGTCCATGTAGTTTTAGGCGTCGTATGCTTGTAGTGGTAGCAGCCCATTACGCTCCCTTTTCTAATTATTTTACACGTCCCCTAGCCCCAAACTACCTCGTAGGCTTTATTCGCCGCTATAACCGCTTCAAATCAGCCTCCCGAATAGCCTTCGCCGCCTCCTTCCAGCCTTCATGGCCGACCGGGATACCGCCAAAATGTATCAAGTTCTTCTTGTAGGGGTGAGCGTTGCCCTCAAAGGCCTTGAGCCGGGCGAGGCGCTTGTCGCGGAGTCTATTCTTGGGCAGCATGCCCGAGACGGCCTTGCGTAGGACCTCGGCGCCGCCATGCTTCGCCATGAGCACGTCCATGGTGACGGCGCGCAGCGAACCGGGCCTCGTGTTGTGCCGGTAGTATGTCTTCTGCCACTTCTTACGCCCCGTGACGTGCAAGGCCGCGCAGTTGGTCACCACCACGTAGTCACCGCAGTCTGTCGAAGGGTCCCAGATGGGCTTGTGCTTGCCCATTAGGATGGTTGCAATCCGCGAGGCTAGTCGGCCGAGCGAGGGCGGTGTTACGTTCGGCTGTGTCGAGAGAGTCGGGTGCGGTGTCGAAGCGGAAATGTGATGCCATACTCGCGAGTAGGCTAGCTTTGTCTATTTACATAAAGAATTGCACGTGAGTTACTCGTCCATGGATTCGTCCACCTTCCGGGTTGACAACAATTTTAAGAGGGAACATCTCTTACAAGCCCTATGGTTTGCGACATGGTTGCAGGCTCTCGAGGGAGCTACTCCCTCTTAATCAATCAATTGATCACTCGCTGTATTTGCTTGAGGATTATGGGGCTTGGGCTAGGCAAGGCTAATAGAAAGGGAGTTGAATTGATATCTCGTAACCCGTCGATATCCCAGTTGCCAATCTCGCTCTAATCTATCTCTGTAGAGCTGCTGGAGGTTTGTTGGATGCCAAACAGCCGCCTGGATTTGGTCGATGGGTCACGTGGATATTCTTATCGATAATGCCAGTATCCTTAGGTATCTGTATCCCCTGAACGGTACCTACCGAATGGCATGCTAGTAGGTTATGAGGTACCTAAGTAGAGCTGAGCGTCGACCGGAGTTTTCCATTCGTTACCATTTCCAAACTTGCGACTGGTTTCGACGGACCCATCGGACTTTAACGAACAATGCGATTTCAAAGCAGCGCAAGAGCATCCAATAGGGTGGGGGATAGGTAGGTGACTATCGTGTAAGTGACTCTTTAAAACGCTTCTGAAATTATAGCCATTTTATTCCAAGGTATATCATGTTCAAAAGAGTTCCTCATATATCTCGACGGTATTTTGCGGCCACCACTATTTGTGTCACTCTTGGCTTTGGGACAGCATTGCATTATCACTCTTTACATCGCGAGAGGCCACCGGACAATCAGAGAAAAAAGAGCAACAGCCTTGCTGCAGTTCCGCACATCACTATGGCGCAGAGTAACGTCAAAACCCCGTTTGAGGTTCGTTGGGACCCCGAACACCGTCACCTTGGTTGATATGATGGATCGAGTTCCCTAGGTTGTCCAGAATTCTCATTTCGATATATGACAACTCTATTTCGCCGTCACAAATCGTTTGTTTCTAGCTATTATTTTCTACCGACTATCAGTAGGACGAGAGGGCTAATGGAATAATAAACGAAAAATATAGACCCTATTCGCTGTGCATATGAGTTGTGACTCTTGTGTCAAGTCCGTTTCAGACGCCTTATATAGCCTTGACGGAATTACCGAAGTCAACGCTAATCTCAAGGACCAACTGGTTGCAGTCAAGGGGACTGGTAAGCTGCAAAGAATGATAATCCTTTTGGGAGCGACCGTTGTTTGTCTCTTCCCATGCATAGCTGAGGAAGAGAAACATTACGCGAAACGTATTCTTCCTTCTAGAAGGATTACATCGTCTGAAAGTAAATCAGGAGTCTGACAGCTGACTTTGAACTCTACCCCCACCAGCTGCACCGTCTGCTATAGTCGGCGCAATTGAGGCAACGGGTCGCGACGCTATTCTAAGAGGATCGGGGGCATCAAACAGTGAGTTGCTGCCTGTTATCTACCCCTTGCGAATCGCCTCATCCCAAGCCACCCCATGACAACCGGGCTGCATGACGTCGTCATGCGGCATAGATCATCCTCTTCGTCCGACCTTGTCGGCTTATCTTGATATTGGGCCCTTGAGCTGAATGCACCATTCCCCCATTTCATGCAACCCTTTGAAACAATGCGGCCATTTGGTCCTCCTTTGCGGTAGCCGACTAATTGGATCGATTCACCTCATGAACAACAGGCGCAGCAGTATGTATCCTTGAGACTTATCATCGGAATGAAAGAGGCGGCGACGCGTTAGTACCTGCGTCGGACCCCCAAGCCTCGACAGAAAACTCGGCAGTCAGCGATAGAGAAGTCAGGGGCTTGGCGCGCATGGTGCAAGTTTCCCCCACGACAACACTGGTGGACTTGACAGTGCGAGGTGTGGCACCAGGAAAATACAACGCCAGTATACGAGAGTACGGAGATCTTAAGTTTGGAGCAACGTCGACTGGTCCTGTATGGGCCGGCGGTAGTGGCACAACACAGCCACGGGGTATCCTGGGCTCCGTAGAAGTTGGCAAGGACGGCCGCGGTGCAGTGTTCTTAGATCATCCTACGCAAGTCTGGGAAGTAATTGGTCATGCCATGGTCCTCTCGAGCCAGAATGTAGACCAGGGCGAACTGAAGAACGACGAAAACACTGTTGTTGGAGTCATCGCCAGGAGTGCAGGGATGTGGGATAACGACAAGACTGTGTGCTCCTGCACGGGTAAAACACTCTGGGAAGAGAGGAAAGACGAGGTGAAGAAAGGCATGATCTGAAATGCAGGTCCTCCGCTACCCACGTTGTAAACCGAGCCTAGTGGCCATTGGACAAGGCAGAAAGGTCGGACGGCGCCCTCATGTTCGATGCAAAGTGTATCCCAGCCTTGCAGCTACTAATTTTGAGGTAGCAAATCAGCTGCCTTGGTCTGAACGTGTATCTACATGAACTGGATACCTTCCTATTCTAGATCTATATTCAGATAACGTTTGGGGATGCTCTTACTCAGTCCTGCTAAGTGTGAGAATGTAAAACAAGATAGTCCTTGGACTTTTGCTTGAAGCCGAACGTTGTCAGCCAACACAAGCGTCATGTGCCTCCCACGACATCGTGCGATATGTGATGACAGTGGCACCACACATCTCGACTAACCATTATGTAGAATGGGACCACAAATAGGCAGCACTTCCTTAAACTATCGGCGATAAGCCTCGATATTAGGAGCTGCCACGGAAACCCATGTCTAATGTTCTAAAACCAAACAAGGTCCTATCTTATCATTCATGAAACCATCATCAAATTGAAGTAGGAGCCGACATGGTGGATAGGAATAAGGCGAGCCCCGGCTGCTGGTAAGAAGTTTAAACTTCGTCAGTTTCTTTAGGATAAGGCAACTTACGTAAGAGATCTGCTACGACACCTTTCCTTTGGTATCAACAGCCTAACTTATTAAGTATACTGGGACCCATGAAGACGAAACATCTCGAAACGGCCCACACACCAGCGACCGGAACTGACAACATCAGACATTCGAGGAGACAAACCCATGGCTCGGATCCTGCCGAAGCGCTAATTGATTGCACTGGTAACTGATTGTAGAGGGAAGAAAAAAATAAAAATAAAAATAACAAATCATCTTGTGAATTCTGATCATGATAAGTTCGACGCCGTTGTTAACTGCTCGAAGTACACAGCAGTGTGACATTCGAAGTTGAAACCCTGCTATTGGCTGGATATATCGGCTTGAGCTGCGAGCAGATCACTGCGTCGTTCCAGTAATAGCAAAGGGGAAAGACTTGGTGCAAACTTCGGTTACTAGCTGCTGCCTGTATATTATCCTTTCACAAGGGTATAATAGAATATCGCCGTATACAGCATGTTGTTCGATCGATTAAGTTAAGATTAATAACGTACATACAGCAAACCATGCAGGTGATATGGCTTAGGTGCGTTTCTACCAGGAATGCAGAGGTTTGATCTAGGACGAAAAAGAGCATAGCACGCTTACATGCTTACAGTCACCGTGCGTTGAGATGCCGATGAGCTGGGTATTAGCCTTGCATAGCTCCCGCATCTTGAGCAATCAATCAATCAATTAATCAATCAATCGATCAACCTACCTGCCTACCCAAGCTTATTAAATCTAGATAGAGGTCACACGCACAAGAGGGATCTTCGTTGAATTCATCCATAAAGTGCCGACCTCAGCCCGTAATTCGGAGACCATAGCGAGGGAAAGAAAAAAAGCCTTTCTCCTTCCAGATAGTATTTGAGATTCCGAGGCGGAGGGTGGACGACGGGAAGTGTCCGACCATCCCATGTAAGGGCCCGCATGCATCGCTTTTCCCCTCTAATTCGGGTGTACAGGCCCTGCTACTCACCTATGCCTGTAAGGGTAGGTCTGTATGCTGTATCTTGCATCAGCATCTCTTTTGCTGGGAGGTTGATCCGCTGAAGAATGTGACCTTGTTCGTCATCGTATGCACTTGCAATTAGGTGCTTCCCGCTGCCGTACGCATGTAACAACAAGGAGAGGTCGTAGATGAATGCATGGATGGACGGATGCATGGACGCTCATCATATCAACCGTGGTAAATGAGACTGCAACTGTAGTCATCTGGAGTTGCTGACAACCCGGAAATTGTAGCATTCGCCAAACTGAATAGTCTCGATGCTTGATTCCTCTCTTGATGTGTACGCTACATCCATATTTACCAGCCTCTCGCTCTTGGAACTCGACATTGACTGTATAGTCTGTGGGTATAGATAGTTCCGAAAAAGACCGTGTTACCACCGCTCGCTTCCCTTTTCTTTTTACTTGCACTCTGTTAATAGAAGGTTAATTATTTGAGTATTGGACACGGAGAGATAGCTTAAGCGATATTACGACGTGCCTATTGAAGTCACCTAACCTACGGAAGCACATGTGTATGCACGGTATGTAGCACTCAGCTCCCATCACATCCAAGGGTTCGATATCTATCACCTTCACCGTAATGATAAAAGAGCTCAACTTTATACAAACCTTGAAATCGTGATGATCCTCTGGTTTATATTTAGCACTATCATCTATCACGCCGCATACAGCACACTGTCATGTACAATGCGGTCACACTCACGGGATCACATGGGAGATACCGAGCTTCGTCGGCGCTTAGATCTTGAGAAGCGAGGCCAATTGTGTGAAACGAAGCCAGAAAGAGGAGCTCACGATGCTTGAAATTACTGTTTTGGGTCTGAGTGCATTGTTTTTTTCTAAAAACAGACACCTGGACATGGGTTGTCCAGGAACTCGAGATGCAAGCAAAAGGAAGCAAGGGCTAGACTTGCATACAGCCTACCTACTTAAGTATCTAACCTGGATACAGATATCCTATTAGCCTACCTAAAGCTGGTGAACTATCCGGCATACACGCCCCATTATTACTTACACCATATACGTGCCGAGGTATACACTGCCCATGGAATGGGTATTCCAAAAAAGAAATATATACATCGTATTCTTATTTGTATTCCACTTACAGAATACATACATAAAATTCTGATCTCGATCCACATGAGAAAAGTAATACATTGGATACTTCAGGGCATCAAAAGTTAGCCCCCCGGGGACCCAGAAGGTTACCTAATTGGTTGGGAATTTACGCGCCCTGGAACGCCTGGCGTCCCAGACCAGCGCATCGTGCCGAACCCTGCCATCCAATCACGGTCACCCGTTGCTCATCTTGGAACGCATACCGCCTGAGAATGACAGGGCTTGATTCGCTCTTGTTCCATGTCACAGTTGGACCATGCGGGAAATCATCATGCATCCGTTGTAGGTAGCTCCCTGGCTATCTCCCTCATCTCATCAGAGACACCAGAATAAAAAAAGAGGGAGAGAGAAAGAAGCTTTTGGTAGGTTGTTGGATAATTGGACCAGAGAAGCCATGATGGCAGCAGGATAGCGTGGCCTGAGGTCGAACGACCGTCCGTTGAAGTTGTGGGTGATGCTTCGTTGGGCACTCCTTGAACCTATCGACTACAGAACTTTATGTCCTACTCCTTTGGATTTGATACACGTAAGGGTAGTGTATGAGATAACGAGTCGCTATCACCATAGTCCTCCTAGGGGTGTGAGCTGGGGAATACCTAGTACTGGGGACGATACTTCGAGAGGACGGAGTGAACAACTTACATCTGTACTTACTTCATAATTACAAACGTCGGCACATACAAGAACAGCGATTTCTCCTTCTTATTAGGTATTGCTGTGAGCTCTTCATTAGATGTAAACCCAGACACTAGAACCGGACTATGTACAGCTCCCTATGCACTATAAGCCCCTAGTTAGATAGATAGGCGAGATTCTGGTGGCTCTAGCAAAGATCATCCCCTTTTGACATATGCGCCGCCTCTACATAGTTGACCGGCTGTTCTACTGTACGAAGCGTTACCCCTTGTCTTCATCCCGACAGACCCCGGCTGGCTTCAACGTCGTTTTGAACTGCGAGACCTGGGCCCCCGCCGCCGCCCCCCCCCTCAGTCCAGGTACATTTTACTAACCTTAGTATTTACTTTACCTACTCCGTGTGTACGCTTTTAGCGTCGCAGCAATAAGCTGGCCCCATCTGGTCACGGCATACATACTGCATGACATCCTGCCATTCTGAGTCTTGATGTACTAGACTATTCACCAAGTCTCGTCCCGTCTATGCTTCTCGGCACAAACTTGCCTTTTTGACCCCATCAACTTTTACTTTCCACAGTCCTTTCCACCCTTCATTCGCTCCCTCGTCTCTGTGTAGGCGCTTCTGGACCCGACAACCTTAACATTAACATCAACATCAACGCCTACCTAAACGATTAACATACTCACTCGCTCACCTCTTCTTGGAGTACGGATGATAAGGATCTGGAACCTACCGCTGTAGTTACCGATACGGAGGATTCCCCTGTCGGCTCGCGGCGACTGTGCATCTGCACCTCCTACCTACATATTCGTTTGCTCCTGAAGCGCCGCAAACAGCTCCCACGCACCAGCGTTCTGAATCTCTATTTTCAACCTCGCTTACGTCGAGTAATCACCCCTTGAGTTTTGGAAGAAACAAACGTGGTATTGTTTGCTTCTAGGGGCTCAAGTAAAAGAAAACAAACCTAGGGACTTCGGTCTTAGTAGGTTAGCCTCTTGGGTCAACCAAGCCAAGAAAAACCAGCGAAGCGGGGGATTTAAGACCCTCTGACAATTTGTTCAGCTCACAGAACCTACAACTGTACTGTTGAAATACGGGGAATAACCCAAAACTTCTATAATACGGAGGCCTAGCCCTCTTTGCTTCCAACAAGAAGAGAACAACATAGCAGGTATTGGGATTACTCGACATTAACGACAAAGCAAACGTTTGGATTTGGGGCTTTGGCGGTCGCCGTAGCGACTGTGCGACTCTGCTTTCTGGTTAAAGCAACTGGAACGGACCTGCGCTTACAACATTAAATATAATGTCTTTGAAGCAGGTTGGTCACCAATTCGCCAGACCGATTTGTCTTGGTTAATCGAGGGGCATGCTCTCGAGTACTGACTTGTGTATTCCGATAGGAGATAGAGACTTGGGTATCGGCCCTGAGCCGGTACGACAACAATGAATTCGAGGAGGCGTTAAAGGAATTCGACGGCATTTCGGATACGTCGAAGATCTTGTTTAACATGGGTGTCATTCATGCCACACTCGGCGAACACGAGAAAGCTGTTAGTGAGGGATAATTGGTTAGGGATGAAAAAAGATACTAACAGTAGTGCCCAGGTCGAATGCTATCAGAGAGCCGTTCGATTGGATATGTACCTTGCCGTTGCATATTTCCAACAGGGTGTGTCGAACTTCTTGCTCGGTGATTTCGAGGAGGCCTTGGCGAACTTTAACGATACACTGCTGTACCTGAGAGGAAACACCGTTATCGACTACGCGCAACTAGGTCTGCTCTTCAAGCTGTATTCGTGCGAAGTACTGTTTAACCGCGGCTTGTGCTACATATATCTCCAGCAGAAGGAGGCTGGCATGCAGGATCTCAACTATGCGGTGAAGGAAAAGATGGTTGAGGACCATAATGTGATCGACGAAGCCATAAGAGAGGAGGCAGAGGTGGGTAATTTCGGTTCCTTCTCTATGTGCAGCTCTAACAACCGCCTAGGGTTATACGGTGTTTTCCATACCAGTCGGAGTAGTATATCGGCCCAACGAAGCCAAGGTTCGCAACTTGAAGACGAAGGACTATCTAGGCAAAGCTCGTCTAGTGGCTGCATCGGACCGGTCGAACGCATTTACAGGGTTCGCCGGATCCGAGATCAAGAACGCAGGAAGAGCCGCGGACAAGGACGACCGTCCTGCAGACACCCTTTCATTTGCGGCGACGAATCTCGTAAAGCCCGGGTTATCAAGTAAGAGGCAAATGTCGGAACCGCCAAATGGTCGTAACGCCTTCCCTCCTACCCCACCACCTGAAAACGACCGGCCCTCGCGGGGTGCTTCCGTGCGCAACGGACCGAAACCTATGCCCGCGAAATTGAACATTCCCGACTCCAACGGGCGGAGCACCAAGTACGAAAAGACAATATCACCGCAGAGTCAACCCGAGCGCAGAATGCCAACGAGAGCAGCGTCGGAGGCACGGTCACCCCCTCAGAGAAGTTACTCGAGGACAGAGCCGGCTCGGAGTAGAGGCTCGAGAAATGACGACGATAGCTATCCGGACGACGTCTACGACATGTACAGCGGCGGTGGCAGCAACGGAGGCGGAGGACGCAGATCACAGGGCAGCAGGAAGAACCAGCCGAGATACATTGAAGAGGAAGAGGAGGCGAGCGACTACGACTCGTTCAACGAGGGCGAATTCGAGATGGTGTCGGCGTCGAACCGACGGCCGGGGACGTCGACGACGGGCTCGATACGCAGCGGCTCGCGGCGCCCGGACGTCCGCAACGTCAAGGTGAAGGTGCACGCCTCTGAGGACGTGCGCTCCTTCCTCGTGGGCGCCGCCATCGAGTACCCGGACCTCGTAGACAAGATCCGCGACAAGTTCGGCATGAGAAAGCGGTTCAAGATCAAGGTCCGCGACGACGACGCGCCCCAGTCGGAGATGATCACGATGGGAGATCAGGACGACTTGGACTTAGTCATGATGGGGGTGAAGACGACGGCACGGAAAAAGAGGGAAGAGATGGGAAAATTGGAGGTGAGTTTCTTCTTTCATTCCCTTCATCCGCATATACGGATTCATACCCGGTTTTACTCCTTTTTATTTTTTTATTTCTTCGCCTCTATTATCAAGTTGCTGTCAGACTACTAACCCTCTTGTCCAGATGTGGATTCAGGAGATACCATAGACATATCTTACAGGCATTTGATGGCGATGATTTATTCTCAACTACCTTCTTACTATTGCTATTACATACCTAAGTAACTTACCTACATACTTACAAGCCAAAACGACGATACCCAGCTTTTGCGAATCCGGCTTTCTCACACGATGTAATGACAAGAGGGATAAAAGAAAAAGAGAAAACCACTCTTCCGTATAAACGTACAGACATAGGCATACATAATCTTGGGATACATTCTGGGTTGTTATTTATTGTTCTTTTTCCTGTTTTCCCCTGCAAGGTCTTACACTTTTATTTCCATATATTTCTTGGTTATATAGCATCTATACACTTCTACTTGTATGTACTTTTGTTCTGTTCGTACGGTACATCTGTATACATATCTAAAAGTCGGTTATCTATATCTCAAGGTTAGGCGAGCTGAGTGATCTAACCTAGGCAGCCAAACCTTGTAAAGCTGAAGTCCTGCAGCATACATACCTATATAATAAATGTGTGGGCTTATGGGCTGAACAAGGGTGGACGGGCATCTTGGGATACAACCGAAACACGAGCGTTTCATTTCTATTCCGATTCCGGCATAGCAAGGTGGGTGGCGGCGCAAGGTAAGCATGGGTATCAAACCTACCTACGGTGGTACAGATGTAGGTAATGTTTATTTCGGGTGCCTTGCGCATTCAGGGTTTGGTTAATAAGTGGGAGGTCCTCATCATGTGGATGGACATCACGACCGCCCCTCTGGATTTCAGCCTCTCCCCGCATGATTGGTATACCCATGAGTTAATACTATCAGATATGACTGCAATGCGGCCGCTTTATGGTAATTAGATGGCATGTATAAGCGTATACATAGAAGTCATGACTGTATTGAAATTCCGAAAATCCAAATTGTCTCTCGTCTTCCCAATGCTCTTGTTTTCATACAATGCAGTTCACCAACCACGTAGCATAAGAAACCACGTAACATGATATAGGTGGACTGGGGGCATTTGCTCGTGACAGAAAGCTGTTGTTTATACGAAGCTTGATGTTACTGGTCCTTTTTGTTATATGAGGTGGATGTTGTAGATAGAGCCTTATTACAGATCTGTACTATGAGTCTTGGATGAAGATATAAAACAGTATAGCGATACTACATAGTTAGGATTATAAACCAGTATCAACAAGTATTTAGTATTAGCGTCGATAATGTGTAAATAATATTGATTCTATATAAGACGTATAAGCAGACATGTAAGGATTGAAATGTGCCTAGCACTCACTAATAAGACTTGTATAGCCGTGAGTAGTAGTTGTAAACCAGCTCACTAGAGTCCAATTTAGCACACGAGGACTGCTGTAGGTACCTTGGTCTTACTGAGCATTTAGGTAGGCACGTCTTGGCGATTGGGTGAAATCCTAGGTTAGCAAGGTGCAAGCAATGGTTTGTCTCGTTTAGCTCCAGCCTTGAACCTCAATCGTGGTCGCTAAAGTTGCCTATGCTGAATTACTTATTGTATCGTTGTCGTCGTGATATACAACATTTGAATTGATTGTCTCATTCTCCAAACAGTAGATATTCTACTCCTCTACCCTCTTCGATGCTCTCCGAGAGCGCATACACCCCGTATTATCAACTTTGCTAGGCATATTGTACGAGTCTTTACTGCGTAGCCAGCTCCTTGCCCTACGTCTTCATGATAGCGAGCCGTCCTGTTCTGCGCTGACCCCGATCTTGACCCCGATCCTTTACGTCTCTTCATTCTAGTCCGATACCACCTTACACGAGACGTCCACCACCCTCACGTGCAATTTGACTATAGCTGTCAGGATACCTCTCATGCTTCCGCGGCTTCCTTCCTGACCGATTTGGCATTGATTTGCGACAACCATCTATGCTTTCACCATCAGCTGAAGTCCCCAGTGGGCATATTTGGTCGGGACGTGAGCCGCCACTATGTTAACCACCTCGGCGAATTCATCCCAGAAGCCGTTGAATAACCAGCCCGCTACCTCCCTAAACCCCTCCATAGCCCCCTCACGACCGAGCCTCGATGGCAACTCCCAGTACCAGCACCCGGCCCCGAGTGCCGGTGCGCGCAACATGGCTGCCTCCGCAGTGTCGTTTGCATCTCGTGGCGCCGCACTCAACCCGTCTTCGGTCGCTCCAGGCTCCTTCAGTTCCGAACTACGTAGCCAGATGACGCAGTCTCGAGCCGGCTCGAGAGCCGACGTGTACAACCTCGAAAAGCTGGAGGAAGATGATGAATCTTTAGTTGAACAGACCCTCAATGCGCTCAAAGACTCTCTGAATCGCGAGATGAAAATCAAGGAAGGAAGTGAGAACCTGCTCGAGGCATTGAACACTAAGAAGGCGAAACAGACCAAGGAGCAGCGCCTGAGGGTCGAAGCCGAACTCAGCGCCTCCAATTCGAAAATAAAAGAGCTGAGGCAGAAGATTGTGGATGCGCAAAGAATGAAAATAACGCCTAGTACGCCTGTTCGAAGTCGCAACGATGGACTACTGCCTCAAACCGGCCTACGGTCACCTCATAGTGTCTCCAAAAGTGGCGCGGGATCTGACGTGGATGAGCCGGTCGAATCTCCCACTCTTGCTCTCACTGAGTTATTACAGGCCTTGGAGCGCGAGGGCATGGCGCCGGAATACTACGTTGGAAGGGCAAACAACCTGGTTGACCTTTTTAAGAGGTATCCAACGCTAAAGTACGATCTCGTGTGGTCAATTTTCGGTGATCGCATGCAATTGATGTTGCTCAGCGGTAGCCGCGAGGTTGTTGCGGCTGGGTACAGAATGCTCCGGTACGCCATATCGGACATTGCGTCCTTAAAGAAGATCCGCGCTCTAAATACCGACTACATGGTTGTCGTTTCGCTGGCCAAGGATCGGAAGGCCGACGTGGAACGGGAGCAAGCCCTGAAATTTGTACGTGCTTTTCTGGACCTCAAAGATGGCGTTCGCGAGATATCACGAGCTCTTGTCCGGACCATTGCCTCCGTAGCCGAGCACGTAGATGACAGATTGCGCCCGATCTCTATCGAAACACTCGCCGAGATTCTTCTCAGAGACCCTGCGTTGCTCGTTGCCTCCGGCGGCCTCCCACCTATATCAGAAGCACTCGCCGAGGGTACCTACAAATCTCCTGAGTCTCTATCCACCACCTTCTTATTTCTGCTTAACACACCGCAGACACGGAAATATTTCCGTGCTGGATACGATTTAGAGGTTATGTTTACGGCGTTCACCGACGTCTCATTTCTGTACGAAGGGGCCGTGAAGCAAAATGCTAAGGCCATCTCTTCGGCCCTGAAATCGTGGTCCGGTCTCATGACCCTCTCCATGTTCAACTTCCGGGCCATAAAATCCTTAGTCGCCAGCTTGACGCTCCCGAGTAATACCATTCGAGACACGATACTTGACTTGCTCTATTCACTTCTGCGAATCAAGCCACCGTCGTGGGCGACTTCATACCTAGCGGGACGTCGGCTTACCACGTACGGAAGAGTTGCAACCTTGAGTTCGGGCACCCCTAGCAAAGGCGAAATGACGTACGAAGATGAAGGCATGGAGCAAAACTTTGTGGAGCATTATACTGCACTTCTTTTAGCTATATTCATCAAATCGGGTATGATGCCAAATCTATTAGAAGTAGCACAACGCTCGGAGGAGCCTATGCTAAAGCGTAAGGCCACACTTTTGATTGGGGAATCTCTAAAGCTGGCCAGCCGAATCCTTCCACCGTCTTGGAGTAGCGAACTTCAGTTACTGCCGGAACTCTTCTCTGCGGCCACCAAATTTTACGACGAGGGACATTTCGATGCCACTGGTATTGTCTATCAAATCAGCAGCGTTAGCCGTACACTCCACCGGTCATCTGCCTCGGGGCATGCTGCCAACAGCTTGTCTTACAACAGCACTGCAGAACTGGCCGGTTCGCTAGAAGACGCACACAAGCATAACAACTCAGCCAATACCGACGATGCAGCGAAGTTCCGGCAGCTTCTAGTTGACTCGGGTGTTCTTAGTAGCTCTAACCCTGCAAAATGGAAGTGGGATATCATGCTTAGAATCATCGAAGGCCCTTTGACCAATAGCAAACGTCTTGAAGAGGCCATCAAAGCATCGAAATTCATTAAAAGTGTAATAGGATTCTACCGACCGTTCAAGTACAGGTTCTCTGAAGTGCCTAGCACACGAAGCGCCCAAAAGTATGTCAGAGTCGGCTGCGCTCTGATACATACGCTCTTACAGACGGCAGAGGGTGTGCGATACTTGACCGATAACAAGCTACTCAGGCAGATTGCTGAATGCTTGGCGCAGTGCGATCCAGTACGACCTCTTCCACCCCCCTGTTACAAAGCTGAAGAGAGTCTCAACTAACTTGAACAAGACAAGCGGTCTTACCGCTCAGTATCCGATGTTTTCGAGAGATCGTCTGACCGATACGCTCTGCGCCGGCTACTTCCCTATGCTGGGCGTCCTGAGCAGTGATCCGAGGGGGTTTCAGATGCTCGAGAGATGGCGTATATTCAACATGATGTATCATATCATCGACTTTAAGCAACGTCCTGATCTCATCAAGATGATTTTAACCAATCTCGACTACAGCCTACAAGGACACCCTCGCGTTCTACTCTCAAAAGCCCTCACAGCCGGGACCAAAGACATGCGTATACATGCAACTAATATTCTACGAAAGTACGCTATATCACAGAGGATCACTACTTCTGGGCAGATCATATCAGACGCCAAGTGGGCAATCCAGTTATTGGTTACACAGCTCTACGATCCAGAGATTGAGGTATGCGCCACGGCGGTAAAGATCTTAGAGAAGGCATGCAACAGCAAGCCGTTGCTCGAATATATCGTCGAATGCCGTCCAGCTCTTGATCACCTCGGCGAGATTGGGGCTCCGTTGCTACTACGCTTTCTATCCACCTCCATCGGTTACCACTACCTCGACGGGCTGGACTACATCAGCAATGAAATGGATGATTGGTTCCTAGGTCGCAATGACACATACGTCAGTCTCATTGAAGCCAGCCTTGCACGTTCTTTCTCTGAGAGCACCGATGATCACCCAAATCGCTTAAGCATGTACGAGGATGACGTGGACGGAGATCAGGATAGTCACATACCACCACATTTCTACCGCGAGCTTACACGCACAAAGGAGGGATGTCAATTACTCGAGGACAAGGGCCATTTCCAGGAGTTTGCGTCTACCATTCGTGAGTATGGGATGCAGTCCGAGGACACGGAGCTTATCACGAAAGTAAAAGGTTGCTTATGGGCTGTTGGTAACGTGGGTTGCATGGAACTTGGAGCTCCATTTCTCGAGTCGACAGATGTTGTCGAGAGAATTGTCGAAATCGCGGAAACTCATGAAGTGATGAGTCTCAGGGGCACGGCCTTTTTTGTCCTCGGCTTGATCTCCAGATCAGTACATGGACTCGAAATCCTCTCCGAACATGGCTGGTTATCTAACACAACCTTGCTGGGGAAGTCCTTTGGTCTTTGCATTCCGAATGATCTCTCTAAGTTCTTATCGTACCAACCCTGGAAGCATGAAATTCCTTTATCAATCCGGTTGCCAGGTACCCAGACAACGGTCTATGAGCCTACGTCTGTGGTTGTTGATGAGACTGACGAGACAAATAAACGGATATTACAGCTTATCGGGATAGAGTTGGGGGATATGGTCCTCTATAAAAAGGCTAGGGCTGAGTTGCATCAGTTGCGGCAGCAAAAAGTACTCGGCTTCCGGCAACCCGCTATGTTCCGTCGTGTCTTGGGGATTCTAGAGAATCGCCATTACAAGCTCGCGGACCGGCACTTGATCATCGAGCTCTTCGACAAAAGTGTCTTGCGGCACATCATTTATGGAGAAGAAAACAGCGACGAGACAGACAACAGCTCAAGCGATGAGCAACGAACAGAGAGACAAAGAAGCATCAGTGAGCCAACAGACTTGGACGGCACAATAGGGAAGATGTACCAGTCCTCTATATAAATGATTCACCCAGCCAGCCAATAAGAGTCAGGTACAATATAGTTGGATACGAATAACACGATCCCCTGAGATTCTTTGTATGATAGCATAGCAGACGCGACATGATTTGGGGAGGCCACACCAAAGTAGGGGTTGCATAGGTATCTCGTATTCAGCAGCATTACCGGCAGATACTATTCCATTGGAATATTCAGGCGTTGGGGAATACGACAGCATTCGGGGACTCGGCTGCCCTCTCAAGGAGTTGTTAGGAGCTGGGGAGTTCTAGGTTGGGGTTTTTTTGGTCGGTTACATTATACCAGCAACTCTATGAACATAACTTGAGCCATCTCAGGACCCTGACTGAATCGCTGTGAAATGGTTTGATAAATCGCCGTGATAATCGCATTACTAGACTATTTATTAATGAAATATGGCCAAAAACGAGGGTATCCTCACTTGTTCTTCTGTGAGGCAAATCACCATTTGCTGCATCGCAGTAGAGAAGGCCTTCACGTTTAGTGTAACAAGTAAATGATTTTCCAGAAGGGTAAAATGAAACCTCCTTTGGCGTTGCTTTTTGAGTGAGACAGTCCTCCATATTTTGTGAAACCACACCTACCTAGCTGATTAATTTATGGTGAAGTGACGCTATCATGAGAGGCTACGGTATAAAAAAACCCCACTTCGTCTAGTCATAACGGCACCGGCCGTATCTATAATGCGCGATATCTTTTCGCGTCAATTCCCAAAGCTATACACATCATATGTATGAGACGCAAGAGTCCACATGTAGCGATTTTCTTTTCGGTTTAAACATTGAAGGAGTGTAATAGCAGATACTTCTTGTTTTGTTTTGTGCTAGTCGAGTACTGAGGCAATATGACCGACAAGACTATCCTCGTCGTCGCGGGGAGCGACTCTTCGGGTGGTGCGTAAGTGTACAGATGTTTTTGCTGTAATCGATGCCTTTGCTTTACTTCAAGGTCTGACTAGCTAATTACTATTTTATTCTTGTAACGCAGAGGCCTCGAGGCAGATCAGAAAGTCATAGCCGCTCATGGCTGCTATGCCATGACGGCCACGACAGCCCTCACAGCCCAGAACACAGAGGGCGTTCTGGGAATCCATCAGGTCCCGTCCGAGTTCACGAGGAAACAAATCGATGCTGTCTTTGAGGACATTCGGCCTAGTGTTGTCAAGACTGGTGAGTTTGAATTGAATTGGAGTGTAGTGTCTCCAACCTTTTTCTTTATTTTTCTGTTATCTCCTATTATGGGTGCTCGGTTGTCAATATTTTGCTGACGTGCTGGAGGGGAATGAAGGTATGCTTGGCTCAGTTGCCACGATCGAGATGCTTGCACAGGCGCTCGCTGACCATAAAGTTGAGAGAGCTGTTTTGGATCCCGTAAGTACATAAGAGAGGTAGTTCTTTATCTTATGCCAATGAAGTCCAAATTCAAGTCATAACCGTTTCTTCTCTCGAAATTTCTAGGTCATGGTCGCTACGACCGGAGCTCAGCTCCTACCCGCAGAGGCCGTCAGTGCGCTTCGCGCGCACCTACTACCGCTGGCCTACGTCCTCACGCCCAATATTCCCGAGGCCGAGCTCCTAGCCAGCGAAGAAGAGCCTGTCGAAATCCGCCGCATCGAGGACCTAGAAAACTTAGCCAGACGACTAGCAGCTCTAGGTCCGAAATGGGTTCTCGTAAAAGGCGGCCATGCCCCCTTTAAAAAGGACGGTTCCATTGCGACAGATCGTACCGAGAGGGAGATCGTCGTCGATGTCCTCCTTGGACCAGGATTGAATGGTAGTGTGACAAGGATCGAGAGCCCGTATATAGAGTCTAGGAATACGCATGGCACGGGCTGCTCGCTCGCTTCGGCTATTGCGGCGAATCTCGCAAAGGGTATGGAGAATGTTCCGGCTGCTGTGAGAACTGCGTGCGCGTATATCGAGGCTGGGATCAGGACGGCGCCCGGTTATGGGAAGGGACATGGCCCGCTGAATCATTTTCATTCGAGCTACATGTTGCCTTTTTCTCCGTGAGTCTTTATCCTTCTGACCTTTCCTTTCCTTCGTGTTTGTTCGATAATGAACCTGCCTCATTACCCCCTCCCCCTTTTTCTCTTACTAGGAAAACGGGCTCTAACATCCCATATCCAGAGGAAGATTCGTGCCGTGGTTGCTTTCTCGACCGGAAGTCGCGCCCGTCTGGCATACCTTCGTCAACCACCCCTTCGTCCTTGCGCTGGGTAACGGCGAACTCCCCCTCGAGTCGTTCAAGCAGTACCTTGTCCAGGATTATCTGTACCTCGTCCAGTTCGCGCGTGCGAACGCTCTTGCGTCGTACAAGGCGAAGAATATTCGGGATATTGCAGCTGTAAGTTCATTTGGCCTCTTGGGAGTTGGTATCTGGAGGTGTGTTGGGCCACTGTCGACTGGCTCGAAAGATGACTATATGCTAACCTCCTTTTTACGTTTTGTCTTCTGGTCTAGGGGTCGAAGATCGTCTCACACATCTATACCGAGATGGAACTACATATTCAATACTGCAGGAGTTTCGGTATCTCACTAGAGGAGATAGAGGCCACGGAAGAACATCAAGGTATGTGTACATCACACGTGTTCCCTCCTACTCGGGTTCTAGCCCCCACGAGCGGCGGTTCCGCATGTTTAGATATTATAAGGAGCGTTGGGGCTTGCTAAGGTGCTGATCTGCTCTGGTTTAATTATAGCGTGTACGGCATACACACGATATGTCCTGGATGTTGGACAATCCGAGGACTGGCTAGGGCTCCAGGTCGCCCTTGCACCATGCCGTAAGTGATTCCCAAGATCCATTCACTACCCACCTCATCGCTCAAAGCGGGAGATGAAAAGAAGAGCCCTTCTATTGCTCCAAGTCTGAGTTATGACACCTTGATTACTGGATACTCTGAGGCCAACGGACCCTACCCGACTCAGCAAGGGCACATTGTTAATCCCTTTTGCTGCAGTGTTAGGCTACGGTGCTATCGCAAAGCAGCTGCATGCTGATCCGCGGACTAAGATCCAGGGAAATACGGTGAGTGAGATACGTCGATGATTCATCCATCTCCCGAACAAGTCATCGGGGGGTAAACAACAGAGAGAAGTGGACATTTTGCGTGGCTGTTTGGATTACGAACCAAACTCCTCGAATCCGTTTGTTGTGAAGGGTAACAGCGATTGCTAATGCTAGAAACGTGTGCTAGTACTGGCCTTGGATTTTGAATTACGTCGCGGATGACTACGTACAGGCTGTGCAAACGGGATCCGGTAAGTCGATCGATCTTGACTTCAAACTCATCAGACCCCCGAGCTCTGTTTGTAGGCGACAGACATGTGGACACAGATTAACTGGACCGTGAAAATAGAACTAATCGAACGAAACGCCGTACTGCACTCTCCGTCACGCATCGAAGAGCTTGTTAAGATATTCATCCATGCTACCAAGGTAAGCGATTTGGTTCATGCAATTTGACCCTATATCTCTCCTACGTGCCTATCTAGACACGTGCGCACGACCTGCGTATCTTACTGATACCGTTTTAAGATGGAGATTGGTTTCTGGGAAATGTTCCCATCAGCCTAGGTCAGCTAAGTCTAGGTACCTAACCTAGGCAAGAAGGAAAGGATAGGCCATAGTATGATATGTGTTTATAGAGAGCAGGGAGCAACCCAAAGCTCGGCGGTTTGAGTGACAGAGTTTATAGAAATTCGAGCTGTATTCAGCATACTGGCGGTAGACCTAAACGAAATTAATAGGAGCAAACGAGAGTAGTATAGCATATATAAAGGAGCGCATTCATCCTGGGTTGGGATAGTAGTAACACCCTGATTCAACAAGGCGTGCTATCCCCTGGATCTAAAGCTTAGCTGATTCAGTTGTACTCAATAACATCCCACGTTAAAAGTCATTGTAAGCCTGAGATTGGTCGCTGTAATAGGTAGTTAGAAACCGTCAATGCACAACTCTTCTGCTCTGTACCTAAATACCCCGTAGTCATACAGATATAGGTACATAGATACGCGCAAGTACTGTCCATACTGGAGGTAGGAACGAGTACGTGCACGGACCATTATTTCCTTTCCAAGTTAAGTACCCTGTCAAGATAGGTAATGCTGCAGTATTGTTGCAGGCCCCATTGTTTGGCCGAGACCATGTCTCGCACGCTAATCAGCCTTGGCACCAAGAGTTGCGCTCACCAAGTGGGGCGTGCCTACCTAGTGCCAAAAAAAATTATCGGTCAGGCAATTTCTTTGCCTCTATCAATACCAGCGGCAGAAGACCTTCCCTCTCTTAATTAACAATCCTCCTACCATACTTTTTGCGACCTTCATCCGCAAACCACATCTACTTTTCAATCTCCCGCTCATTTCTGCAGGTCGCACTCTGCAAAGGCATTTCTTCCTGTTCCGACGCGATTCTTCTAGCCGCGTTGTCAAGTAGCATTTGCGCGTGAGGATTTAATAAAGTTGGACCCTACGTGCATTCCCTGTCGACTTTCAATCATCTCGCAGTCGACGATTGCATCTACTTCTCACATCTGAAAAACCACGAGCACATCATGTCTTACGGAGGTGGTTACGGTGGCGGCGGCGGCGGCGGCGGCGGCGGCTACAGTGGTGGTAGAAGCGGTGGTTACGGCGATCGCTCTGGTGGTCGTCATGAGTACGGTGGCCATGGGTAAGCACAACAATCAATGACCCAAACCTTAATTCCTGTGCCCGGGGTAAACCCCGACGGCGACCAGACTAGCAAGTCGCCGATGTTTAAATCGACGCGTCTTTGCTGTTAATTTGATGCAAACCTTGTAAATTTTTTTTTTTTCTCGTTTTGCATATGCAATACTAACCCTTTTTCACAACTAGTCACGGTGGTGGCCACTCCAATGGATACGGCGGCGGCGGCGGCGGCGGCGGCTACAGTGGTGGTGGTAGTTATGGCGGCGGTGGTGGTGGTGACCGCATGAGCAATCTCGGTGCTGGTCTCAGCAAACAGACCTGGGGTATGTCTGGTACACGTATTCCCTCGACGATAATCCCACTAATAACAATCAATAGATCTCAACACTATGCCTAAATTCGAGAAATCATTCTATAAGGAAGATCCGGCGGTTACCAATCGCCCAGCTGAAGAGGTTGAGCGTTTCCGACGTGACCACCAGATTTCCGTACACGGTCACGATGTTCCCAAGCCTGTCGAGACGTTTGACGAGGCTGGTTTCCCCAGATATGTTATGGATGAGGTGAAGGCCCAAGGTTTCCCCGCTCCTACTGCCATTCAATCCCAGGGTTGGCCCATGGCTCTCTCCGGTCGCGATGTTGTCGGTATTGCCGAGACCGGCTCCGGAAAGACTCTTACATACTGTCTTCCCGCTATCGTCCACATCAATGCACAGCCTCTGCTCGCTCCTGGCGATGGCCCCATCGTTTTGGTCCTAGCTCCCACCAGAGAGTTGGCTGTTCAAATCCAGCAAGAAATCACAAAGTTCGGCAAATCTTCCCGTATCCGCAACACTTGCGTCTACGGTGGCGTTCCTCGTGGACCTCAGATTCGAGACCTCGCTAAGGGTGTCGAGGTCTGCATCGCTACCCCTGGTCGTTTGATCGACATGTTGGAGGGTGGCAAGACTAACCTACGCCGCGTCACTTACCTGGTTCTCGATGAAGCTGATCGTATGCTTGACATGGGTTTCGAACCTCAGATCCGAAAGATCATCAGCCAAATCCGACCTGACCGTCAGACACTTATGTGGTCTGCTACCTGGCCTAAGGAAGTTCGAGCTCTGGCCTCGGAGTTCCAGACCGATTTCATTCAGGTCAACATTGGTTCGATGGATCTCTCTGCCAACCATCGCATCACTCAAGTTGTCGAGGTGGTTTCCGAAGGCGAGAAGCGTGATCGTATGATTAAACATCTGGAGAAGATCATGGACAACAATAAGGACAACAAGATTCTTATCTTCGTAGGTACCAAGCGTGTTGCCGACGAGATTACCAGATTCCTTCGTCAGGACGGATGGCCGGCGCTTTGTAGGTTCTCCCCGCAACCGCATTTCCTGTTTCTTCCCAGCTAACAATATTTACAGCGATCCATGGTGACAAGCAACAGAATGAGCGTGATTGGGTTCTTAACGAGTTCAAGACCAACAAGAGTCCCATCATGGTTGCCACCGATGTGGCTTCTCGTGGTATTGGTATGATAAAAGTTCCCCCAACCCTCCCCTACCCCCACAACTTCCAGCAGAGTTATATCCGATGTGCTTGACTGTGATGTCTAGGGGCTTTCTTGATTGCGCACATATATGCCTGACCTAATCGTGTCTCGTGGTCCTTCCTCATCCTGGAAGATCGGGATCTCTGGTATGGTATGGCCTCTTAGAAGGCCATGTCGTTGTTTCGCCTTGTACCTGTCCCGTGGTACAAGTATGCGAAGTCGAGCATTTCTTGATTTTGTCAAGCTATCTCCAAGATTCCCGATTCCCCGAGGACCCACACCGGACTTTTGGGATCGTTCCATATTGGCAGTGTTGATGCAACAGACAGCCCCATTCTCGAAGGAGAAAGCACGGAACAATATGCTTTATGGCACATAGATGTCCACCGCTGGGACTTGCATCGTAGCAGACTCGTTTTCTAGAGCTAACCTTGTGTGATAAAGACGTACGCAACATCACTCACGTGATCAACTATGATTATCCGAACAACTCGGAAGACTACATTCATCGTATTGGCCGTACCGGCCGTGCTGGCGCCAAGGGTACCGCCATCACATTCTTCACTACTGACAGTAAGACATACGACGTCTCACCCTCTCATTACGTTACGCAACCAGCTAATATGTACATTTGCAGACTCGAAGCAGGCTCGTGATCTTGTTTCCATCCTTCAGGAGGCTAAACAGCAGATCGACCCTAGGTTAGCTGAGATGGTGCGCTATGGTGGCGGTGGCGGCGGCGGTGGCCGATATGGTGGTCGTGGATATGGTCGTGGTGGTGGTCGCGGCGGTAGGTCCCGTTACTAAGGGCTACATGATTCGGACTGGAAGCTAAACGAATTGTCAGGCGGTCACAGAGGCGGCGGCGGTGATGGTGCCAACGCCATGCCTCTCGGAAACCGACGATGGTAATCGTTCGACTACAAGCACTTGGAGGATCCGTGACCATTTGATACCACTGTGAGGTTTGCGGGGTTCTTGCGTTATTTCCTTTCTACAAAAGCACAAACGGCGTTGTCTAGAGGGTTTGGTTGATTAGACATGGTAATATTGGCTTTCGTCAAGTCGTGCATCTCTCTGCCGAGCCTGCACGAGTCATGATTCCTCTGACACTATTAGAAGATGTGTTTGAGGATTTCGGCATGGGATTCAGAAAGCAAGAAAGACACTCGTCCTTCAGCTGGACACGGCATTCTATATCTTGCAAGGTTCCTTTTGATGGATGAACTGACAATTCCATCCGCCTGCAGTGCAGGGCAATGGCTGATACTTGCTGACATGTTTCTAGAATGGAACGTCTAGCCGCAGAGGCGAATGAAAACGAAGCTGTATGTTCAGATAGATGTATCGGTCTATTATGCGCTCAATAGGAGGCAACCTTGACCGTCTAGGTAGCCTAGATCGTTTTCCATAAGTCTAGTTTGCAGACACCAATGAATGCATGTGATAGCATACGTGAAATCTATTAATATTCAGTGATGGAGTGGCGCCATACCATGGTCCACCGGGCATGGTCCAAACATCGATATATGCAGCAACGTCACTGCCCCCCATTTGTGATTGCTAGCCTTTCTCAGCATAGTAGTTATACAATGCCGAGTCCTGGGGCTGTCCAGAATGGGTAAAAGTGTCTGTTAGACGGCCCGTGAATGGACGAAGCAATATATCCGGTCAATTTCCCTTTACCCGGTTTCTCGCAATAAGACGTTCCGTTCGGAGTTCGCCCTTGTTGAGAGCATCACATCACATATTGATGTAATGCCTCTATGCTGCTACTATGCGAAGATGGCTTGGTCGTCTCATATATTCATGTTCCCCCAGCGTTCAGGGATACATCTTTGCAGCGTGACGACTGCGGTCCTATATCAACAACTATCAAGTTAGGAATTTGTTCTGCTTTGATCGTCATCGTCGTTGTCGTCTTCGGATATACTGTTGAAAATGAAGGCCTTCACTACGCTTGCGCTCCTGGTAAGCGCTATCCAGGCTGCTCCTCATTGTATGTATGATTTCTCTGTCTGTTTTAGATCCTTGAGTTGTTTGTTGCTGTCTGTTGCTTTATCTTGGTTTTTGTTTTTTGGGGGGGCTTTTACTTTACAATTGCAAGTGAGAGACGTGATGGCTTCACAACATGCTTTTTTTTTTTACGCCGCTCTTATACTCTCTCTGTTTCTTCTCCCTCCCCTCTCCCTTACTACGCCATACTTTTGTGTATACACCTACGTAGATGCATCCTATATCTATACCGCTATGACACAAGACAGTCTCCTTTCTTTCCACCCCCCTATGCATCTGGTCAAACTATTCCCAAAACAAATCAGTCCAGTCTAAGCCACACCACCAAGAAATAAAGAAAAAACAAGAAACTAACCAGGCCCCCTTTTCTCACCAGACACGTTCCCCAAACTCCAAGGAACGTCAGACTGGTCCTCGGTGCGCCAGACGGCCAACTTCCAGAGCAACGGGCCCGTGACAGACGTCAGCAGCTCGGCCATCCGATGCTACGAGCGGGCCTCTGGCGGCGCGCCTCAGATCTCGCAGGTTAAGGCAGGAGGCCAGATCACATGGGAGGTGGCCCCCAGCATCTACCACCCTGGCGCCCTGTCCGCGTACATGGCGAAGGTCCCCTCGGGCCAGACCGCCGCGACCTGGGATGGATCCGGAGCCGTCTGGTTTAAGGTCTTCCAGGATATGCCGACGGCTAGTAGTGGGCAGTATAACTGGCCTTCTAATGGTGAGTTATTTCATTACCTTTTTATTTTCTTTTCTGTTTTATCATATTTTTAGACAACTTTATCCTATTGCTAGTTAGTTTTGTTGGGTTGTTTTAGTTAAAGAGATGGGAGAATGAGAAGGGAATGAAGGGGGTGGTGAAAATTGCTTGAAGTCGGTTTATATGAAATACTTTTTGAAAGTAGGGAAAACGAACCATGAACATTGTCAAGATGAGATTTCATTCAGTGTATGGTTGAATTTGCTAACGGGGGATATCTCCGCCTTATAGGAAAGTCTGAGGTCAGCTTCACGATCCCTCAGTGCCTCGCCAACGGCGACTATCTGTTCCGCATCGAGCACGTTGCTCTGCACAGGTTAGTTACTTATCTACATGCCTGCTTTACACTTATTATTCCTATACCGTCTCTTCCCTTTCTCTCTCTCTCTCTTTCTATCCAGTGTTCTACTAGGATATGATTCACCTATTTGTCCCGATCAGACATGTTACATTATGTTATACTTTTTCATCTTCTCTTCTATTGTAGGGCTTATACTAACGTATTCACTTTCTCTCCACACACAACAGCGCAAGCTCAGCCGGCGGTGCCCAGTTCTACATCTCGTGCGCCCAGATCACCGTCTCCGGCGGCTCGGGCTCCAAGACGCCCTCGAACCTCGTCTCCTTCCCTGGCGCCTACAAGGCCACGGACCCGGGCCTCCTCATCAACATCTACAACAATGGCGGCAAGACCTACCAGCCTGCTGGCCCGTCCGTCTTCACTTGCTAAACCCACTAGACGAGGCTAGCGTGGCTGATGGAAGGAGAGGGAGAAGGGGAAAGGGAAGGCTAAACTTTCTTGGTGGATGATCTATCTATGACTAAGAAAGAGTAGACTTTCTTGTCTTTTCTTCTATGGTCTGATTGCTGTTGTTTGCGTAGTTGGGATCAAGCCAGATGTTTCGCCCCTGTGGTGGTAATAGTTGGTTGATTGATTGATTGGTGACTCGTACATAAGTCTGCCTTGGTACATACATACATACATACATACATACATACATACATACAACTAACCTCGCATATTATCACCCCAGCCATATTTGATGTTCTATATCGTAGTTCTTTGTTATAGTAATTGTTTGCTAGAATGAATATATGGTCACCAGTACGTAACTAGTAAGAAGTAGTAATACGGTGTAGGGGTATCATCAACTGGAAATGGAGATATGAGTTTTAAGATAACACTATTATGGCATAAGAAGCTATAAGGGCGTGCGTAGTGTGGCGGTCTTTGTTAAGATACAGGGTATTCCCTTTGCCCCCAATCCGGGTGAGACTGAAGCAAACACGAGACTCGCGTGATCGCCCTCGCTCGCACTGCAGAAGTGCTCAAGGTTCGTGATGTAACCAGGGGCTCAGCTGCACTTCTTCCCGAGTTTCTCACCTATCCACCTGAATAGAGTGGCTCTAAGATATCTCATCCATGTTAATTAGACCGCAGAAATTGTAAGTTACTTGGTGTCGAGGTATGAGATGATGATGATGATGAAGATGATGATATTTAACCTTGGGTGAATGCAGCGTGGCAGCGTCTCAAGCCTCCAAGGAGGCATGAGACGTGGTGAGTTACCCCCATCGATGTGCATCATACAGATGGACACCATCTCGTGCCTTAATGACATGCTATGTATATAACCTGCAACCACTCCATCTAGGACGCTCAGCCTCTTTTTCTTTACCCATTCCCGCCTACATAATGTCCTCGTACAGTTCCTCCATTTACATGAAAGGTGCTGGATTAGATATCTTCCCTCAACTTTGATACCGAGGACGAACTTGCCATATCGTAACTCGACTTCACTGTATTCCAGCCCCGGCGCTGTGGGTTATCACTCCAGTAAGCTTCCTTCCTCGTGGTGGCAGAGTACGCTTTATGCTTGGCTTGTCTTTACTACACCATGCTCATAATTACCATGTATTATGTGAGTCCAGATGGTGTGATATTCTGTGCGTTTCCCGTGTTTGTGACCATGCACATATGTGGATAAGGCGGTATCACAGAACGCCAAGTTGTCCGACCTATCTTGATCTTATGGTGATTAATTATAGGTAGCAACCATAGATTATTGCTGGATCACGCTGCGTTCTGTTGGCTATATATTGGTAGCTTTGTTCTGGTTTTTTTCTAGGGCTACCATTACTACCGGTTTTGGGTACCATGAGGCTTGCTATCTGCCATTCCTAATAGATCGTTGTGGCAGTCGAGAAACGCCCGGTCCTGATGGTGCGGCTACCATGTCGTTCTGCAGATCTGTGGCACCATGGATGCTTTTCTTCAGCTTTTCTAGAAGCCAAGAGTCTGCAGAACGGTATTTTTCAGGTAAGGTCTCGCAACCAAAGAAGCAATACAGTTTCATGTCAAATGAGATATATCACTTATAAAGTGGCGTTTCCGGTGTGACTCCGTATGATCTATCATCTTTTCATGGATCCCGCGTGTCTCAAATCTCTACCAGCAACTCTTAATTCGATGGCGGTGGCCTCCAGGCTACCCACACCGCTCCCGTTTGACCGCCTGGCTATCAAAACAAGAAAAAAAAACTCACATAAGGAATAGGGAAAAGAATTCGATGTTTTTGACGGATCAAAGACATCAAGACCAAAAGAAAGAATAGGGAAAAAAAAGAAAAAGCTCTCGATCGGGGAATCGAACCCCGGCCACCTGCGGCTTGCTCACCCTAGCGTATCAAATGACAATCTGGACAGTGACAAGCAGGTATCCTAACCACTAGACCAATCAAGATTTGATTATGTAAATAGACCTCCTATGAAGGTTCATATCAAAAGAGTAGGGAGTGAACAGTCGACTCCCTGGGGGGAGGCTAATCAACGTGTACAGGTCGTGGTGATGTCTGCCTTGTGTGTTCTTAGTATGTAATTATTTGCTGATCATGATTTGGAAGAAGCATCAAGCTGGCAATGAATCGTGCACTATGTATATTATGATATGTGAATCAAATGTTGGCCTAATGGTGTGATAATGAAGAGGCAATCTTCATGTCACACAATGAGAAATTTGTAAACTTAATACACATGCTCCCAACTCACGGTGTGCTCGAAAGCGGTAAACTTTACTGTGTCAGTTGGTAGGAAGAATATAGATGAGCTCATTATGTAGTGGTTATGACTTGTTATCGTACAAGACGTTACTTAGCTATACCTCGCCGAAACAACCTTGGGTGTTGTATACTGATCACTGGGCCGATGAGTATATACTGATGATCATTGATGTCAGGACTATGGTCCTGGCCTTGGGAGAGAAGCTTCAGGTGTCCATAGCCCATATGATATTCCCAGGAGTTCTAACTCAGCTGAGCACTGATGTCGGCTTCCCTGGCCCTTGTCTGAAAGGCATTACACAAGATGAATGCTGGATGGATGCCACAGAAACTGTCTATTCACGGGTTACTTACTTGGTGAAAATGCGACAACACCCGCCTGGATTGTCTCGTCTATGGAATAATCTCAATATACCTATGCAATGCCATGTCTTTCTTATCAATATCATCTGCATACACCAAGCAAACTGCCCGATAAGTAATTACGTCCTCCCCAACAGAGATTATAAAACCCAACAAAGTCGCGACCAACATCGTACCATGTGTTCAGTTCAGGATTGGCATTTTCACCGGCCAATGGCTGTCTCCTAAGACACGGCAGGTACTTACTGTTCTGGGTGCGCTGCGACGATTCTTTAAACCGCGTGTTCCAGTGAGATTTCTGCTATTCATTTCCGTGTATAAAGAGGTCCTGTACATCTCAGCCGAGCCCCCTGTATCCTTGAACGAAGCGGCCGTTCGTGTGTGGTTTCCGTTTGTTCTTGGGATATTAATAGCTGAATTTCTACCTTACCTACGCCATCGAAACGCGGGCAATGAATAAGGGATGAGACACCGAGACGCAGAATCTAACACTTAAATGCGATATCTTGATTGGTCTAGTGGTTAGGATACCTGCTTGTCATTGGATAAGTCACCTAGTGTTTGCGGACACTCGAGAATTATCAGGGACAGATTCGCAGGTGGCCGGGGTTCGATTCCCCGATCGAGAGCAAATCTTTTATGTTCGCTTGTTATAGGAGTAAATTTTGGCCGGTGGTTTATGCCTTTTCCTTCCCTTTTTTTTATTTATTTTTTATTTATTCTCTATTACCGTTGCCTCCCCCTCCTGCCAGGCGGTACCTAGGTTACGTGCCTGAGCTCGTTGCACTGTTTTCTTACCTACTAATAGTCTCACGCCTATCGGAACCAAGCAGCCGAGAGGAGAGCCTAGGCAAGCGGGTCAAGCGGGTGGGCGGCCTCCTCGCCTTTCGGTGTGGTGCGTAAAGTTACGGTAAGTTGCCTCGGAATTCTAGTCGGAATTACTTTACCTAGGGTATCTACTCTGTGGAGTGGAAACTCAGGAGGCTAAAATTTTTTACTTGAGCATAACTGTCTTTTTTTCCCCTCTCCTTTGGTAGGGGAGGGGGATGGATGGATGGATGGATACATGCGCGCCATTTGCGCGTCATTGCTCGTTTGGGGGGGTTCTTCTCGGTCTCATGACTCGGTGTTTGTCGGGTGTCCTTTTTTTTGCTTTACCTTTATTGTGTGGAGCTACGTAATATTAAGTTAAAAAATTAGCATATAAAAAGATGGAGCGAGAATATGTAGACCCTCTCTCCCTGAAGCCATGACTCGCACCTACAGGTAAATCAGAAGAGAGGCATTATTATGCGGATTTAGACGACATCCTCCGGGGACCTGACGAAGTTCATGTCTGTCTTTTGTCGGCAACCTGTTGAAAAAGAGTACGCTGCATCATGCATATAGGTACATGCACGCCTAAGGTGGATAGAGTCCACGAGGCTTGTCATGTCTCTCTCTCTTGTCAGTCTCGGCCTCGGTATGTTTTGTCTAGAACCATGTGAAGTACTTTCATGTACCGTGGGGGGTTGTCAAGATGGTACAGCAGGCATTTCGAGATAGTCTCCTCATTCCTGTCCTGTAACTTTCCAAGGATGGTTGGGGGATTTACAAGGTAGACTTGGATCTAGCTGCTACTAGTGAAATATCTGAATTCCGCAGTCCGTCTTACGTCTTATTATTTTTTAACAACTATATCTCATGTATGTACATATGTATTTACAGACAGCGCCTAGCGGAAGAGGCGAGAGTGACGATATGGCGGTCTAGACGTTCAACAAGCATCAAGGAAGATGTTATCCGTCAAGGTTTCTCAGCCAGGCTAAGAGGAGTCTTGGGAGGATTACTTCGATAAGCCCTAGTCCATAGTTTGCACAAGGAAGACATTTTCCTGGCAGAGATCGAAGTGCAGTGCCTCTGTATCTTGTTCAACACCCTGGAGGGCTATGCTGGAATCGGGTCCGCAATGGGAAGTGTATACCTATCTTCTTATTGCTAGGTTAGCTTGGTATTCATTTATGGATTGTATTATAGCTACTCTGGCGACTATGCTCGTCAATGTTATTTTTGGTCACCCTAGTCTACCCGGTAAGACTAATAAGCAAGCGAGGCAGGTAGTGTACGCCGGCGCTCTAGCTTCGCATGTAGGTGAAGGTCTAAAATAACTACATCGTTGCAGACTGCCTACTATCAATCAGACACTACGTGTGGTGGTGATGAGGCGTCATGATTGTGCAGAGCTTCTTCAGGTTATATAGGAGAATAACTCATTAATTGTATGACTCTAAGCTTCTTGCCACCACTAAGGCATGATAGCGCTCTAGTCGCCCTCGGTAACACAATTTTGGCCTTCTCTTTCTCCTTCAAGTCCATATTTAGAAGAGAACACTGAGAACACTATATTACACTTCTTGAACCCGTACATTTTACTGATAGACTTATTTCAAGGGTCCGGACCCGGGCATAAGTAAGGGACTGATGTAATATATTATATTATTTCCAAGGTAGCTAGTTTTTTTTTATATATTCCCCCCCGCCCCCTTCTCAGCTCACTGCTGTGGATGCAGAAAAGCAAAGATTTCTTACTTCAAAAATCCTGAATGATCTCTTCATATAGTTAAAGTTTTATTTTTGTAAATTTTGCTAATTTTGTGAAGAAGACCAATCACAGCGCGTACCTAATAGACGAACGAGGTTCATTTTAGATTTTTCACCTTTTTTGCCATTCTTCACCTCATCTTATTCTCCGATAGGCCAAAAACGGGTTGTTAGATCTACCGCCAGGGTGAGGGAATGCACGTACATACATGAAGTGCCACATCTCATCATTAAAAACAGAGATGGCAACATCGCCATCATAGATAATTTTTTGCTGAACTTTTTT
>Ga0247782_1000279_pt1 | contig 51696 bp, 26 predicted proteins | sample UWRJL019104C5_FD_179928 | JGI IMG/M metagenome (GOLD analysis project Ga0247782, IMG submission 179928) | Plant litter microbial communities from Arlington Agricultural Research Station in Wisconsin, United States - UWRJ-L019-104C-5 | ecosystem: Environmental > Terrestrial > Plant litter >...
AAAACCTTTCCCCCCCCCCCCCCCCCCGCGTATTTCTAGGTTGTTAGCTGCATGCCCAAAACTCCCAGACGAATACCAGATACTCTAGGGATCCTGGTAACGAGATCTCTTAAGTCATACCTATACTCGGTGAAAGAGCAGTAGGGTTGCTGCCTACTAGGTATGCTCCTACCCACCTACAATTCAGGGTATCGGTCTACGCCACTGTCTTGCTTGAGAGTAAATGTAACGTAACGTTTGCATATACACACAGTTCTGTCTTGTCGTATAGCTACAGATCGCAAGAAAGTTAGTAGCTCTTTCCAAGACAGCACGGGTCTTGGTAGCATCGGCCTGGCAGGGACGAAAGGAAGGTTCGGGGCAGACGAGCATAGACCTCAAAAGAACACCTGTGCGCTGTCATTTACCAAGATAGTCCTGCGAAACAAGATATCAACAACTCCAATTTGAGAATAATTACCTTGCCATAGTAGGCGAGGTCTGATTACCATTATAGAGCTCGCCGGAATGATTATGGCCGAAGTCGGGGGCACGCCTTCACCATTGCACATGCTCCTGTAGGTCCCCGGACTTGAGTTATGGAGATTTTGCCGCGCTGTCAGCATGAACCCTGAAGCATGCCAACTCACCTGGCGCAACAGTCTATCGTGCGATGGAGGATTCTCCGCTTTGCCTCGCGACGCTCGAGGAGTTCCCGTAACTTTACCAATGAACCCACAGCTTCTTCACCCAGGCCAGAGATATCATCAGCGAATGGGAAACTGGACTTGATAAGACGATTTTGAGCCTCATATATCAGGATACATCGTGGGTTGTTCACATCTAGACCATCTGGGTTCTATGGATAGTCAGGTCTCACCGTCTTTCACGACGCGTAAGTATTCCCCTATGTCAAGAAAAAGGCCGTTCTGCAAGGCCGATAAAGGAGCTCAAATATTACAAGTCGTGAATGTGTACTGACCCTTCGTTCCCCCACCTTGAGCCGAAGTTACCCGTGGATCGATATGTTAAATCAAGGAGTAATAAGAACTTGGCAAAACCAGGGCCAAAGTCCGTCATCGGCTAGTTTGACTAACACCGGTATAATGTTAACACACTTCACCGCTGGGTTAAGGTTATATATATGAGCTTGAAATGATGTCGATGGGCATTGAAGAGTATGGCGGCAGACGGATGTTCTCTGAAGAGGAAAACAGGTTTTGTCTCGGCTATCAGTCTGCAACTTTATCCTTGGAGAACGCCCTTTAGAATGATGAGAGACAATTTTGAGCTCACGGCAATGCCGACGGTCCAAACTCCGGAGTGCTCAACACCGGCCTCGCCCTATGCTGATGGGAACAGCGACGGCGAGTATTTCAGTGCCCTAACCGCACCGCGGCACAATGAAGACGGCATGCAGAGGCACGAGTTTTCTCTGCCGCCGGTAGACGGCGGGAAAGACGCATGGCTCTTCTTGGCGGCCTGTTTTGCAGTTGATGCTCTGGTATGGGGTATGTGTTCCCTCCCCGTCTTTCCGTTTTGCATATGCTTCCGATACGCTCGATGGTTTCGCGGTTCTGGTAATTAAGCATACCATATTGATATTCTGCCGCGTTAAGGGTTTCCTTTCGCGTTCGGCGTCTTCCAGGATTACTATAAATCGCACGAACCCTTCGCGACACAACCAAATATTGCGGTTATTGGTACCAGTGCTTTGGGCGTCATGTATCTGACAGCACCAATTATCATGGGTTTATGCCAGATATTTGCGCGCTGGGTGCGATGGACGCCGCTCCTCGGTCTCCTTCTAATGTCCATCGCGCTGGTTTTGAGCTCATTTTCAACGACAACCACGCACCTGATTCTGACTCAGGGGATCTTTTATGGGCTGGGTGGCGGCATTGCCTACTGTCCATGTATTGTGGTAAGTAATGCCCGTCCTCAACAACCATCTGGGCTGTTTGTGTTGAAATTCAAGACCACTGCCGAATTACTGCTGACTAACGCTGCCGCTAGTATATGGATGAGTGGTTTATGAAGCGAAAGGGACTTGCGTACGGGATCATGTGGAGCGGCGCAGGCCTTGCCGGCGTTATGCTGCCGCTTCTAATGGCATCGCTACTTGAGAGACTTGGAGTTCGCAACACGCTGCGTGTGTGGGCAGCCTTAGTCCTCTTGGTGACCGCGCCATTGTCAATATTCATCAAGCCCCGGTTGCCACCGTCGGCTACAAGCCGCACTAAGCCATTCAACCTGGGGTTCGTCGTGAAGCCGACCTTCATGCTGTATCAAGCAGCAAATATTATCGAGTCGATGGGGTTCTTCCTGCCTGGCATCTACCTGCCTACTTATGCGCGCACTGCGCTTGGAGCAGCTTCCCTCGCCGCAGCCACGACAGTCCTCCTCATCAATGTAGCGACTGTGTTCGGATCAGTTGCGATGGGGTGGTTCACGGACCGTCTCCATGTGACCACGTGTATTCTCCTATCGACTGTTGGCGCTACGATAAGCGTGCTGGTGATTTGGGGACTCTCATCGTCTCTGGGGCTGTTATACTTTTTCTGCATCATCTATGGGTTGTTTGCCGGGTCATTTGCGAGCGCGTGGGCGGGCATTATGAGAGAGATTTCACACAAGGAGGAAACTGAGAGTAACCGGCAGGTAGACGGCAGCATGGTGTTTGGGTTTCTTGCTGCTGGTCGGGGACTTGGCAATGTGATATCCGGACCTCTGTCCGAGAATCTAATGCGCGATATGCCGTGGAAAGGAGAGACTGCGGCATATGGCTACAGCAGTGGCTATGGGGGGTTGATCGTTTTCACCGGCGCAACAGCTCTACTCGGCGGAGCGACCTTCGTCTGGAGGCGGCTTGGTTTTCTATAGTGCCTGTGTTGGCTGTGGCATACCTAAACGATCTGCTGACTAAAACCTCACTGGCTGTAGGTGTTACTCTTCTCCACTTTGGGCACACCTTTTCTTAGCCTGCAACTAGGCAGTAAGTACATGTTTTATAGTAATAGGTAGTTGATAGTCGACGTGAAGTAAGAAGTGGGAGTAGGTATCTAGATAGAGTGGAGTGGTAATGAAGGGAGTAGTAATATCGGGCGGAGCATCGGACTATAACGCCCAAGCCGCTCTCCGATTGAGCAATTAAAATCCTTATAACTGGCAGCAACTGATGGTGCACAATTCATCTACCTGACCTGGACGCACATCTTGTGCCCCTCTGGCTACTGCTATAGTGCTGTGTGGTAATTTCATTGGTGGTCCATGAACTCAGTATTAGGTAATTCGCTTGCACCAAGACTATCCGAACTATGCGATATGGTGCTTCTAGAAGTGGTAGAGTCCCTAGCCGAGGCCGTTCCCTGCTCCCTTTTAAAGGCCCGTAAGTGCGGGTTTTAGCCAGAAGCGCGAGCTCGCCCCTTCCGAAAAAGCGTCGGATACCACTGTAGAGTAGTACTAGGTACCTAGGTTAGGTAGGTTAGGTGTGCAACGGGTTTTCACCGCATATAACAAACCTCGGCGGGAAGCCGCAGATGTCCCACGCTCCGAGGGGCAAAATTAAAAAGCGAAGCCAATAGGAGCGGAGGAAATAATAATCATCAGCCAGCAGGGCATTGCTAAAAATGAAAAAGTGGTTCTAACCAAATTAACTCAACCCCGGGCGCTGTCAGCCACGGTGATAGTATTATAACTTGACGCTACATAAACTTAAAACATTCCCTTATCTCTTCAAGCAGACATTGTCTACATAGTATAGTCAATTGTATGCGAACAGGGGCAGAGAAACCAGTCCCTCGAATTGTCATTCTGAAAGTTGATTTTTATTTCGTATTTCAAGCGTTGAACCACTCCATCGCTGACGTCTGACACGTTCTTTTCCTCCTGCCTACGCCTATAGACATTGACCGGTTGCCTTCGCATCTGATAGCAATCGCCATGTCGTTCTCCAGCCTCGTTCAGGATTTGTCCATCCGCGATAGCAACAACACCCGCCGTCGAGCACCCGGTGCTAGTGCACCCTCCGTTGCACCTTCAGCCTCGACGCTCGACGATCGTGCGTCTCACGTCTCCCGCGCCATGTCCTATGCCAGCACTGCGGCCACCAGCGTGAGCATCTCGGGTGACATTGGGAGCCAGTTACACGGTGGTTACCACCATCCGCTGGCGCGCTCTTGGCAGGCCGACCGCCAATTGACCAAGGTAGCTCACTGTACTATCTGTAGTAAAGACAATGATGCTAACATGAAAACTTAGTCCATGCTCATCTACCCACTCTTTATATCCGATATTGAAGATGACGAGATGTTGATTCCCTCACTTCCCGGTCAATACCGCCGTGGCATCAACAAACTAGTCCCTTTCCTTGAGCCTCTGGTACGGAAAGGCCTTAAGTCCGTGATTCTATTCGGCGTGCCTCTCCAGCCCGGCACCAAGGACGCCCTCGGCACAGCAGCCGACGACCCTAAGGGACCCGTGATCCAATCCATCCGACTTCTGCGCCAGCGCTTTCCCCAGCTCTTTATCTGTGTGGACGTGTGCCTCTGCGAGTACACATCGCACGGACACTGCGGCATCCTCCGGGACGACGGCTCTCTCAATAACCAGCTCTCCGTCGACCGTATCAGCGACGTGGCCATTGCGTACGCGCAGGCCGGCGCCCACTGCGTCGCTCCCTCGGACATGAACGATGGCCGTATCCGCGCCATCAAGCTGAAGCTGATCGAGGAAGGGATTTCCCACAAGACTCTCCTCATGTCCTACGCCGCCAAGTTCTCCGGCTGCCTGTACGGTCCCTTCCGCGACGCGGCCATGTCTGCGCCCTCGTTCGGTGACCGCAAGTGCTACCAGCTGCCCCACGGCGGCCGCGGCCTCGCCCGTCGCGCCATCCAGAGGGACATTGGTGAGGGCGCCGACATCATCATGGTGAAACCTGCCGCCCTGTACCTCGACATCATTAGCGATGCTAAGGAGCTCGGCCGCGACCTCCCCGTCGCCGCTTACCACGTCAGCGGCGAGTACGCCATGGTGCACGCCGGTGCCAAGGCCGGTGTCTTCGATCTCAAGACCATGGCTTTTGAGGTCACCGAGAGCATCCTGCGCGCCGGAGCCACCATCATCGTTAGCTACTTTACGCCCGACTTTCTTGATTGGCTGGACAACTAGGTCATGAGCCGTTACATGTTTTTCTCCTTTGATTTTCTCTAGACTTTGCTTGTGGAAGTTATATGGAACCGGTGAATGGCGTTCAAGGGGTGAGGGTGCCTTTTTAACAATGACAATGTAGGCGTTTTAAAGGGAGCGACATATGTAGCGATGGTTTCGGGTCAAACTGTCCTGGGATGTGCGGGCATGATTATCGTGTGGTATGCTAAAGAAGAGTATTTGTGTTCGCCTGGAATTACAACTGGTTCATGGGTTATAAAAAATGAAGAGCATCATACATCATCAGACTTTGACTGAATGAATCATTTTACAGATATAGCATGGAATTACTACATGGAAAACAGGTACCATAGCTTTTAGGAATTTGTGAATGCTCTTCATTCGTTTGTAAAGCTAAACCGACAGCTCTATTTGCTTCTGCACCACATGCACTAACCATACCTGTATACTCGCCGACTGTGGTGCGTCCTAGATCTTGTCACCAACTCTGCACAGTGAATCGATCGCTTGATTGCCACCAGCATTAACCAGGTTTCAATCCACCGTCCATGAACGTAGAAAGAGGCTCCCTCTATGAAGCATACATAAGGAGAAATTTTTTTTGTTACACTCCCATCATGAGACTCATTGACAAACCCTGATAAAAGAACGCCAAACACCGCTTCCATCATTAGAGACACCCTATTTTGCCAAAAGCTGGCATGACCGCTATGGCGCGGTGGAAATCGCTGGCCTCGAACAGTGTGATCGAGTGGTATTTGACACGACCTGCGTCCTACTCAACGCCGAAGAGTCAAAGTCCATTATTTCTTCTTTCCCTTTGACTTGGCTTTGGACCCTGACGCCGAATTTGTCGAGGCGACGCTAGAAGCTCTTGAAGATGGTGTTGTAGAATTAGCCTTGCTGGCGCTCTTGACATTGTCCAATGCCTTGTTCTGTACGCTCAGTTAGTATTTTGCACAATCCTTTGTAATTAAATACAGGATGTGCACAGAGGAACCACGTACCTTGACACCGCTCTTTGACTTCTTTTTGGCTGGAGCCATTCCAAGTATGCTGTCTTCGTCATTTTCTTCATCGTCCGGCTCTCTCTTTCCCTTGCCATTGACGCCGTTCGGCTTCGTCGGATGCACTTCCTCGAATTCCTTTACAATCGTAGTGAGAAGGGTAGTGCAGCGACGGCTGATCTCAACGGGTGTACGGCTCAAGAAGAACCAGTCAAATCGGAATAACGGGCTTTCTCGGATCTCGTCACGGATGCGTTCAAAAATACCTTCACTGTCAATGCCGAACTTGTCTAGAAGGACAAGAAGGAATCGATCTTCCTCCTCGGTGTAGACCTTCTTGTTGGTCGTGGATACGGAGTAGTTGATCTTCATCTGTTGCAACGGTACCCGGTATTGCTGTAATTTCTTGCGAAGCATCTTACGCTGATGCTCTGTCTTACGAAGCCTTTCTTCTCCAGCTTCTATGACGCCGAGCGACTTGGCGTAGTCGGCGACTTCAGTGTATCGCTGCCAAAACACCTTTGCGTACGCTTTGATCTCGGCTGGGGTCTTGCTATCAACCTCTTCAGCAATTCGCTCGTAGTCGGTGCGTCCATAACGTGCAGAGCCGTTGATGAATTGCTGATAATCTCGTCGGTTCCAATCACCAAAGCCCTGAAGCGACAGCTTCTGCTTCTCTTCTTGTTCCTCTTCCGTCAAGGGGACGGCATTATCAATCTCCTGCTGATCCAAGGCGCGCTCTGCTTCGCGCTCTGACAAATTATCATCGTCACCGTCGGGCAAAGGGACCTTATAACCGATCTCCTTACGGTAATACGCAGTCTCGCGATCTTGTAACTCTCGAAGACGGGGAGGATAGAACTGGTAATCATGAACGGGAATCTGCTTCGGCGCTCGTGGTGCCTTAGGCTTGGGTTCCGCCTTCGTTGTTCCGTAGATGGCCTGCCGGTAGAACTTGTCCACCGAGTATGATTGCTCTTTGCGCTCGCGCTTTGCAGGGTTGATCCAGTTCAAGCCGACTTCCTTCTTTTTAGCGTTGAAATTCTCGCCATTCCATTCGTATGCGGACTCGGAAGAGAACTTTTGCAGGTCATCGATACCTAGCTTTTCGTACTTGGCATTAAGCTCTCTCGTCCGAGCCTCACCTCGTGCCAGGATCTCCTCGATGTCGTCGTCGTTCAATTCAGTGCCTTTTGCAGCGAGACCTGTTGCACCTTTCTGCTGGAAGACCTTTTCGGCGCCGTGCTGGATCATGGTAAGAAGTTCTTCCTTGGCAGCAGGACCCTTTGCACCAGGATGAGCACGGCCTTGTTGAATGACAAGCTGGTCAAGGCGAAGCTTTTGAGCAGCCCGCTCCAGTACCTTCTCCTCAATTGCATTCTCCGTAACAAAACGATATACTACTACCTGTTTTGTTTGTCCGATTCGATGTGCGCGGTCCATAGCTTGAAGATCAGCCTGAGGATTCCAATCGCTATCATACAAAACGACGATGTCGGCAGTGGTAAGATTGATGCCTAGACCACCAGCTCGTGTCGTGAGCAGAAAGATGAACTTCTCAGAACCAGGTTTATTGTACTCGTCGATGGCTGAAATACGGTCCTCGTGTGCGGTGCCACCGTCTATACGGCAGTATTTATAGTCGCGGAATACGCAATAATCTTCCAGAATATCGAGCAGACGACTCATTTGAGAGAAGATCAGAACGCGGCTGCCTTGTTCCTGCATCTTCTTAAGAAGCCTGTCGAGTATTGTCATCTTTCCAGAGTTGAACACCAGATGCTCGTCTGTCGTATACGGTGGGCCAGGCTCGGCACCCTCGAATAGGTACGGATGATTGCAGCACTTTCGAAGTTGCATCACAATGTTGAGTAGACGGGTCTTCGACTCTCGTTTTCCGCCTGCTCCGTTGACAGCGTCGATATCCTTCTCGAGAATCTTCTGATACCATTTAACCTGCATATCAGACATTCCCACGTAGAGATTGACTTCCTTTTTGGGCAGCAAGCTTTTCTCGACGTCGGCCTTGACACGGCGTAAAAGGAAGGGCCGTAAGATGTTGTGAAGTTGATGTACGACTGTTTCCCTATCTTGTCCCTGGCCCGAAAACCATGTGTCAAAGGCCTCAGCATCACCGAAGACATCCGGGAGCAAGAAATTGAGAAGAGCCCACAGTTCGTGGAGATTGTTCTGCAGTGGCGTGCCGGTAATAAGCAGGCGGTTCCGGGAGTTGAACAAACGAATAACCTGCGCTAAGGAAGATTCCTCGTTCTTGATTCGGTGTGCCTCGTCTATGATGATGTACTCCCAGGCAAATTTCTTCAAATGGCTCTTCTCTCTGAGGACCATCTCATAGCTTGTAATGCACACGTCGAATCCGTCATCGACCAATCGTTCGTTGATCAAGGCATGTCGTTCGTCCTTCGCGCCCTGAAGAACCAGAACATTAACGTCAGGTGTCCACTGTTTGAATTCGCGCCGCCAATTGTCCAAGGTGGATTTCGGTACGAGAACGAGATGGGGCCCATTGATGCCCATAATATGTCGTAGGTAGCCGAGGAAAGAAATCGTTTGCAACGTCTTGCCCAAGCCCATCTCGTCCGCGAGGATACCTGAAATACCGTTCTCATGTAGCGAGATCAGCCAATTCAGCCCAGCAACCTGGTAATCCCTCATTTTTCCTTTAATAAAGCCTGGCGACTCCCTAAATACCGTTTCAGCTGACCCACCGTGTCTTTCGTCCTTGAGCAATTCGGCATCTTCTTCCGCCTCAGTCCGGCGGGCCCGGCCAGTAACCGCGCCGCCCTGACGGACGCCCTTTTTCTTATTCTTCACTGCTTCTTGCTCGTTTTGGCGGTCTATCTCGTGCATTATCTCGCGTATCTTTGGGTTGGGGTTCGTTTCGATGAAATGACGGAATAGATCGGTGAGGCCGAGAAGATAACGGAATCTCCTTATGCTATCATCTTCCTGTGAAATCCATCACCAATTAGCCATGCAACCAGAGCATTGATCTGTTTCTGCCGTAATTGACTGTCCGTACCTTTGACTCTCCCAATGCATCGTGCTTCTTGCCGAATATACTTCTGCGCAACTGGTTTGCTTCGGCACGCTTCTTGCGACCGTCTACAGGGACATCGCCAGCGACGCTACTAGCGGTTGTGTTTGGGTTTGTGTCAGAGTCGGTGTAGTCGGGAGTATCGTCAACATCCTATTGTATTGCGGTTAGCAGGGAGAGGCACGGACAAGGCGCGATGTGACTCGGGCCAAGCAGAAGATTGGATAGTATCTACCATTTCTTCGGGTCGGTTTGAGGAAGGCTCCGGCGCATCTGACATAGACGCGTCAGGGTCGACAGCCGTCTGCTTGGAACGTGAGGGAGCCATTTCGGCTGTGCTTCTGCGAGCACTCAACGCGACTGAGACGCGGTTATGGCGTGTCAAAAGATTTGGGCCAGTATAAGGCGAGGCGCGCTAGTACGGCTGGTAATGACAATATATGACGGGGATAGATGCCGAAGAGGAGTGTGAGGTCGTCACGAACTTTTACGCGTCTAGATGTGGTTGTGAGAACCAAAGGTGGAGGAAGGGAAAGATTGAAAAGATTGGTTGACAGTGGGTAGGTTGAAGAACTGCCACTCACCATGGGCAATATGGGCAATATCGAGCTTGGGGTACTTTCCTACATACATTCTACACCATATAATAGGTAGAGCATCTTCTGCCAAGCTATTTCGCATTGTTATCGTTATCGATTTCTATCTGCATACCTAGATAAGCTGAATACGGACTAGTGCAATTCGCCATGAGCCGCCATACAGGAGGTATTTGATGCCCCGCCACCCATCCTTAAAGATTTTTGACAGTCACAAAACGTAGAATACGAAATAACCTTACTAATAGTAGCTTTATATATACCTATTTAGGATATTCATATGTATGTAAATAGCTGTGTAAAGCGGTTCCGAGGATGCAGGTACCCACCGCCGTAGGAGGCCAAACTTCGGCGTTTGCCCGGTTGCCCGTAGCTGCCCGTAGGGAGGTACGGCAGCCCTATACTTTAAGCATAGGTAAGGTAAAAGGCTCTGCCATACACTGCAGCGAGTGGCATCCAGTGCCCCAAGTTCCCAATTTGGCAGTCCCTTTTAAGCTTTCCATTCGCCGGAATCGCTCCCATGCATCCACATCTTATCCGCATTTCCAGCTTGTACAGTCCTGTTGTTCCCGTACACGGTATAGCCAAGACCCAAAACACATGACTCTTCGCCCTTGACGCATAATTAACCCTTGTTGGGACGCCAATCCCGAACTAGACTAGCAAGATACCTGCCTGGCAGGGTCCAAGTCAGCATCAAGGACTTCTGACGAGAGAGACTCATCATATGACAACAACGTGGCTGTCGCATTGTCTTGCCATTGCTGGCCAACATTCACCACCTTCAACATCAAGAAATCCTCCGAGTGTGTTAAAAGGCATATAGCTTCCTCGCTTGTCTATTTTCTGTATATTACACCAACTTATCCGTGTTCCTCTTCCCTCTTCCGACGGTGCCAAGTGAAGTGATTGCACTTAGGCTTCAATACAGTACGAAAACAGGTCTCCGTGCCTTTAGCTTCCACTAGAAAGTTGCGTTATCCATTCGTTGCTTCATCGCAGGCGGCCCACCAAACCCGCAGCGCCCGCAGCAACAACCCCACTGGGCAGACCAGACCGGACAAGACGACGAAAGTGCGAGAAATAAAACAAGCCAAACGATCGACTCATACGGCCTAAGAGATCCAAAATTACCATATCATCACCGACTTTGAAAGAGGCCTCATTGTTATCTTCTTTGTCGAATCATTCAACATTACAAGAGACTATACGATGGATCCTATCAGAGGCACCTCGCCTCCCAAAACAACCGTTGGCGCCGACTCGCCCGAGCAACTACTGGACGCTTTCAAGGCCGCTGCGCTATCCGTGACAAAGCTCTACAAGACCTCGGCCGCCGCCCAGGCCAAGTCTCGCACCGACGGGTATCAAGATTGCTTAGACGACCTATTGGTCTTTCTCGATAAGCACAATATAGGCCTAGGCGACGGAGAGGGTTGGCAAATTAGAAAATGGGCTACTGAACGCTTGGATGGTAGAGACTCGGCCCCTCAAATTACCGACGACGAAGAGGATACCGACAAGACGGACATAGTTTCCTCGCCAGAGATTTCCCGGGCGAGTGCTGTCCCCAACGTGGCCAGTGTGCCCGCCACGGTACGGAACGAATCTGCTCCTCCGGCTTCGCAGTCTCCGTCTACTACTCCCGAGACTACCCCCGTAGAGCAGCAGATGATCACTGTCCCAACGCAGGACCACTTCACATTCCAATGCCCACATCCCTATCCTCAGGAATCGTATTTGAATCTTGCCAATCTCGACTTGTCAGACCGGATAAGAACGAATGACGGCACGACGCAAGGTTCTTCTGCTACACCTGGTTCGCAAACTACCAAGCCGCGGAGGGACAAACGCAACCTACGGCCGAGGAACAGCACAATGACATCGGGTCATCTAGGGAAGGGGGCCGGCCAGAAGCGGCCAATTAATTTCGCTGAGCTATTTGATGTGGGCGGTCTGAATTTCGGAAAGGACGTGTTTGGCAGAGAAGGGAAGAGGAGTCGACACACATGACGCATGACGCATAATGAACCATTCAAACGTATTTATTCCGCATCTTCTCGGCGCATGGGATCTGGATTGTATGGCGGCTTCCCTTCTCTGGCTCGCCCACTCTCAAGAGAGATGGCATCGAGTACGGCAGCGAAGAGACGCTTCCCGGCCAGGATGCATCGGGGTGGTAGACGTGTTTTGGGAAACGGGACACTATTCTGGGCGAGCATTACAAGCTAGCATTTATGGGCGTTTAGAAACGGCGTCGGGCACGGCCAATCCCCGTGCGGGCATCTTTTGTTTACCCTTGTTCTTTCTTTCTCCCCCCAAATGTTATACCTGCGAGGGATCACCGAGTGTTGAGAGAAGAACTACAGCACTGTCCACCTGCTGTGTTTAAACAAAACATGTACAATCGAACTCGCCTGTTCTCTTCTATCTACCCTTTAGAGATTATAAGGCTTGCGCGAAGAACTACAAATAACCAAATGTAGATAGATTCTCTGCTATTACGAATGAGTAATACCCATGATAGATTCAAACCCTGTTGTTTCCCCATTTTGTTGTCTTGTCTCGAGGAGTCAAATTACATATCCTGTGATGTTTCCCATGTTGATATAGTGAGCTATAGCTGAAGCAGGTCAAGTTGTCATTATGCATGAATTATGTATGTACTGCTAGCACGCAACCGCATGCAAAGCCTGAGTTTACGACGCAGGTTTCAACATACCCGCCCAGTAGGCATGTTCCAACTCTCTCCTCCCCATGCAGTACAACCGCCAAATACCTACATGAGCATACATAGTATCTAACCTACCTACCTGCTTATGCGGTCAACGGTTTTTCAAGTTTAGAGTTCAAGTTTTACCCCCCGGGGAAAACAAGATTCCATATTTGGGCATGCATGTACGTAGCCCTACCAGATATCCCTATTCGCTTTAAAACCTAAGTTGACAAAAGGGTGTAGGGTAGGGTAAGGGAGGGGAGGGTAACACGTGGCCGATGGGATTTACCTACTGGAGGACGTGGCATTGAATCACGTTATCACAAAAAACAAAACAAAAAAAAAAGTTTTTGGAAAACCATAAATAAACACAACCCGGAACCATCATAACAGTTCTTTTGTCAGGTACTTCGATCTCAAGTAATCCGAGAGTGCGCCCATACCTAAATTTACCTCACCGTAAGTGACTTGTCTAGCCCTGCCTTGCGATATGGGATCTTCATAGTACGACATAAAGTGACCTGTGAGACCGTGACAAGTATATCCGCTGAGTAAGTAACCTAGGTGAAAATAGATAGATAGATAGTAACGCAGTAAGGGGAGAGGTAGTGTAGGCGCTCGGTACCCACACACACGGGTACATCCTATATAATTATGTCCTACTTGTCTTAACTTCATATAGTTATATAGTAAGTAAGTATTACCAGTATCTACGCGTGTATTTTGAGCTTCGCCAAATCCTCATAAACTCACAGCCTTGATACTTACCTGGCTATCAACATCTCATATAGAGACACCATGAATACCATGTCTCAGCTTGCTCGACTATATATATATATATATATGTAAATCAAGCGCAAGAGAAACCTTTTAATGTAGAAGCTACGTTGAGACAAAGAAACGGACGTGCCCGATAACTGGAATGAAGTTGGACGCAGATAGATATTACCCCTACCCCAAACACTCGAAGTCAATTTCTTGGGACAGGCTAACTATGTACGTGTCTAGGTTGGTCGAAGGGAGAAAGCTAAAGCTTACCGAAGGCGTCGTGTTCGAATGAAAGTGATAGGCAGATATCATTAAGGGAGGGATCGGGCACACCAATATGAAGGTGTTTTACTGTCCTTTGCAGGTTCTACTGTGGCATAGTTCATGTTTATGAGTATATATAGTTAGACAGAAATTACTATATATGTATTTGGCGCTTATCTCTCGGACGAGTGTCGGATGTGATATACATAGTTTGCAAGCCATCATTCTTTTATTGAGGGTATTATAACTTGTTACCGTACTTTTCGTCTAACATCTTTTCTAGACTTTCATTACGAGAGAGTAATCTCCTGTCATGCGTAGTACTCTCCACTTCCATCTGGTTGAATCAGAGGAAGTCACACACATCGATTCCCTCTCTTTCCCTATGCTATGAGTTGAGTCTAAAGGTCTGCCATGCCTGAACACCCCACCTGCCTAGAGGGATATGCCGCTGTTGAATTAAGTAAAAAGAAAATGACAAAGCGATTGCGTATCTTAATGTGTTTTTATGCACCCATCTAGAAGAGTCCCTGGATCTCGCCCGTTTCAGTGTCGACGTCGACGTTTAAATAACCCGGAGCCGTAGGCAAGCCGGGGATTGTTTGAATATCGGCAGCAAGAGCATATCTGATCAGAAAAACAAATTAGTTAAAAATATGTTCACAGGAACAACTGAGGAATAGTTCTTACAGGTACCCAGCACCAGCCGCCATTCTGACGTCTCGGATCGGGACGGTGAAACCCGTCGGGGCACCCTTGAGGTCTGGGTCATGTGACAGAGAATACTGTGTCTTAGCCACGCAGATGGGTAGATTGCCAAAGCCCTGCTTTGTGTATGTGTCGACTTTCTTTTGTGCCAGCTCGCTGAACTCGACGGCCGCAGCACCGTACATCTTCATGCAGATTGCCTCCATGCGCTCTTGGACTGAACCGCCCTCGACATCATATAGTAGCTTGAAGTCCTTGGGCTTCTCAGAAGCAGCGATGACGCCCTTTGCAAGATCTACAGCACCTTTGCCGCCTTCGGCCCAGTGATTTGCCAATATGGCGTCCTCTGCACCCGCGGCGATAGCTTCTTCACGGATGACGGTGATCTCAGCCTCGGTGTCGGAAGAGAATCTGTTGACAGCAACAACAACAGGGCATCCGTAGGCCCTCGCGTTTTCGATGTGCTTTTTGAGGTTTACACATCCCTTGCGTAGCACTTCGACGTTCTCCTCTTTGTAGATAGGGTCCAACGGCGCACCGGGAGCGATCGGAGGGCCGCCACCATGTACCTTAAGAGCACGGACCGTAGCCACCACAACCACGACATCGGGGACGAGGCCAGAAGCACGGCACTTGATATTGAAGAATCGTTCACCGCCCATAGTGAAATCAAAGCCAGCCTCCGTGACCACGAAGCCGGCCTTAGTACTGTTGTCCTCGTCAGGTTCAGTACCAGCGAGCTTCAGCGCCATCTTGTCCGCAAGAATAGAGCTGTTGCCGATGCTGATGTTGGCAAATGGGCCAGCATGCACGAAGACGGGAGTACCCTCCAAGCTTTGCATCAAGTTGGGTTTGATAGCATCTTTCATAAGAGCAGTAAGGGCGCCGCCGGCTCCAAGATCGTCACAAGTGACAGGATCTCCAGATCGCGAGGTCGCAACAACCATTCGACCTAGTCGCTCTCGCATATCGGCAAGGCTAGTGCTCATGGCGAGAATCGCCATACATTCACTGGCGACCGAGATGTCAAATCCGGTATTTCTCGTCTGGCCCTTCTCTGTGGGAGCAATGCCGACGGTAATTCCACGTAAGTGGCGATCATTGACATCCAGTACACGTCTCCAGGTGATGGTGTCGGGATCAATGTCCAGCCGAGCGAACCGGTGAATCTCGTCTTCAGTAAGCTCATTTGGGTCTGTCTTGTCGATTCCAAGCTTCTTGAGCCGACGGAACATCACTGGCGCGAAGGCTCTCTTTCCGTTCTTCGTGGGGACCAGTCTCTTGTACAGAGGTCCGTCCTTCTGCGTATTCTCGTGGAATATACGCGTTTCTATAGCGGCGGCAAGAAGGTTATTCGCAGCAGTAACAGCATGAATATCACCCGTCAAGTGCATATTGAACTCGTCCATAGGAATAACCTGGCTGTATCCACCACCTGCAGCACCTCCCTTGATACCGAAAGTAGGACCTTGGCTGGGCTGACGCACATTGGCGAAGGTCAGTCGCCCAAGGTGAGCGCCTAAGGCTTGTGCCAAGCCCATTGTTGTGGTGGACTTGCCCTCACCAAGAGGGGTAGGGGTAATGCCGGTAACAACAACATACCGACCATTCTTGCGGTGCTCTAATCGCTTCAAAAGACTCAAGTCTACCTTGGCTTTGTAGGCGCCATACGGCTCTAGTTCGTGTGGTGCGATTCCGACCTCCTCAGCAATTGTAGTGATCTGTTTCGGTGCCTGGGCCCTCGAAACCTCGATATCCGAAGGCACTGGTGTCTGGAGCTTAAGAGGGAGCGGGACGATATGCCTCTGCTTCTGGCGGTCGAAATACATGGTGGTAGCGTCTATAACATTCTGCAACAGCATGGCGACTGTCATAGGGCCAACACCACCCGGAACTGGCGTGATATGGGAAGCGACTTGAGACGCTGACTCATATTCAACATCACCGACTAGACGTTGTCCGGACTTCTTGGATGCATCTGGGATGTAGTTGGTCCCTACGTCAATTACGACGACACCGGGCTTCAGCCACTCTCCCTTCACGAAGTTGGGCTTGCCTATGGCGGCAATGACAACATCGGCCCTCTTTAATTTCTCCTGGAGATCTTTCGTCTTGGAGTGGCACGTGGTAACTGTAGCATCGGCATTCTTCAAAAGATAGCTGACGGGACTGCCAACAATGTCGCTTCGGCCAAGGACCACGACGTCCTTCCCTTCTAGATTGATGCCGGACTCTTTCAGAAGAACCATTACGCCCTTTGGCGTGCACGGGATGAAATAGGGGTGGCCGCCCTTCTTGGCGAGCTCGCCGATATTTGTGGTGCCAAAGCCATCAACATCCTTTTCATCGGCGACTGCAGAGGTTACAGCGTACTCGTTAATATGTTTGGGAAGGGGTAACTGGACCAGGATGCCAGATACGCCGGCATCGTTGTTTAACACATGCAGATTTGCCAAGAGCTGTGCCTCTGTAATGGTCTCTGGGTAGTGAAGAAGCTCGCAGCTGATATTGGCCTAGATGACTCATGGCGTTAGGGCGGATGTTCATGCACGTGTGAGCGGAGTTACTCACCTCTTCTGCGGCCTTGAGTTTCATGCGAACATATGTGGCTTCAGAAGCGTTAATTGGGCATCACTCATCATTATTTACGGTAATTGTCACATACAGGAATCAGATCGGTCGCCAACTAGAGGTTGATCAAAGTTAATACTGGCTTAAAATCGCTATAGTATCTAAGTGGCTGCAGGCGACCCAACTTACCTTGAATTATCTTCAGTAATGGTTGGTATTTGGGGTTCAGCTTCTGTTTCTCGACCACCTCGGCCGCGAGCCTCTCGCGGATAGATTTCGCGATAGCGGTTCCATCGAGCTTTTGAGCCGTCATGGTGGAGCGACTTGACGAGAAAGGCCGCGTAGAGCCAAGCTGGTAAAAGGGTGCCGGTCGAGAATGAGGTGTTATTCTTCCAGAGGTGAAGAGGAATTTCGCGCAGTTGGTCACAGTCACCGGCACGAAAACCTGGGGTTCGGTCCAGCGTGGGGTTGTGATGGAAGGAGTACGGGTGGCGTAGTAATCCTGAGCCCGAATCTGGGCACAAGCTGAGATGCAGGGTTTTTGGCTTCCGTAATGCGGAGCACCTCCCTCAAGTTCTCTGTTTGCTTCTGGTGCTGCTAGTACTGGCGCGTAACGACTATCATCAATCGTTGTGGGACAGTGTCGGGCTAGGGCTGTTGAAGTATCTGTTACCGCGACTGTGACCGTTACTAGCCGCCGTTGCCGGCGCCGTGGTTGCCCATATTGATGGCCCTTCCGAATGGCTGATGACCAACTGCGAATCTGTCGCTGATGCATACTTGGCACATGCAAATTCCTTTCCGTGAATGTCGACCCCCTACATCCACCGTGATTCACCTTGGAGAGCAAATGAGAGAAAGTGTAAGTGTGCTCAATGACTCAACACTATGTATCTCAATTCTCCCAAAATGGCTACTTTGGAGCTAATAGGCGTGAATGAGACACGCCCCTTCTACTTGGATTTTAGCTGAGAGGATTCCAAGTAGGAGTCATTGCACAGCAGTTGACCTTTCCGTCTGAAGAAAAAGGGGAGATGACTTCGCCGTGTCGATGAGTCAACCGTCAAGATTAGTTGACGAGTTAGACAAAATTAGATATCCTCGTCAACGGTAGATAAGCAACCTAGTTAGTTACTAACAAGTAGCGGCTCCGTCTTCTTAGCATAAAGTCCTCTCTACTGAGTAACAGAAAATGATAAGACAAAAGAAGTGGCACTGGAGTAATAAGTTTTACAAGGATATAATTTTACATTGCTGACGAGTTTGATAACATAAGTAGGGTAAATCATCGGGCTTGTTAAAGAATTAGAGAGAGAGAGAGAAAAATAAATAAGAAGTTGCCAAATTGCCAATTTTAGTCGTTGTTATAGCTAGAGGCATCTCCATCTTGACACTGTTTCTGTTCTCATCGTTAAGCTTTCAGGCTATTATTCATTGCAGCTGTCCTTGTTCAACACGGCTGCTACAGATGTACTTACGTACAGCATACCACCTACGTTTGGTACTGTAGGTACAGCATACCGCAGTATTTACTATGTTAAGTAGTCGAGGAAATGCCTTGGTTTAGCCAGGGGCAGCAGTCTGGTACGGCTATACTGGATCCTAATTGGTAGATGAAAGACGATATTTTAGAGTTGTCCCCACCAATAGGCCTTTTACCGACTACCTAAATCAGTCGGGTATAGGCTGCGTAACCCCTGGTCTAATTCAAGGTTTAGTGAGTCAAGCACCCCTAGGGGCAGTGCCCTGGAAGGCTCGAAGGCTCCTAACCAAGCATTCGGAAGACAACTTTTGCCTCCACCCCTCAACTGCCCAGGTGGTTGGACTTTCTATTGCAATTTTTCTACGTTATCGTCACGTGCACGCACAAACCTTCAAAAGCCCACTCACCCCACGATACGCTGGTGACGATTCCGATTCCCACCCCCGAGAAGTCGACAGCCAAATACCGCCATCATGAGACCTATTCTTCTTTCGGGCCACGTAAGTACATACGTTCGGTCATTATGCGCACTGGAACATGATTACATTCAAGGCGACAATACTAACATCATATTTCTATCCAATAGGAACGTGCCCTGACGCAAATCAAGTATGTCTCGATTTTTAGAACTTATCATCATGCCGCTACCCCGCGATCAAAATAACGAATGTTTCCCTAACGAACGACGCGCAGGTACAATCGCGACGGCGACCTCCTATTCTCCGTATCCAAAGATCAGCAAATTTGTGTTTGGTATTCTCACAATGGCGAGCGTCTCGGCACCTACAAGGGACACCAGGGTGCCATCTGGACCGTCGACGTTGATCCCACCTCCACTATGATCGCCAGTGGTAGTGCCGACAACACTATGCGGCTATGGGAGATCGAGACCGGCCGTTTGCTCAAGACTTGGGAGTTCCCAACCGCCGTTAAACGTGTCGAGTTCAGCCCCGACGGACGCCAACTGCTGGGTGTTACCGAGAAGCGCATGGGTCATCTAGGCACAATCGTCGTTGTCCCTATCGTACCCGATGTCAACGCCGAGCAGAGCGACGAGCGGACGCTGACTATCGTATGCGACGAGAGCAAAGCTACTGTTGCTGGCTGGAGTTACTACTCCAAGTATATCATCGCTGGCCACGAAGATGGCTCTGTCTCACAGTATGACGCTAAGGTATGCTTACCCGTCTGATAGTGGTCGTTGGCGGCTATTTGTGCTAATACTATGGGCTTTCTGACAGACTGGCGACCTGCTTGACAATATACCTATTCACGAACTTAACATGCAAGTCACGGATCTCCAATGGTCACCAGACCGGACCTATTTCATTACAGCCTCAAAGGACAAGACCGCCAGATTGATCGCTGCCCGTGATCTCGAACTTCTGAAGACCTACCCAGCCGACACACCGCTAAACAGTGCATGCATCACACCAAAGAAGGATTACGTGATCCTAGGTGGTGGTCAAGCCGCTATGGACGTCACAACTACCGCTGCGCGACAGGGTAAATTCGAGGCGCGATTCTACCATAAGATCTTCGAAGATGAGATCGGCCGTGTAAGAGGCCATTTCGGACCCCTGGTAAGTTGAACCCTATCAGTTAGAGTGGTCTGTGTCTGGTCAAGCTGACGGGGAATGTAGAACACAGTGGCGGCGGATCCCACGGGCAAAGGATATGCCAGTGGCGGCGAGGACGGTTATGTGCGGGTCCATCATTTTGACAAGGGATACTTCGACTTTATGTACGAAGTTGAGCGGGAGCGGGAGCGGCAAAATAGACTTTAAGCTACCTAGACCCATGGGTCAAGCTTAGATTCCAATCGATTATTAGGGGTGAAAGCTTGCTCGGCGTTCTCATTTTCGCAGCATCGCATTGACGGAGGCTTAGGCGTTTGAGGATATTTGTTTCGGGATAAAAGAACGAATCGCCGGGTGTAGGCGACAGCAAGGTTTAGATAGGCACTTGTGTTGCTTGTAATGACAATATCTGTTCATCTTGCACCTATACCACCGGGGCTGCTAGTAGAATTTGGGTTATGACAGGCTGCGGGTGAAATGGGAAGACGGACACTTGGCTGCACCACCTACAGTCAATGTGGCTTGGTGGCTTGCGAGGCCCTATCTAGACTACATCGACGCTGTTATATACCTAGGTAGAAGAGAGCCTAGAACGGATCATCAACCCTTTGCTAATTTGTGGAGCACTAAATATCCAACGCCTCTTCCGGTAGAAAGATGACACCATACTTCTATTAGCGGGTCGCTCACCGTAAGAAGTCATTAGGTCATCTATCTCGCTACGAACTTTGAGTAACTGAGCCGAAAAGAACCGAGCCAACGTACTATTATAGATTTTGCGTTTGGATAGATAATGACTTTGACCCATTTGTTGTGAAATGCCACTACAATCGAATGTCTCATGGGAAAGGGAAAAGGAGGGCTTTTAAGAGGAGAAATGTGGCTTGAAATATGCCGAGAGTCTTTGCTAGCAGAAGGAGAGGAATACCTACCTATAAAGCATGCATACTACCGACCTACATACATACCTACAATTCTATGACGGAGTATTTTCTTATCTGAACGAAAGCGGACTTTTTCTCACGTATAATTAGCTGTCTAGAGTCTTGGGCATCAAACGTCCAGGTATCGTCGTGGTAATATGTTGGGAAGCGGTCTGCTACGACCTACATATGTAGGTTGGGTGGGTAGATATATTACATATGTCAGCTACTCACGATGCGTGCACATATATGCCTCGGGTGCCTATAGACGACATACGACGTAGCATCGTGCCTTCGTCTATCCCTAGTCTATCTACTAGTAAACAACATACGAATATTGTGTGTAAGCAACCGATGAGATGGAGGGGAGAAGCGGGGGGAAGGTACCACCTCTGGATAGACTTCCAGTTGGCTCGCGAGTACTAGTACGACATCTCAAGAGCCCACTACGTATCCACTTCTTGGGGTACTAAACCCAGTATTACACAATTGGAGATCGAAGGGACCTGGGATATCTTATTGCCTTTGACGACGGTAACTGTAGTATTCTTGAGTACGTTAGAAAACACGAGAACATCTGCTAGATGTGTGCTAATATAGGTATGTTGCGAGTCCTACCTGTTGCACTGGGAAAAACAAGCTCATGTCAGTCGGTGAGTATCTCGGTAGTGTGTGCGGTATGTTGCTGTATCTATAGAAAGGTTACCATGGACTGGTATCTTAATGTTACATCTGCATGCCGTAGCCCACGATGGGACGAAAACTCCTTGGCGCGCCGAATCTCCGGGTTTAAGATCACGTCCATGTACTAATCCCACTCTGCGCAGATACCTAATCTGTACCAGACAGGACAAATGGTAGAAAGAGAGTCTCTTCAACATATCTAGGTAGATATGTGATATGAGACCTGTCTAATTAATGGGATCACACCCCGTTCGTGTCGCCTGGGGATAAAGAATGCATGCCACCAGAGAGGACTCTTGCAGCTACGCATCCTAGGGCTCTCTCCCCTCATCTTCGCAATGATCAAATCTAACGTCAGCTGAGCGGCTAGAACTAGATTTCGATCGTCCCACAACGAAGAGCTTGTGCCCGCCAAGACGCCAAGACTGCCGCTTTCAAAAAGTACTATGTAGTTTAAGCCGAGCTTCCCTGCCTTGACCGGCCTTCGAAGTCAAAAGAACAAGTAGGATGAGAGATAGGCAGATAGTTTAGCAAGGTTCCTCCATATCACCTGCCTTTTCCATCCGTAAACAACGGTTGGGACAGGGCCACGATCGTAGGGCCTCCCCTGCCTGTTGATCACCACAGTGACCGCGTCACTTCTGCACCTGCAGCACCCGGGAACATTTGGAAGCTCTGCCCAACAGAATGCCTACCTACCCAGAGTCGCGGGACAGGGCTGCATCACGAAATACGGCGCAATGCGGGCTACGACCCAAAATTGGTCAAGCACCAACCAGGTAGGCCGCCGGCCTTGTCTGCGAGGCAAGATCCCGTTGGATGGCGTGCTCCGCGCCACGCGAACTCCGCGTGCGGTCGAGCTGACGGAGTATTGCCCACAATGGAGCCTCTAATATTGATCGTCGTTTTCGTACTAGAGGCCTATAAAAGGTCTCATCGTCCCTAACCTAAGTGCTGACCGGCTCACCCAAGTCTGTCTCCGCTCTCGGTCGTTTTGGTGGGCTTTTGCACAACGTCTAAGTGACTCTCACTGGCCTGACCATTGATTGCATTGGAAGCGCCTACCCGAGGATGAAGTCTCAATCGTTGGCGGCAGCCGTTTTGGCTGTCTTGCCCCAAGCTCTGGCCATCACACCAGAGCTTATGCTCTCGGCGAACCGATATAGCGACGCGGCGCCGAACCCGTCAGGTGTCAGTGACTATAATAGCTAAGCCAATTGGCTTATACCCGTGGAGCAATGTAGGAACTGACAGCGCTGCAGGACTTTGCCCTCTTTACCGTGTCAAATTATTCCTTCGAGACGAAGGAGCATGCGTCGTGGTGGAACAAGCTAGACCTCAAGACAGGCAAAATCTCGCGGTGGTATGACGGCTCCGATATCTCCGAGGTTGTCTTCGTTGGGCCCAAAGATACAAGCATTTTATACATCAACGGGACCAATGCCGAGGAGGACGGCGGCATTAGCCTGTACTCGGCAGACGCCAACCACCTCGAAAGCGCCACGCTTATCGCCTCTCTGCCTGCTCCCTATTCAGGACTAAAAGCTTCTCGCACACCAAAGGGTGATATCCACTTTCTGTTCTATGCCAAGGCGTACCCTAATGGCACAGCATACAACGAGAATCTTGCTGAAGTGCCTGCCAGCACGGCTAGGCTCTATGACTCGATCTATGTTCGACACTGGGATACCTGGATTACTCCGGAGAAGAACGCCATCTTTGGCGGCGTATTGAAGCCTGGCCATGGCAACGCCTACACGCTCTCTGGCAAATTGACCAACTACGTGACTGGTATCTGCAACGTGACCTGCGCTGAGTCTCCTTACGACCAGAGCGACCAGAATGACTACGATATTTCGCCCGATGGCAGTGGCATTGTATTCTTAACCAAGGATACGACTCTTCCACTGGCGAACTACACAGCCGACGTCATCTACTATGTGCCGTTCACAGGTACATCCAAGGATGCTGTGCCTATCCAGGCTCGTGGTTCTACAAAGTATCCCGAGACCCAGGGCGCTGCTGTCGTCCCGCGCTTCTCTCCGGATGGAAAGAAGATCGCTTATCTTCAGATGTACGGCATCTCGTACGAGTCTGACCGCAGCAGCGTCTACGTCGCCAATGTCGACACCAAGAATTTCAATGTGACCCGGCTCGCGGGTAACTGGGACCGAGCTCCGGATGCGCTTGCTTGGGCACCGGACTCGAAGGCGGTCTACGTCAGTGCTCCAGATCTGGGTCGTGAGCGCATCTTCCCCGTCCCGCTCACCGCGGGCGAGAACTACAAACCGAAGAACATCACGAACGAGGGTGTGCCAGCCGGCTTTTACACACTGCCCAATGGCAACCTGCTTGTCTCTGATTCCAAGATTTGGACTAGTCGCGACATTTATAGCGTCTCGCCCCAGGGAAAGGTCGTGAAGACATATTTCCAAGCCAACAAGGTAGACCCGGGCCTGAAGGGTCTCGGACCTGAGGATGTCTCCGAGTTCTACTTCTCTACCAACACCTCGGAGATTAAGCAGCAGTCCTGGATCATCTACCCCGAGGGCTTCTCCAAGGACAAGAAGTATCCCCTGGCCTTCATCTCCCACGGCGGGCCCCAGGGCGCGCACTTCAACTCGTGGTCGACGAGGTGGAACTTCAAGGTCTGGGCCGACCAGGGCTACGTCGTCATCGCGCCGAACCCGACTGCCAGTTCCGGCTGGGGCCAGAACCTGACTGACGCCATCACGGGCAAGTGGGGCTCGTACCCTTACTGGGACCTCGTGCACGCGTGGCAGTATGTCAACAGCACGCTCGACTACGTGGATACCGCGAACGGCATCGAGGCCGGTGCTTCGTTCGGCGGATACATGACCAACTGGTAAGTACCTAGATTCTTATTTTCCGGTGTGTTGCGATGGAGAACTAACCCGAGGGGGAAAACAGGATGCAAGGACACGAGATGGGCCGATGGTTCAAGGCTCTCGTGACGCACGACGGCAGCACTTCGACGCTGAACCAGTACGCGAGCGAGGAGCTATGGTTCATGAACCACGACTTCAGCGGCCCCTTCAACTCAGCCGGGTTCGACAAGAACTCTCCGTACTGGGAGTGGAACCCGACGCTGTACGTCAACGAGTGGGCGACGCCGCATTTCGTAGTGCACAACGAGCAGGACTTTCGCCTGCCTATAAGCGAAGGCATCCTGCTCTTCAACCTGCTCCAGACGAGGGGGGTGCCGTCCCGACTGCTCAGCTTCCCCGACGAGAACCACTGGGTCTTGAAGCAGGAGAACAGCCTCGTCTGGCACACGGAGATCTTCAAGTGGATCAACTACTACAGCGGCATCAGCAAAGCTTCTTCACCTTATTAATACCTAGCAATAGATATGAGGTGAGCGGCACGTGAGCTAGCTTTAAGCTTTGCTGTACGGCAGCACCTGCTCCCTTAGCTGGCTACTTAAGTAGTATTATTGATAATGTAAAATAATAAATGAACGGCTACACGTCGCTTAAGCTCCATTCTTTCGATAAGTAATCTGTAAGAGAGATGGCATTTGAATTGCCTTCAAACCGGACCCAAGACTCTAGACTCTGTCCCTGTGTAGTCTTATATGAATAGGTACCCCTGATAATCCGGCCCCTACCTACCTAACATAGCGTAGATTCTCTGTCCTGTTCGGCGATCCTAGCTGAAGAATCACTGTGAAAAAGGCAATGCCTATCTACAGTAAGTATTAAATGATGGAAGGGGAGGCACGTGGATTTCTCTTCTCCCCTGACCCTAAAACATTATCGCCAAGAAAAGATCATCGTCATAGCCCCCACATGGGAAACCTTGGCCGCGCCAACCCGCCAAGCCTGCGACACTGACCGGCATCTTTTCAGACTTTACGCGTTACAAGGTTCCTTGTCTTAAATCAATGATTTTTTGTTTTTACCTGTTCCTGATGTTTTATGTATGCTTCGTCTTGAATCTAGATAGGCGGCTATGGATATTACCATTAAGTTATATGGTTCTTTTGCTGATTTGTAGATATACGTAGGTACATTTATCTATTGATAATTGAGTGCAAGTAAGGTACATACCATGACAATTTGTCTCGCCTACCTACTTATCACCTGAGTAACAGCTTACATACATACATACTATGTACACAAGCCCAACCTAGCCAGAAGATAAAACCGGCTAATCGTTTAGAACAACGACGATCTTCCAACGATATCTGATGTTCATTACCTGCCGACATACCTGCCTCTCTGTACTGTACTGTATTGTACTGTACTTTGTGCTGAGTGCAATTTCTCCTCGCGTAGGACCAATTTGTCTCTCTTTTTCTCGTACTATATTTCATCGTTCTCTCCTTAATCGTACAGTATGTAGGTACATACATCTGTACTTACAACTTTATCGTGCTCGGTGCCGCGTTTCGAAATTCACACTTCTGTCCACGCTTACAGATGTACAAGATAGAATAATGGGCAAATAATCCACTTTCAACCAACGATCAGAAAATTACACATTCATTCATTCAACAGCATACTATGTAGATTCGAGGACAGAAATTCAAGTCCTCAACCAAACACACTGTACCCACCTACTTACCTACTTACTTACTTACTTACCTCACCGGACTAATTAATAGGGTAATAAAGTAGATACAGCTGTTTGCAGAGAGAACGGTATGTATGTATGTATGTAGGGGCAGAAAAGACGCCCTGCCTTTTGCTGGTAATGTAGTAGCTGAGCAAAACATGTGCTGAGACGTGGTGATACCGTAACGTGTGAAGTGTATGTGTTTTATATGTGTGTACATACATAGAAAGAGAAAGCGAAGATCAGAAATATGTAGGTACTGTGGAGGAAACCAGAGCTGATTTGATTTGTATATGATGATTAACATAGTGCGACCCAGCGTAACTTGCGCCTCCTTCCGCCCTATTTGGTGGCATGATCTACAGAGACAGATACTGTAGGTTAGACAACTTGCCAATGTCGTTCATCAGGGGGATTTTTCGTTTTGGTCCTTGGTACAGCTGTATTCAAAGATGGGTAAGGTAGATTATATCTACGTAACAAGTTGTCATTTTCTTGTCACTTATTGAAACAGAAGTCTGTTTGCCTTTTGATTTTTAGTCTTTCTCGCTTTTTCTCCCTTCTTTTGTTTTCGGTTGGGTTCATATTTTTCATGTGCACTCCCTTCTACTCACATATCTTGATATTATCTACAAACGCATCTCTCTTTTACACAGTTGGCCGTACGCAGTAGTATGGTGACTACATGCGTGCGTACACGTAACTGTCGTTTAACGACCAATCCCTATAACATTTGAAAAAGTAACACCAGAAAAAGAAAGACACTCGTTACCGGAGGGGATAACTTCCGAGCAAAAAAGCTGAAACGAAAAGAGACCGGACGAGTCTGGGACATTTCAGTATTACTATCTATCTATCGATGGGAGAATACAGATAACAACATTCAAGAAACCACTCTCTCGATATTTTGACGACAGATAGCCCGGGGCTGTCACAATCAGTCAGACCAGTCATCTGGTAGAGAATAGTTGATGACCAGACTCACAACTCCGAAGATGCTAGCCATAATAGAAGAAGAAAAAAGGGCGATATTCGCCGAGGAGCGGTCGCTCCTAAGCTCAGACAGCGAGAGTGAGCGAGGAGTAGGACTGGGAGCAGGAGCAGGAGCCGGGGCGGCAGCAACGAAGGCCTACTCGAACCTACTCCGGCCATCAGCCTGGAACTCGATGGCGAGGAAGACGGTAGACTTCCTACTCCCGAGCTTCCTAAACCACAATCCGGGCGGTGGCGGCGGGAGCGGTAGTGTTGGTAGGAAAAAGCTTTACCCGACAGCATACCTAGACGGTATGCGTGGACTCGCCGCTCTTTTCGTGTTTTTCTGCCACTATTTCTACACGTCTTTCTTCATTGCTGAGGGTTACTACTGGTTCGATCCGCTCGTGCATTCTGTAGAAGTAGACCCTCAGTCCCCGACACCGCCGCCGCCCGCCACATCGACATACACTTCCTTATGGCGTCTGCCGTTCGTGCGGCTGTTATATAGCGGACCGTCAATGGTCTGCGTCTTCTTCGTTATATCCGGGTACGCACTATCATCCCGGCCCTTACAATTGAGCAACCACCGGCAGGCCAGTAAGCGAAACACCGAAGCCTTCTCTCGGACGCTATCCTCTCTCGTATTCCGGCGCTTCTTCCGGCTTTATTTACCCCCTCTAATCTCGACCTTCGGCATCGCTTTGCTGTTATGGTACGGTGCGTACGAGGACACGCGCGCCTTCACGACCGACCGATCCTTTATCCACAACGTCATCGAGCACCACCCACCTCGCCTGGCTACCCTCTCGGAGCAGCTTACGCACTGGGCCCATCAGATGTGGGCCTTCGTCCACGTCTGGGGCTGGCAGACGCACGGAGGCTCGACCCAGTACGACGTCCATCTGTGGACCATCCCCGTCGAGTTCCGGTGCTCCATGGTTCTTTTCCTCGTTATCATCGGCACCGCGCGTCTGCGGCCCAATATCCGCTTGCTTGTCGTGGGAGTCCTGGCATGGTTTGTCTTGCGCAGCGATAGGTGGGAGATGTTCCTCTTCCTCGCCGGTATGACGATAGCGGACCTCGACGTCCGGCGCGGCGCGCACGAGCCCGAGAACAACGGCCGCAGTGGTGCGAGCCCGACAGCGGCGGTAGGAACACCCACATTACTGCTTCCACTAAGTGAGAAGATCGACCCAGGCGCCGGCACATCGACTCCAAAATCACGATCCGATCGCAGGAAGAACTCCTTCTGGACCCTGATCTCCATACCGACCTTGTACCTCCTCTCGAGCCCCGATGCGGGGCCCTTCAACGTGCCGGGGTACTCGTTCCTGGGCGCTTGGATACCCGAGTGGTTCAGCGAGAAGTACCGCTTCTGGCAGGTCATGGCGGCCATCATGTTCGTCTTCTGCACGGCGCGGTCGCGGCGGTGCCAGCGCTTCTTCGAGTTACCGCCCGTACAGTACATGGGTGACATCAGCTACGCCATCTACCTGTGCCACGGCCCCGTCACGCACGTCTTCGGCTTCGCCGTCCAGCGCTGGGCCTGGAGCGTCACGGGCATCGAGGGCGCCGCCTATAACCGCGGGGCGGTCCTCGCCGCTCTTATAAATATCCCTCTTGTCATCTGGGCCGCAGATCTCTTCTGGCGTGCTGTCGATATGCCGACGGTGCGCTTTGCTAAATGGCTGGAGTCGAAACTTGTTATGGACTAGCAAAGATGTTTCGTTGAAGATTGGGAGAAAATAAATAGAATCAAAATAATGACCGCAGTTCTTTGTAAGCCGCGGTGAGCTGGATAGAGAACTGAAATTAGCGTTTCGTGCCTCTTAGGTGGATGTGATGTAATTACCTCAAGCCAGCTGCTATGCAATTGTATATCTTGCCCCATTGTAACGAACAGTAAATATGTCAACCCTTCGCTTTGCGCTATGAATTGTGTGTATCTGATCTGACGAGCCAACACGGCGGGCAGTGAGAAACCGGGATCTCGGGGTACGCAAAGTAAAAGCAATGCGATATCGACGGATCTCTTTCGATATCTGTACGACGTTGGAACACCCGTCATTCTCTGAGCATACCTATGTGGTAGAATCATTCCCACAGTATCTAATCTGGGTGAAAAATATATTTATATTCGGAAAAATGGGTATCTCGTAGAACGGAATCCCCGAACTGGCCATTCATTTAGCCTCTACTTTCATTGCAGTCAACCTTGGAACGCCGTCACCCAACCGGTCCACACGTTGTAGTTATACTTCATAGCCCGAGTGAGACAATATCCGCTTTTAAGACCCGGGCAAAGGCCGCCAAAGACCATGAAAGACCATCATGCCCATGATGCGATGCAAATTCATAACTCGTGTGATCATTCATCCACCCATGTCTGCCGTACATCGGATTGCAGTGGCTCGGCGGTCTCGCCACCGGCCACTTCCCTGCGCATATTTACATATTTGTCTGGTGTCAAGTAGGAGAAACACCAAGTCTTTTCGGCTCGGGCTGCTCTACACTCGCACTGCCCGGCCCTTCATCTAAGCTTCGTTTGTGCCCCGCAATCTGATCCACAACCCCGGCGCTCGGTGGTGCAGGACTTGACATGTTGTGAATAGGTGTGGGTGCTTTGAAGGCCGTTGGATCCTGACGATCCATTGTCGTAGGTTTGTGAGCCACGCCTTTGTCATTCTCCACCACCGCCGTCATATGCGCCCCAGTGTTGCTGTTCTTGTTCTCCGCGCTTGAACTACCTCCAATAGCCACGTTGGCGGTAGAGTCTATATCGGTTCTACTGCCGATGCTTACATTATTGCCAATGCTATTCGTGATGCTGGTAGGAGCACGTCCCGCTTCAGTGGTCGCAGAACTGCTTATTGTGCTGCTCATAGGAACACTACTAGAAGCAGCAGAAATCTGTTTCCCAGCATTGGACACCGAGTCTCTAGAACTGCTGTTGTAACTAGCACCGCCTGAAGTAGTGCTAGCAATAGGATTGCTGGCAGGATTATGTGCATAGCTACTCGTGGTCCCCACTCTCTCCGGTTTCGCGAAACTGGCATTGACTGTCAGGTCCGCGGAATTTCCTGCTGCATTGGTTGTAGAAATGTTCGCCATATGGGTGGTAGCACTGCCCGTTAGGTTGTTTGTTGGCGCACTGTTGGTGGAATTTCCGACCGAACTGTTTGGCGCTGAGCCTACCGCGCCGGTTGGGACAGTACTTGCCGAGTTAGTTGCTGTATTGCTAGTCGAGCTGTTGGTAGGTGCCTGGCCTAGCACATGACTTAGCGGATTGCTTCCCATACTGCTTGGCTGGCTTCCTGCTGTCCTAGTCGGCACGGTGGCCCCTGAATTACTTGTCGTACTGGTAGCAGATCTGTTTCCCGTTATGTTGCTCGGCGCAGTGCCTGCAGAGTTGCTTGCAATAATACCGACTGGGTTCCCTGCCAGGCTAGTTGGGGTGGCATTTGTCAAGTTGACCCCTATGCCACTGGTTATGTTCCCAGCTCTGTTATTTGATGTGGCTATTGCTGGCTTACTTCCTAGAGCTCCCGTTATATTCCCTCTTGCCTGGGCTGGTGTGGCATTAGTAGGGTTGCCCGGGGCCACACCAATTGCCTGCCCACCTGTACTTGTTGAATTACTTGTGGAACGACCGTTTACATTGTTGCTTATGGCGCTTGCTGGTGCAGTAGCTGTTGGCTTGTCCACTAAGCTTCTTGCTGGATTGCCGGCTGCGCCGCTAGACGGGAGATTGTGCGAGTTGTTAGATATATGACCGGTAGTACTGCCCGCCATATTACTCGTTTTGATACTTGTCATCGGACTATCACTAATACTAGCTGCGTTGCTTGAACCGGCCGCTGTAGTGACACCGGCAACATTTGCAACGTTGGTAGCCACAGCGCTACCACCGGCGGTATGCCCGTTAGCATTGGCACCAACATTGGCACCATTGAGTTTAGTGAAAGAGTCATCCGCAAATCTTCTGTGACCGGTAATCTGGTCAAGCACACCAGCACTGGGGGGAGCGGGGCTCGAAACGTTGGGCCGTGGCGGGGCAGATACAGTAGCGAGAGTTGCTGCAGGGGCTGTCACCGTGTCCTTCTGGAAGGTCGTTGGGCGAGCTATTGACCCCGTTGTCGGGGGCCGTGTAAACGAAACCGGGGCTGGACGTTGAAGCGGGATGCCGGGCCGCGGGAGAGACGGGGACTGCAGATTCGAAGCGCTCGAACTGGGCGCCTGGATACCTGGTGCCTGGGGTGCAGTTGAGGGCGCATTGCTAGGCGCTGGTTGGACAGCATTATTGATAGGAGTTTGAGATAGTGCGGGCGATGGAGCTGGTTCTGCGCGGGGCGTAGGTGGCGCTGGTTGTGAGACTGGGGTTCTGCTGGTGCCTGCAGGTGGTGGTGCTGGTGAAGCATTCTTGACTTTGAGACTATGGGCACTTCGAGCTTCTGCGATAATCTGGGAAACGGACTTGACCATCAAATTATCTGCCTCTTCCCAGCCAGGGATTTTCCCCGCGTGTGGCAAGCCTTGGGCCCGGTTGATTGCAGAGTCTACAATGATCTCAGCCTTGTCGGTTTTGGTCTTGAGCGCTGTAACCATGCTTTCTCGGAAATTCCTCAATCGTCTTTGTATCTCAGCTTCAGCCGTATTAGGTGCTGCAGGACTGGGCGTTGGTGTTGCCTGTACAGGGGCGCTAGGAGCTGGGGATGCTGATGTAGTGTGGCGATGCTTCCTCTTCATATCTGCAATCATGCCCTGCATTGCGTTGATAAGTGTAGTCTCTACCGAGTCAAACCCAGGGACCCTATTTGTTACAGGCAGTCCTCGAACACGGTTGGCTGCAGCTTCAATGATTTTCGCCGCATGTGGGGTTTGTTTTGATATGACGTTCAACATATTGGCGCTGAATTGCATAATGGCCCTTTCAATTTCAGGTGACAACTGTTCTCTTTGGCTAGAAGTGACAGTACTGGTCTTTGGCTGTTGTTGTTGTTGTTGTTGTTGTTGTGTTGGGACGGTAGATTGGGTAGAAGATGATGCGGTGGGCGTCTGACCGTTTACAGCATTTGTATCCGGTTTAGCCGGCGGGTTAGTCGGAGGAGGGGGCGGCGGTGGTGGAGGTGGGCGTGCGTAGGGAGAGCTATATGTGCTCTGTTGAGGCGTGTTCGTCGGCCGTGGCATGGCTAAACTGCCGTAACCGGGAGGTAGTTGCGCTGGTGCCGGCGTGTGCGCCGGGTAGGCCGGCTGGCCGGCTGGCTGTGCGGATGTTGCTGTATGAAGCTGGGCATTTTGTCCGGTGGAAGCAAAGCCGGGTTGGGCATGGTTCTGCTCGGCAGAATAATTTGGAAGCCCACGTGCATATGGAACGGTGCTTGGGTTTGCGTAAGGGTTATTTTGGAAGTACGATGCGTGTGCCATGTGGGAATGTAGATGTGATGTCCCGAGAAGGCGGTCTGGTGAGCTGGCCTTGCGCTTCTTGCCAGCATCGAGCTCAACGCCTGGCACGCGCGACCAAAGGCCCGTTTCTTCATCCTTCTTGAACGCCTCGTTCCCAATTAGATTGTGTCGTACACTACTCTCCCAACCCTTCGTCTCAGCAGTGAAATAGAACCAAGGATATCTAGCCGTGATCCTCTTGTAAATCTGCTTCAACGTCAGGCCATCGGGTGGGCCATTCGTAAGGGCTTCGTCAATTAGAACACCGTAGTTCTTCGTTGGCTTCTGAAGTTGTTCGGTTGTATAGTCTTCTATGCGAAGATCCAGGGGAGGTGATTTGGGCCTGACTTTCTTGTCCTTCTTTTCTTTCCTCTGCTTCTCAGCATCTGAGCCTTCTTCGCCGTCTTCTCTCTTCTTTTTATTATACTTCCGCTTTTCACGTTCTCCATCCTCTGGGACAGGATTCTTCCTAGGGCGACCAACCGGTCGCTTTATCTTTTCCTCTTGTGATTCTTGAGGTAGAGTTTTCTTCGAAGTCTCTTGCATCTGCTTCTTAAGCAGCCTGCGTTCTCGCTTCGACATGATTCCATCTTTCGGCGGTCGCCCCGGACCTCGTCGGCGAGGAATATCAGGCAACGCAAACTCTGGAGGAAGATCGGATAGCATTTCCAAGTCTGACCTTGACATTTCATGCAGTTGTTGCTGTTGCTGTTGCTGCTGCTCCTGCTCTTGCCGTTGTTGCTGTTCTTGTTCTCCCATGAGCGGCTGAGTGAGCGCGGACTCTTGCTGTTGCTCTGGCTGCGGGTTCGATTCTCCTTCCACGCTTGGCTTGGGCTCAGGAATTGGGTCGGGTGTCTCCGTACTAGGCTCGGGCTCAATGACTGGAGTAGGGACGTTCTCTACATCGGAGAGCTCTTCGCTAGTATCCCTGAAGTTCTCGTGGTCTGAGTGCTCAAAATCAAGACTTATCTCCTTATCGCCGACGAACATACGCTTGTTCGATGCAACATCTTCGTCCTCTCCGCCAGTCATCCCAAGCTGAACGCCGTTGATGACAAAGAAAAACTCGACATCTTTGATCTGAAGCCGGTCACCGCTCCGTAAAGTTGCAGGCTTATCTAACCCGTACAACACGTCTTCGCAGAAAAATCCATTTTTGTGTAGGGCAATTCCCTCAAACACACCCCTTGTTTTGTTAAATTGGATTTTTAGATGTTGTCTAGAGATACCTTTGGTTTTACTAGCAATGTCTGGGCCCGGCGAGTGGATACCTATAAAGGGTATGTGCTCTGGTGAAGTCTGTAAAGCTGCTAAGTCTACAGCAGCGGCTCCTGGGGTATGCGACACATATTGGCGATTTGACTGAACATGATCACCCGATGCGTTGTCTTCGCCAGCCGAGGATTGAACAGCCGAACTAGGACGGCGCTTTTTGGGAGGCCTAAAGTCTTGATCCCCGTCCGAATGCTCTGGGCCAAGCATGCCACCCTCTTCACTCACATAAGATTTACTGAATTTTCCTCTGTCGTGTGTAATGGGTGTGGGCGGGGGCAACCCATTTCGTTCATTTTCCTCGCATTTTCGTCTGTACGCCGCTTCCCTCCTTTCATCGGCCCTCGCTTGGTTCATAGCTTGCTGGTCACGGCCGATAATAACGGTATACGTCGTCATCTGGAAGGTACTGTCGGCAAATTCTATCCTGGCGAAAGACTCCAGCTTCTGGCTTCCGCTGACGGACGATGGCTCCAGAAGAACATCGCTGTCCTGAGTAAAAGAGTGCAGGGAAACCGCAGAGGGGTCAATTACGGAAGGGCCGTGGTCTTGGAAGAGGGGTCCCTGAGAAGCGAGGTTCATAATGTAAGCGCTGGGGTCTATGCTCCCTTGTGAGAGACGCATTCCGGAGAGCATGCTGTGCGTGGAATAGTCGGCACCGTTAGGATCGGGGTCCGTAGTCGCAATGGCCTCGACTTGAGGGTGTCGTTGGTAGCTTGACTGATCTGGCACGAAAGGTTCGGCCAGTCCCATCCCTTCAGAAACGGATAAAAACTTGCTTAGAGGTTGGGAATGGTCCATGATGCCAGGCCCAAAAAGGGACGAGCCTCGCGCCAAGGAGAAGGGAGGGTGATCAGTGGTAAGTTTAGTTAAGGCATCGTCGGGAAGACTGTCGTCGACGTTGACATTGGTGGCCGCAGGGGTTGATAAAGGCGAGACAGTGGGCGGAGATGGTATAGGAATGTCCATATCGTCTTCGTTCGAAGGTTGCGTCGGGAGCGGATTAGGTTGCGGTTGGGTGGTAGGTTCTACGGAAGTAGAGTTCTCTAAACTTTGGACGGAGTTTGGGCGCATCTGCGCTTCTGAGGTGCCTACATCTGAATCTAATTCTGTACTTTTCCAGTTGTCGGATCCCACGGGGGCGTGTGCAGGAGCAACCACTTGTGGGACATCTGTGCTCGCAGAGGTTACGATCGTGGCAGAGGTCGTAGTAGCACCGGGCGGTGGAGAGCCCTTGCTATTAGCTGCAGGACCTTCATCGGTCGCAGCAGCATTGGACGAAGTCATCGCTGGTCGGTAGGAGACAGCTCGTTCGTCGTAGTGGCGTACCGGGAAAGGAAGATGCGTCGGCAAAGTTGTAGATTATATTGCCGCTGACGGGGACGAGGTCAAAGACTGTAAAAGTAGGCATTGCAGGGTATCATGCGCGATGCGATTAGACCGGCAATTGGGAGTTCGGTCGGCGGAGGAAAGTTATTATTGTCACCGCCTGCCTACCATCGCGCATCTGATCAGGACCCGATAAGAAAAATCTGACAGGTGGACACAGCCGACAGAGCTATTTCTTGTCCCACCTTGACCGTGCTATTCCATTCGTGGTAAGGTCTGTCTACTGAATCAGACCAAGTTTGGTGTTTTTACACCTTCCCCTCTTTTAGGAGCTGTACATTATGTACCATCAACAAACATTGAATGTAACCTCTCCTTTCTGCTATCTACTGTATACTTAGGTGGATAAATAGTGTTGAATCGCCCATTCCGCACGCCAATCTGGCCGGATAGGCACTACATAAGCAGTTCATTCATCACTAGATATAGAGATCAGTACGTAGGCATATAGGCTTTATTATCGTTATTACTTATCAGTGAGATATTAGGCTACAAACGATGCCACGATTTGCCCTCAGACATAATTATAATTTTGCTGGACCTTCCGTGGCGTGTTTGGGCTTACTCGTGATCTCGATACTTACTTATATTTGCCCAAGGAGCGTATAAGCACTGGAAGACTGTGCCAGTAAAGTGATATGTAGACCGCGTCACCCGTGAAAACTACTCGGAATGGTTCATATCAAAATGTAATACTACCGATGAGTTTGCATTTAGAGGCGTGATGGGACTTAGTAACGAGCCAACTATGAATGTAACAAGGGCGCCCTTTCAGAATGTCCATTCCGTCTACTATCTGCCCACTGAGTTAACTGGTAGGCATAGTGGCATAGCATGCCTGCAATAAACCCAACTGCATCATTCTTGAACGCCAGGATACAGGCTGTAGTAACAAGCATAACGTTCCATCTCCGCGTCCGCTCCTCATCGTCAACACTACGATGATGCTTTCCGTTTCTCCCACCATCACTCCCGCCAACCGAGACTTCCCACAAATCCGGAGCACCGTGATTCAGACTTTGCCCTACTCTCGCGAGCTCCAGACCGGCAGCAAGGACCATGATGCCCATGAGACTCCGCGGGAACGTCCCCAGTAAATCGAGCAGTGACTCCCCGAAGAACAAGCCAAGAACGACCTTGAAAAGCCCGAGAATTATGATGCTAGCACCACTGCGTGCACCAAAGCGATACTGCGCAGCCAGCCCACCAGAACCGTGGCAAACTGGCATGGCACCAAACCAGCAGCCGAACAAGTTCATAGCAGCCACGCTGATTCCGACGGCTGTAACGCTTGGAGAAGGCAGATCCGGCAGTAAGTCCGAGGCAAGTGCGCTGACAGCGATAACAGAATTGAGGGTTGTGAGAGGCAGTTGCGCGATGCCCATGCCAATGGCATCGGTGCTCCAGTCAGGCAAGACGAAATACGGGTTCCAGATATGCAACTGTGGCATGGTCTTCTCTCGGTCGATGGTGACACGTATCAAAGAGATGACCACACCAACCAGAAACAGAAGCAGGGCGAAAGGGAAGCGTGTGCGTCGCTGGCTGAAGATGAGAAATAAAAAGGCAATAAAGGCCCAGACACGGTTGTCCAGAGGTTCGGCCCGTACAGGTTTCAGCTGTTGTAGGAGAGAAGAACCCGCAGATATAACCAGCGATAAGCCAGCGCCAAACTGGATTCCCTTGATGACAGGGATGGGTATGATTCTGGTCACAAGGCGAAGGAGACCTGTTACACTTAGTATGAGAACTAGGCACGCCGTGACGTTGCCGGCGGCCATAGTCTCGCCCTGGGAAGTGTGGGAGGCTATTGCCGCCGCCGCAATGGCCTAAAGATGGTCGTCAGCCAAATTTATGGAAGAGAGCATGGTCAACTCAACCAGAAAGGGATTGTCTGGGATGCACAAGATATAGACATAGGGGGTTAATATTACCTTCATGGGCTGGACGGGCAGCGGTATCCCAAATACCACGCCGGTAATAAAGTTGAAAATACCCGAGAAAACGAGAGTCGTCGAGAGAGATATAGACCTGTTCACAGCGAGAGTGATCATAAGGGGAAGCAGTGTTCCCAGATCACCAAGGGCGCCCGAGATTTCGGCCAGTGGTGAGCTGCGAATAGTGTCGACATTGTTCCGGTAGAATCGCTTAATATTCAATAGGAGCTCCATTTTACAGTTACCACCTCATATAGGTGCGGCCGGGTTATAGGATGATGACTTGGAGCGGAAACCAATGACTTAGCCTAGGACATAAGAAGGTAAGGCATGATTAGACCTATTGTAAGAACGTTGAACGCGGACTTAGGATGTTGGAGATAGCGGGGATCGTTCGGGCACGCCCAATCGAGTGTTCAACGGCCTATAGCGGCGTAAGTACCTAACCTAGGTATTAGGTTAGAAAACTGCTCTGGCACCTGCTTCATACTAATATAGCTGTTATATCTCTATTTAGCAGACCTGAAATCCCCTCGTTGTTTACGTTGGAATTACTAGTAGTTGCATTTTTATTTCATTCATCATTGGCGTATTTGACTTATTTGACGTATTTTCAAACGCTATCTAAAGGACAAGGATGGTTACGTATCCCTCAGCAACGAAGGTCTACCAGTACTGGGTTGGTAGGTAAAATAAATCAACTCGGAGTTTTTAGCAAAAATCAAACAAATTACATTATTAGGCCTGCCTTCACAAAGTATTGCAGCAAGAGACAATCGCATATGTACAATTCTATACCTCATATTTTATCACATAACTTGCGCATCAACACAATGCCAACTTTCAAGGGTCAAAATGCAATGATAACACCTATGCATAGCATGTGGGTAAGACAAGAATAGCACGCCCCATACTTCTACAGGCATCCTAGGTAGCCTCCTACTATTCCGTTAAACCTCGTCAATCGCCTCGTTACCGGTTAGAGAGTGTTGCTTGCTTGCTTGCTTGCTCTACAGATCTGTAGTCTTGTTTGCTCTGGGCTTGGGGATAGAGGGACCCTGCAAGAAGTGGAAACAGTAGAAGCTGCTTACCTCTTGTACATACTTCCTTACATGCCCAGTTCCTGGAGTTCTTTCCCCAACCGTCCAGGATATGCCGACCGGATACTCTACTCAGTTAGTACTTTACTAGGTCGGGAGTAGAGCCCATCCCGATCAAGCACATCAGATCCACGCGCCCGCTTGTCAAGCTTCCAAAGAGGAAAACATAAACAATCAATACATTAGAACTCCCCCATCCCAGTGTCCCCCCCCGATCCATCCACCATCCACCCCGTCAAAACATCACCGTCTCTACACGCGCCACCCGTCGCTTTTACACATTTACTTATTATACTTTCGTACACCCTCATCAAACGCTCTGTGCTTTGCTGCCCCCAGTCTGCCACGGACCACTATCTGGTAGTTCCTCACAAGTCGTTTTATCTTGGTCGCAAATTCTACGCGACCAATTTGATATCTTAAAAGGATCGCATTGTATCTTAGTTCTTTGTTCTAGCCTCTAAGAGCTACCCCCCAATATCTTGGAGCAAAATGTCGGGCGCAAATAGCTGGCTACAGCGGCAACGCAAAACCGACCTCGCCGAGCTAGCACAGCACACAGGTCTCAAGAAGTATGTGTCTTCCGTGCAATTGAGGATTGTTCCCTGCCCTGCCTTACCTTTCTCTGCCCCTCCGGCGAGTGATTCTTTGACGTGGCGTCGCGCATCCGGTGCACCGTCGTAGAACTCCCAATAATGCGGGAACCGGACTGCAGATTGCGGAGGCTTAGTTGTCGCGAAACCCCACGCGTTATTGCATCATAGGCCTCCAAGACAACATGCACATGGCTGACATTCCTCCCTCCGAAACAGCTATGATGCGCTAAAGAAAGTCGAACTAGAGCTTGCCCTTGACGAGTTCCTAGCCGAGAATGCGGCCACCTTCCAGGCAGACCCGAAGCTCGCTAACTACTACGCGAGTCGTGCTCGCACCATCGGGTCGCCCGTGAAGAAGGATGCAGACGCTCCGGTCGAGAGGCTTCGGGCTGCTAAGCGCCGTGTCGTCAAAGCTGCTGAAGAAGCGCTCGCCTCAGCTGAGTAGGTCACGCCCTTGGTTACAGCTGTTTTTAACATGGCCCGTGATTAACAATGTCTCTCTAGGTCGGAGGAGGAACCTAGCAGCAACTCAACGGCCGTCGTACATACGCCTGCACGCGCCTTATCGCTCGCGGGCCGCATTCCTCTGCCTGCTACGCCTGCCGATGTTGCCAACGCCGTCGACCGTTCAACCGTCGCGCTTAGAACCCGCGTCGCGTCAGCCTACAAGCAATCTGGCATTACGGAGGCCACGCACGCAACGCGTGAGACGTTATCTACCGTCAACTCGGTTCTTTTTGTCATCTCCGCCTTCGAGCTATACTTCCTGCGCCCGGAAATCCTGGCAGACAGATACGCGTTCACCATCCCGGCCATATCCTTCCTCGGTACCAGCGACTATCCTGTTTTCGTGCCTGACATGTTTCTGCTACTTACCGCGTCCTTCTGGTCCCCTGCGTTCCTCTGGGCCTTCACGAGCTCCATTCTCCCAAGCATTGCTGGTTACTTTATCAACCTAACAGCGGGAACGCAGCACCACGGTCGTGTTACGCGTCGCAGTGCACCCGTACCCGATGCAGTAGTCGACCCCCTGACCTTCAGTGTCGTCAAGGCCCTCATCTCGTATGTTGTATACGGCCAAGGCGTGACGTTCGGCGGCTGGATCAATCCAGTATCCATTGCTCGTATCAATTCAGCTATATACGGCGGGTACAAAGGCGTCCTAGCCGGCGCCGCCATTAGTGGCATCTTCAGCATCTACGACGCGGTGCTGAGAAAGTGAAGTGTAGTTGTTTCCCCAAAGGTTCCTACGAGTTTCAACCCATAGGATACATAAATATATAACGTGATTGCCACTCTTGGTTGGCGAGATGTCAAAGCCTCATTGATGGTGGGATTGGGCCTTAAATAGCGACGGTTTCCAACCTGCCGACTGCCCTGCCACTCTTGGCTACGGGTGGGCTATAAAGATGGCGTTCGAGGGCGCGACGGCGTGAAGGCGTTGGCGGAGTTTTGTCCTTATATCGCCTGATACCTGCCTCTGGCACCATCTATTTTACATTTCTCATCTAGCGTTTTATCCCAACACTCCCCTTCACTGGCGCAGCTTGGAATACTATTATGAGTTTCAGCTCTAGGCCTCCTAGCAGAAGCTACAAGTTGAGTACTTGATCCAATAACCAATGCTTCGATACAGCAATTCTTTTGCATTGCTGCTATTGCTTGTCCGCGGTATCTGGGCTGAACCGTTTTATTCCGGCGGGTATTGAAAATTGTTTTAAACGAATTATTTATTTAAATTGGATTTTCGGCATGGGAACGGAGGCGGGCAGCAGGTATTGTGGTACGATGGCTACGAGACGATGAGAGGGAGGCATCCGAGCTTACATCCGCTTGGGAAATCAATCAGTCCATTAACTGGATGGAAGAATGGAAGGGCGGTGGGTCGGTTAAGGAATGGGGGTTTCTTGAATTGATATGGTTCTTACGAGCTGGAGTATAGTTATTCTCGTCTTTTATCGCCTCTATCGTATATATTGTTCATTTGAGAACCCTCTTGCATTTTCCTTTGCGATTTGTCGTACACATTATCAACTTTGTTGTCATCGTCATGATCCATCCCATGTACCCAACTACTGGAGCATAGGGCTAGTCCAATATCACCTGCTATTTTCTAAGCGAGTCTATCATTCTCATCTCTGTTGGCTATAACGATTTAGGTGTACAGGGACGACATCATCCCAGCTTGTCCTTGGCAAATGATGATTGAGGCTATGAACGCACGGAAGTAAGCCACGTATAAACAGCAAGGTTTTTCTGCAAGCATGGCTGTTGCAGGGAAACGATCTAGTAATACAGCTCTTTGCACATCTCCAAGATCGGATATTTCAGGTCACTTAGTATAGCTAATATTAACCAGAATAAAAAAGGTCAGAGCCAAAAACATTCATGGCTATCTCAAGGCTTTTCACCTAAAGGATTATTCTGCCCTAAGGAAGAACCACGAGGCGATATGCAGAAGTCTCTCGTAAAGCTCTTTCCAGATTTTTTGTTCTCAGCAGAATATATATAGCTATTTTCGGACATCGAACAGAATGCAAATACATGATCTGGCATTGACCGACTGCCGGTGCGATGCTGATTCAAAATATGCGTCTTGCTGCTCTGATGCCCCTTTCTCTATCGCTTGATTATGATTGTTGACTACTGGTATCTTTGCAACGCTTTTGATAGCCGAAACGCCCAGAAAACCCCGGCAATGTAAGCACACATTGATCTTGTTCGTCCTCCCTGTGGACGTCAAGGATCATTTTGTCTCATCCAGCTCGCCCTTTTGCCTTTCCGCGTGATGCATAATACGGGGCCGAATAAATGTGGCGAACGAAATTCGAAAAGTGAGGGAGAATATGAGGGTAATTCGTCAACTCTATTTCCGTAAACGCCGCCGTATGTTCCGGGCTTGCGATACCCTGTACCGACAAGATGATAATGCTCTCACTGAGACCTGGTATGTATTCCACGGTTTATCTTTCACCCCTGGTACGATGTGCCACCCGACTCATGGTTTCTTCACAGTGTGTTTTGTGCTGGCAGCTCTTCTCTTTTTCCCCTTTTCTTTCTCGGGTTCTTGGTATATTTTTCAGTTAGTCCTCTCTTTCCGCAGGATCTTCCCATTTAATAGGGTGTACAAGCATGCTCCTGAGACAGAGACGACCGCTGTTAGCTGGGTTTTCTTCTTCTTCCCGCCCGCCGCGCATTGTACCCTCACCGGCACGGCCGCCGTTCCTACCTCGGCCGTCCATCTGGGCATAGCCGAGCCATCTTCTCCAGAGTAGTCCCGCAAATTCGCTGTTGTAATACCAAGTTGTACCTCTATGATTGTGCTCATTTTTTAGGTCAAACGGTGAGCCATAGCCGCTGGAGCTGTGGTCTTTACCACCATTAAAAGCTCGGTCAATTTCCCCCTGCGGCCAGTCACGATCTATGAAAACTGGATGAGGAGCATAAACAGCCTTTAATCCACGGTGAAAAGCCATGCTAGCTGGGAACATCTCGCTGAACATGCTGTGGTGGAGGCGCCATGTTTCATCGTGCATCACGGAGAGGAGACGGCGGGAGAGGCGGGAGGCTGTGACAATGGAGCAGCGGCGAGGAGGTTTAGGAAGTGTAGTTTCGTAGCCGGTAACATCGGAGGCAAAAACCCAACTAGACTCCTCAACATCGAAGATGGGGTTCAAGGCGATAAGATCAGCATCTTCCCCAACACCGCATTTAGATGTCTCTAGCCCGCTTGCGCAGCTGGCTGGCATAAAATCTTCGCCCTGCTCAAGGCTGACTTTGCCAGCGAATGTCACGGGGCCTAGTACTGACCGCTTACCGGATGCTTGTATCTCGGAATCGACAAGGTCCGTGAAGTTCTCCCACGTACCGTGGAAACCGGGAATATAGTATTTTGCTGCACGCTCCCATGCGCCGACGCGGCTCTGCCTCGCACTCCATTTGCCAAGACGATTGAAAAGTTCGTAGTAAGAGCCAGTCCATCGCATATCCATTTCCCAGTTCCAGAAATGTTCATATTCCGGATGTCTCATTGCGAAGTACTGCAGAGCCATATGAGCGGACCGATAAACACCATGAATATCCCCATTGGAGGGGTTCTCATAACTGTCACCAAAATTCCCAGGGTAGTATAGCTTCATCAATGCCTCTGACCAAAGAGTGCATAGCCCGTGAAACTCGATAGGAACGTTGGCGTCAAGAATACCCTGCATCGTCATAGGGTTGGCCCATATGGGCGCATTGTTGTCTCGAACGTGCAAAAGAAAATGCACGTCATATTCGCCGCCTGATCGCAGGTTCAGCTCGGATATCATAGCACGGAAATTCAGCACTGCGTGTTCCGTCCACTTGAAACCGACATAAATCCGGACTACAACAGCTGTGCGGTATAGTTTTTTTCGGCCAGTTGTTGCTAATTCCGCGTCTTGAGTCTGGTTGCCAGTGAAGAAGCGCTCTTGATTTGCCTGAAAGCACCGGGACTGCGCATCTCCCCAGTTAACATCAGTCCAGTTAATCTGTCCAGACGCTTCCCAGACAGCCTGACTACCTTCACTCTCAGTATCGTTTATCCCAACAGCTCCCCCCGCCTCTGCACTGTAGCCAAGGCCGTAGGGACCGTACCGGCCGAAACGGTCAAAGCAAATATCGTTTCGTAACCCTATAGCCTCATGGGAGCCTATGGCAGCTTCTGGTTGGCCTTGCACAAGGCCATGATAGGCATATAAATCCGGTGCAGGTGTTAGGTTTTTCGTGTCGACATAACAAGGTGAGACCTGAACGTAATTTCTCTGCCATTCCTCGGAATTGTAGTCTGGATGTGGCCTATATGGAACCGGAGTGGGTATTTTCTCGTGATGGGGTACTGAAACCGGCATAGGATTCGAAGATGGCCTCGGATAGTGTGGCTGGTACTCGGTAGGGTGTACCAGTGCCCTTAACCCTCTGTAATAGCCATCTAGGCTACAGACCATGGTCAATCACTGGTGCTGAAGTTCACAAAACCCAGTGTGGGCAACTTACTGTTCGTATTTGAGCCACTTAGGTCTACCTGAATCGCGCCCATCATTATCGTTTTCATTTTCCTTTTGGATTTCTTGACTATTGTCGCCTTCAGCTTGATAAGAAAGGTGGTGCTGATGCTGGGTGCCGTCATTCTTAGTAGGTCCCTCTTCAACCACAACGCTGATATCGTGAGCCTTGTCCTGTACTGGCGGGTGTGTGCTTAATTTTTCTTCGTTATGCGATAGGGAGTTCCAGTCAGTACTAGGGATTTCTTTGATTATGGTCTTGCCGCCATGGACAAGGTCTAGAACACTTCGTGATCTTGCGGACAAACTTGAATGTAATAGAGTAACTGTCATAACAACGACAACGGCCACAGTCCATATGGCAACACGGCGATATAGACAGTGACCTAATAAAACCTTCATCTGGAGGCAAGATTTGGGCCGGACATTGGTATGCGTCGGTAAGCGGCTGTCCTTTTGGCGAGAGACTGCAGTGGTGAATGTGACAATCTTCAGCGATATGAAGCTTGAGATCCTCTGCATTTTGCCTGGGTGCAATATATGACGACACTGTTTCCTGCAGAGCCGAATAACAAGAAGAAACAGAGCGTGCCTGGACCAGCTCAAGCTCCGTGGGGATTATACATCGGTTTTCTGTACCGTCGGTACGGAAATGCGGGAGATGAAGCTGGCAGCAGAGGAAAGGAATGTAGTCAAGACAGAGGAGAGGAAAAGCTGAAGAAGAGACTCGTGATATGTGAATAAAACCCTATAACAAATCTAAACAGGGAGGCTAGATACGTTGGGATCACCAGTCGAGCTGGATTACACTGTGCTTGCACTAGGGTGACGCGTACGCAACCTTCTGCCGAAGGTCACGAATCACTCAACAGGAAATAGCCACAGTATCTGGTCTTCCAACAAGTACTTCATTGACACACAGGGCGTTGACTTGGCTCTGAGATAAATTGGTTGATTAGAAAAGAACGCTGTTTGCTGGACAGTCGAAGTTGGGACCAAAGGACCTTGGAGTAGTCTGAGAAAAGACTAAAGCGAGGCCAATGGTCTGGTATGGGCGACTGAGGGTATGGAGGTGTTCGAGGTGAAGGCGATAGCTTTTGGGGGTATGGCACGGAGGATAATTAAGGTTGTGGCCTCTAAGGAGGGTGATGAGGCCGACGCAGCAAAGCCTTCTTGTCTCTGCTATGCTATGTCATGAAGGCAAACAAGGCAAGACAATGCACCGAAGAGGGAATGTAGGGAGAAAGGTAGTCGGATGGAACACTTCCACGGCGAGGGTTGTGACGGTGGGCCAAGATCTATCGGAGACCGCTGCATAGCAAGCACCGACGACTTGTTTCTGAGACTACTAGCTACCTAGGTATCCCGCAAGTCCTCAGTAGAGCCTAGAAGGGGCTTAGAATGAATACAGACATATACTTACTTGCATTAGTAGTACATACCTACTACCTATAGGTAGGCGATTTCTCTGCTGTGCTGGACAAGGAAGCTAGTTGGAAAGGGGCATGCAAAGAGAGATGCATATCGAAGCTTCCTGTTGAAGGGAGGTAGCAACCTACCTAGGTATAAACTCTCCCTGTCTGTTAGGATATGGCTGCGCTCCATATAGTACCTACCCAATACATACTAACAAAAGACGATGGCTGAGACCGAATACCTAACGTCAGCAAGTAATTTTGTCGATCATCTAATGGGAAGTAGGCTCGGATTTTCAACTCTCAAACGCGGACTGCCGTCTCCTGTCGGAGGCGTAATGGACAATCGATGTCAGCATTTCAATTTACCAGAGGTACCGAGTACCTTTTAGAGCACCCTACCGCCTTACTATTTATTCTGCATGCACCTATCCATAGTTTTCTGAAGTAGTTAATACTGACATGGACGCGCAATCCCGTGTTCAGGAGCGTATATTGCGTTGTGAACCTTGTTGGCAGATCAAGGATTCTTTTCAACTAACTAACTTTCTTTGTCTGGCCTGGCTTATGTTGCTCGGCACAGCTGCATGAACAATAAACTTTGTGCTTCATAGTTTCAGTTCGTGTAGTTACTAGGTACCTACTCTCCAGATACCTGTCGTAGTCGGATTGAATGTCAACACGTGGTATAGCTATTACTACAGGTGCTATTTCACCCCTGAAGGTTAGTATTAGTAGTAGTATTAATACCTAGATAGGTAGTGGTACTGAGTAGTATTTGGAAACAACCTGATCAACTGCTTACATGCAGTTGGAACCTTCAAATTTTATCGCAAGTTTGAACAATGCGGCTGCCGTACTCGGTGTATGTACAACGAGTCCTTACACCTGTCACAGGGATCAGAAAGTACCTAAAAGGGGATACCCAAGGATAAATGCTCTCATTGTATTGGATGGTTTAAGATGTGCCCAGACCTGGTACCTGCTAATACTTGTCCCCGCAATGCCCGTGGTGATGGGTATTAGCTTAGGTAGGTACGTTCGGCAAGACCCTGCCAATTTAGCGAATTCTAGCAGTGAAACGCAGCAGACCTATGGAATGTAGGAACAAGGTAAGTACAGAAGAATAGCAGCAACAATTCAAACATGTTACTAAGGCAGCAAACACTTTCTATCTAAAAGAGAGTTTTCTGTTCATACTTACCTTAGATGCGACAAGAGGGCAGATACTGCGGTTCAGCCAAAAAAAAAAATAAAAATAAAAATTAAAATAAAAATTAAAATTGAAAGCTGGACTTTCTCCAAGAGGACATCTGCATCAATGTCCTGAAGGCCAATTCTTTTTTGAATGGAATTTGTTTCAGAGTTCCCATCCCACGTCACACAGAGACACGCCTCTACGTCATGGTTTGAAATGCCCGTCCCCTCCCCTCCATTATCTATCACGCCGAGTTGTATTAAGAGTTGCACTTTATTGTTATAGTATCGATCTTGGACACCTATCCAGGTATGTAGGTTGATTGATAAATGAATTATAAACACATGTAAATTCCTTCCAGTTGTTAGACCTTACAATGATTGGTAGCTATGCTGCTGTATTCTCTGAGACATACTGTACGTATGTACCTACATACATTCTATGCACCTGTTAAAAATAAAAATAAAAAGGCTGTATTTAGGTAGCTCTGTTGGCAGGCAACTTGTTGGATCTCCAAGCCAACCGTGCGGCTCATCAGTACGATCGCCCAAGAGTGGACACATGCTTCGTCCCTTGAAGATCCACTCTTATAACGCTATGACTTGTTTATCATGAGGTAACATGTGCCAAGTCCAAACCAGAATCCAGACCCGACAGCTTTTGTTGTTTGTTCATTGCTTTCATTTTGTGTTTGGTCTTTGCGTGCTGGACATACACGTGGAACAGGTACTTAGTTTTGTCAACTGCATGTAACAAGTAACAAACTTCGCCTTTTTATAGTCTGGCTAGTAGCAACTACCTGGGTTAGTTCATATGATGCTTACGAGATATTAGGTAGGTACATAAGGTATAGTCAAAAGACCCCCTTTTCGGCAGATATATCAGTAGATAGATAGAATTGCTGGGATAGTAGAACTACATTGTTGACATCAGGCAGAACCATCATCTCTAGGAGCCTTCCAGCCTTGCCGATACCAGAGCCTTCAACGAGGAAGAGTAGGGTAAGAGTGATGTAGCCTATAGTTAAACACGAGGACCAGGCGAGGGTCAACTGTCAAGTACCCGATGGCGTACAAATTGGCGTGTGATTACAAATGATTCCACTGAATCTATTTGGACTTCAATTTCACTTGACTACGGCGATAGATACCCTGTAACGCTCGGATTGAAGTTCTACAATAGCAGCGTGGGGTTGTTGGTCCGAATCGGGGTGCGACAGAACAATCGGGGCATTGGAGATTCGAAGGCTGTGCAATGATCTTCAAACTTGGCAGCGCGCCGGAATCTCGTCCGATGAGCGAATGCAGATCCGGCCCGCCTTATGTGAAACACTACATTGCGTCTACCGTGTATCAAACCGCGCGCCTTCCTTCTCCCTGGATAAGTCTATGAATGCACCTACCTAGTCCTATACTTCAATTCATTCCCATGACGTCTTGCTAATGAACAATGACGGTGTAGCAGGACCATAACATGTTAGCAACACGGGTCGTCTAGGTGGGTTGGTATTGGGTACATCGAAGCCCTCGAGGGGCTGGAACCTTTTGCACTCCACCTACATGTATGTAGGAATATCTAATAAAGCACGTTACGCGCCCAATCCCGAGTAGATTTCGGGGAATCAAGAATTCTACAACGTTAAGAAAAGAGCATTCTCGTTGTTAGAAAACATTGATGAACCCCAGTGCTATCTCATTGACTAGGTTTCTTAATTTTTTTTTTCTTTTCTTTTTTCCCTGTTCCGTTCATCGGCATCTCAATCATATACACAACACAACGTGTCTCATGAGGTTGAAATCCTTGCTCCCCGCTGATAGTCTTTAAGCTTTCGATGCTTCCCAGCTACCGCTCGAGAGATTGTTAATATGCGCCAAATCCAGTGACAAAACTCGCCAAAGGTAGAACACATCTACCTAGAACATCAGCAGCGCAGTAATGCGCATAACCTCGCTTGTGCTCCAAACTTGTAAGAAGTCCTTCAATACTGCGACGCCTACCGATCTATATCTGCCGCGTTTATAGATACCTCGGTAAATCAAGAACGTAGGAACGGCTTGCGTTGCACTGCATATCGCATACTAGAAAAGCTTTGTCCTGCCTTGATGCAGCATACTCATGTATGCAACTTTACACGGACAAGGATATCGTTGCTTTCCGTTCGTTCCTCGTACAACTAGATGTCCATATGCCTGGGTTTAGATACACATGTAAATTACTAATACGCTACGGCGTTTCCCTCCCGAAATTTTAGGTTGGCGACAAAGCAGGGCGAATACGTGGCTCATACAGTAACAGATTGCGCGTTTTGCTTCTATCAAGTGAAGGGTATCCTGACATTCTAATCCCAAAGCGCGCACGACACTTAAACATCTTCCCTCTTCGCCATGATCTTCCCCGCATCATTCGTCATCATCGGGATTTCGCTGCCACTCACAGGTTCACCCCCTTTTTTCTTGTCCGTTTCGATCTCGGCATCGTTTACAACGGTATGTTTCTCCGCAGGAACACCGGGAGAGCGAGCTTTATTCTTGTCTTTTCCTTCCTGCGACACCTTTTTATCCTTCGCGTCAATGGTATCCCTCCATTGTTTACCGTATAGAACAGTTAGGTACGTGCACGCGGTACCGGCGAATACGAAGAGAGAGCTGATAGTCGAGAACCATCCGACGCCGATGGTTTCGATGGCGGGTAGCACAACCGCTGTCGCTAAGCATCCGAAGAGGTACCGGACCGCATAGTTCCCAGCGATCACCTCGGCGCCACGACCATTCATCACGTCTAAACAGTAGGTATTAAGCGATGGGAAACAAAACAGCTGGGCGGCTCCTTGTAAAAAGAGGACAATGACTGTCAACGGGATGCCCCCAACATCCTTCTCCACGCACCATCCGTAGATGAGCACGCATCCAGGTATCACGAAACCCATGAAAGGTAACGCGGAATACATGCGGTCTTCGGGGATCCGAACACCGCGTTTGCGAATGTACACCTTGACGATGTGGTCGGCGTACCGGCCGCCGACGAACGTCCCAGAGAGATACCCAAACCCAGGGGCCAGATAAAATAGGCCACCTTGTAGTGGGGTTGTGAGATGGTATCGCGGGTTGAGGACATATCGTATCGGCGTTAACAGGCTATACATGTTCCACACAAGGGCGGAACTGGCGAGACCGGTTAAGACGAAATCTGAACGAATATGAAGTCAGCGGATACTGGAAGATTACGCCTCCCACGGCTATTACCCGATCATCTCAACCTCTCCAAATACCCACATCGGTGTTGGATAAGAAGGGCACTATTTTAGGGGTACATACTTGGATACTTGAACAGCTTCAGCACCTGCCAGGGGTTCAGCATGGAAAGCAATTCACGACTCTTTTGGCGCCTGCTGTGACCCGCAAGATCATCGATCTTTTTATGGAAAATCGTCTCTGGCATTAAGAAGTAAATACCGACGGTGCAAATAACGGCAAGACCGGTCTGTAACCAGAATATCACCCGCCATGAGGTATACGTTACGATGAGGCCACCGAGGAAGGGACCAAAGGCGGGCCCGGTTAATGAGCCCGACATAAACCAACCTGTGGCCGTGCCACGTTCGGTAGGGCGAAAGATATCACTGCACCGGGGATCCGTAAGCTGTTGGTCTGCTAAAGTAGCCCCGGTATCTTTATGAAGGACCATAACATGACAATTATGCCAATTGCGTAGATTTAAATACGTCGTCAAGAAATTGATAGTAGCTTACCTGATAACTGCAGCTCCGTTCAATAAAAATGACGTGCCTAAAAAGGCTGTGAACAATCGAAAGAAAAAGAAAGCCCCAAGATTTGGTGAGAGCGCAGTGCCGATGCTAGCAACGACGAATCCCACGCCAGTGGTCAGGGCGACCTAACGAAATATCCAGGTCAGTACACAAGTGCGGCTACTTTTTAACGACGCTGACGGTTTATTTCAGCCAGTATTGTCACCTTTGTCCCACCCCCGTCTTCTCACTGGTACTTAGGGCAAGTAATGAATGTAAAACTAGGCACTTACCACCCTACGACCATATACTTGGCTCAGCGGGCCCCAGACCATGGGAGAGAGACCCATGAATAGGAGATACAACGCATTAACGAGGTTGACGATCGAGCCCGTCGTCTTATACTCGGCCGCGACCTCTGGCGTCGCCGCCAGCACGGAAGTGCTAGAAACCGGAGAGAGAAAAGCGCTGAAGGCTTGTAGGAGCACGATGATATCTTAAGTGTTCATCATATCAGCAAGTCAGTCTTTCTTTTTTCCCTTTTCTTTCATTTTCGGAACGAAGGAAGCAGTAGGCTACCTACTCTTGCGGTGCTTGGGAAGCGTGTCGTAGAAGTCGTCCGGGACCTCGATGATGGAGTCGATGGGCTGGACGGGGGCGTCTCCGAACACCGAGTGTGTCGTAGAACATCTCTCGAGCCTGTCTTGGTGGTCTTCGACGCCGTCATCTTCTACTTCGTCTGAGGAGCGAGAGTGCGAAGACGAGGACGACGACACGCCGGCTGTGCTTTTGCTGTCAGGGCTACTCCAGTTGTGGTTATGGTTGTGGCTGCGGTTGTCCGGGGCCGCCGCCATGTCCTTGGACTGTATGGGTTCCGGGGCGGTCGTTTTGGAAAATTCAGGCATCTTTCGACTGTCCCTTTTATGGAATGCAACGAGGTTGATATCGTAGTAATAGTGACGATGACAGTTGGGTCATCATAGGCTAAAATGCTAAGAACAGAAGTCTGTGATTATCTCTCTCCTCCTTAACTAAGTGGAATTGATATATTACACCCGAAACAAGGTATAGGTTTGGCTTTCAAGAAGCCAAACTGAATCTCGTGTATGCTTCTAGCTAGAACGCAATCGAAGATATAATATAATATGTACACAGGGTCTACCCGGGTTTCAAAGAAAGGCAATGGACAATATATTGGAATCGGACCAGATGTAGCTAGGAAAGCTTGGACATACGTAGGCAGATGTCACGTAGGTACGTATGTATGTATGCGTTTGTACCAAGTTGAAACCAGATAAGAATCTATTTTCCCCTTACCGTTTGTTCGCCTTTTGTTCGCCTTGTCGTGAAAAGTTTCGTATGTGAGACTTCAATAACTGGGGGCAAGTGACGGGAATAAGCACCAAGATGTTTTATCCGTAATTCATTGAGGTACACTGCTATTCATCTCGTTGTTGTTGCTGCTAGACCGGATGTCCAACTAGTAGAGTAGCACTTAATACGTAATTGGCAA
>Ga0247782_1000280_pt1 | contig 51664 bp, 41 predicted proteins | sample UWRJL019104C5_FD_179928 | JGI IMG/M metagenome (GOLD analysis project Ga0247782, IMG submission 179928) | Plant litter microbial communities from Arlington Agricultural Research Station in Wisconsin, United States - UWRJ-L019-104C-5 | ecosystem: Environmental > Terrestrial > Plant litter >...
AAAAAAAAAAACTCGCTTCGTAGTAGGTATGGTTTATTCATAACCGTAAATGCTTTCTTTGTGGTCTTCGTCTTCGTCGTCATCTTCGTCACCGCTATTGCCATTGTTGTTGTTGTTGTTGTTGTTGTTGTTGTTGTTATTGTTGTTCGGAAACCGCAATCACCATGTACATGATATTATCCAAACATATGCCATTAATCAGCCCCCGAGGGCGGCGGCGGTATCCGCGACCGACAAACCGCCACAGCCATCTCCATAGCCAACTGCAACTTTCTAAGCTGAGGCAAGTCAGAAGAATTCAGGATCCAATCAGGTGAGAAGGAAGAGCCGTGGCAAAGGGTGCAGTCGGAGACGTGCTCCACAGACATGGCTGTTCCAGGCGTGTGTGCTACGCGACCGTAGACGGGAGCCAGCTGCAAGAACTGAGTTGTAGGTGGACAGCGCGTGCTTGTAGATTGTGCTGATTTTGGTACTGGTGTCTGGCTTTCTGTCATTGTTGGATTCTCTTGCTTGCTTTGTTGTGTTGACATGGTGTGCAATGTTTGGTAGACAATATCCGTTATAAACAGTAGAGGAGGGAAAGGGATGATGGGTGAGGAAGAGTTAGGTAGTAGAAGCTCCAGTACTTATGCCTTTCAAAAGCACCGGCCTGCAGGAGATAATCAGTAGCTAGAACATTCATGCGAGTTGAAAGCCAAATAAATATGTTGCAAACTTAGTATTGGTATGCAAACGACAGCAAATCATTTATAAATAAACTCAGGATGGCAGGCCTGTCCAGTGATAGGAGAAATTAAGTTAACCTAAGCCGGATATCACAATCAGTTCTTATTATAATAAGTAAACCACGTGGATTTCTGTTCTAAGGTCTATGCACTTTGCTACAAACCTTAACCTTCGCTACATTGAAGGCTCTGATCTGACCAGGGAGTCCATAGCTCATCCATACAGACATGTGGTGTTGTTTCCTCAGAGCAGGGTGCCCGCCCATACCTATGCCTGTGGCTAGAACTATCCCCCAACTGATCATCCATACCAGCTGTGGGCTTTGAATTTGTCAACTTGTCCGCAGATGAGTCAGCCCAATCCAGTATGTTCTGTAGCAAGCTTCGATTTCGTGCCTTCTCCTCCTTGTTAACCCTGTTACATTCTACTAGAGGAATCGGCACTGTCGGTGCCGAAGCAGTCCCAGCTCTGCGCAAATACCTCGGTGTTTGCTCTAAAAGCGGTATGAAACTGTAGCGTCGTAACCGGTCAACAAGACCTTGATCCATTTCTTTTAGTTCGTCAGCAGGTGCTTTGAGGCTGATTCTCCGATGAGCTGCGCTTCCAATGGAGCGACCAAACCTTTTCCCATCGGGCTCCTCCTTATCGCCTACCTCGCATAACCATTGGTTCTCATAACCTGGGAACGTTGAGTGACTATCTACGGAAGAAGACTCCGTCTCCGAAGCAGGACTTGGGGGCGCTAATAATTGAGAATCTTCCTCTAAAATTGGCAGTTGACTACGGACAGGCGTCCCAAGGTGAGCATCAACACCATAACTGTAGAGGTTCGCTATCGTCTGCCGGCGAAATTCCGGCTCTTCGTATTCGCTTTCGTCAGCCAAACCCAGCGGTGTCAACCAATCATTAGTGCAAGACCTTGACTTAAGCCTAGGGAAAGAAGTCATCGAGACTGTGCCAGATAATCGTTTAGTTTGTTGCTCTGGGGAATATCCGAGGAGGGGTTCGGAGGTACTCCGCTGCGAAAGTCGTCGAAACTGTCGACCCAAGGGATTTGATACTTCATGACACGGACTAAGCTCGAAACTAACTCTTTGCGAGTTGATGTTTGATTCTCCTTGAAGTGGTTGTGGCCAAGTATGTTGACGGGGCCTGGGGAAGTATGAGGACTGGCGCCGAGAAGGGCTATGTGATTTCGACAAGAATAGGTTGTATTTGCCGTTAATAGTATTTGCAATCTTATCACGTAATGAGTGGGCGATATCCCAATTTATCCCAGTGACACTCTGGCGTGATATATATGCCGTTTTTGCTCCTGCATAGAGGTTCCCAAACTCCTCTGAGCAGCCAGACCAACTGAAATATGGCCGTGGGGAGCATATTGTGGTAGCAGGGTCTGCGGCGGCGGAACTGCCTAGGAGAATCTTGCTTGTTTGAAGGCTCGGCTTTGCTTGTATACCACCATGGAAAAAGAGTGACTGGTATTTGGACCGATTGCCATCGGGACGGGCGTCGTGGATACCAGCTATCACAATATCAAGGATATGTGCAATGTCGCTTGTGTCGATCAAGTAGTAGTCTCCTTCTGAAGATGGCCGCTTGGCGTATACGTTACGCAGAGATGTTCGAAGTGCAGAGGAAATCAGGGTGTCTTCACCGGCCATCTCGGTGGGTGTCCCTATGATACAACCGTTATGCCTTCTACCAGATAGAAAAGCATGGATGTTACACATGATACCGTCAATTACAAGTTCGCTGACGTACCCATCTAGCTGTGCTTGTGGGATGGCGGATGGACGGCCTCGGTGGGAGCAGAACCTAGTGGTAGCCTGATCATTGGTTGTAACCGCTGGTGCAGGGGAAGATAATAACTCTTCTCTCGTATTATTCTGGTTCATCTCGGCTGCTGGTACATCGCGTGGGTAACTGTTGGATGGGCTTGCATCATCTCTGGCTACGGCTCTGCCAAAGCTGCAGCACGGTGCTGTTAGGCGGAAATCATGATGCTTGGGGGAGTGTCGCTCGTGCCCTGCACCGTGCTTGAGCTTAGTATCGCTTCCGTGACAGGATGGTGACGACGGCGCTATTTCTGCCAGTGTATGGCAAACAGATACGAGTGGCTCTGAAGGTCGGGCAGCTAAATTAACATCCTCTGGTACTTCAGTTCGACCATCGGACTCAATAAGGCTCATAAGCCTACTGGCGGGCTGGGTCGAATAGGCACTGGTAAAGGCGTCATCTTCAAAACTGGCAAATGACACACGATTTGAGGGAAGGAATCCAGCCATACTAGGCAATTTATAGTGGTAATTAACTCTGTATCATATTTTAAACTGCAAGACTGTCTGGTAGGCGGCTAGTAAAGCTCCGACTTAGGTACGATACGATTGTAAATGCTAAAACTAGAAGTTGAATAGGTGAGGAGAGTGATGAAGAGAATCATGCAGGATTACCTAGAGTCTGGACGAGCAGTAGGCTGCTGGTAATGTAGGTGCTAACCCATGTAGTGCTTTGGTTCCTGCGTAAGTAGGTATGCAGGTAAGTCGCTGCAAGTAGGAGACCGAATGAGACCATGGATTATAACTGCATGAAGTTGCGACTATGAACCACACAGGTGCATACTTATGTAGATGGTACTTGAGCGTTGCGCCTGCCCGACAGGTAGACAACCAGAGTTCTGAGTCCTAGGAACAACAACAACGACAGGAATTGCGAGGAAAAAAGACAGCATTTAAAATAATGCCGGTGGTGCACTGCGGCGGAAAGTCGGAGAATTATTGTATTATTAAACTAATAATAGGCGTGCCGAGTATGGTGAATAATATACGTACATTTGATATGAACGTTAAACGAGAGGCGCTCAAGGGTATCATAGCTAAAGGGCACAACAGAGTGGGGATCCGTTCATTCATAACAGAAATAGACTAAGAGAACTGCAAACCGCGCTGGCCCTAGACTGACCGTGGAATCACGATGCTGCAATGCAGTTCATGGCGCCCCGCAAGGTCCATTGAGAGAAGACGTTGATTAAAATGAATATGCGTGATGAAGGGCGGGCTGAATGGTAGCAAATAGCATCTCAAGCAGAATTTGTAGACCGCCTCCAGATCATGAATGCAGCCACAGCTGCACAGGTCGTTGCCCCCAGTGCTAGATAAAGACTCGTCCTATCCGGTGGCGGCTCCTCGCTTTTGGGAAACGCCGTACTTGGATTTGTGGCGGCTTCGGCCAGGGCCACGAACAGTTCTCCGATGCTGTTCCACGTGACACTTACATGTACGGGTGTTCCCATCATCAAAATCGATGTATATTGATCGGGCTGTAACTCGCATCGTTGTGTGGTTTTATCCCTATCAGCCTTCAGCGCTGTATAGATGGACGGGAGTTCGTCCAGATGCGGATATCGATTCCGGAGGTCAACGATATGCGAAAATGAATCGGGATCTGAGGAATCATACGAATAACAAATCAGATCACAGGCATCCAACTTGGCCGGGTTTTCCAAAATTGCAGGCTCTAATTCGCCGAGCTCTTCCAGTATCAGATAGCATTGTTTGCCGCCTTGGAGCTCCACGCTGTTCACCACTCGACGAGGCTTGATGGTGGGATGATATAACCCGTCAAACGGCCGGTTGAGGAATGCATCTAATAGCGATGATTTCCCTGCCCCAGCCGCACCGACGATATAACACAATACCACGTTCCGCTCCACCCTACCGGGGCGCCTCCGTCGCTTGCGGGCCCGTGTGACCTTCAAGGCAGATGTTAGAGAATCTCGTGGATTTGGCGGCTCAAATCCCAGGTAAGCCAGGTACTCCAAGGTCGTCTTCGGCTCGAGAAATGTAGTCATACTCCATTGGGCGAGCCAACCTTGTAGCGTGATATATCCGGCTTCGTTCCGGACTGTCGAGGATGGGAACGAAGCCTCAATCCATGATTGGGGTGGACCTGGCGTAGGAGCAAACAAGGCCTCGAGCTCCTTATCATTTAGCCCTCCATCATTGTCTTTATCAAATAGTAAGAATAAGTCCATGAAAAAGCGATACCCCGCGGGGCTTAGCTCAGCGGAGGCGTATTCGGGCACGTCAAGTTTTGGGTGAATAAAGCTATCGGCTAAGCTCAGGCTATCTGTGTAGTGGTATTGGCGCAGTATAACCCAGATAGTTTCATGTCGCCCCTTTTCCGCGTACATCTTATTTAGTTGGAGGAAGCCTTGCATGCTGACCCCCCGCTCCGTATTGGAGCTAGGGACTGTTTTTGAAATGGAGAGTTTGATGTTATCAAGGTCCTCCGTAGTTAAAGGTTTGTCAAAGCACTTGGCTTGGAAATCTTGGATTTCTTGGTCATTCAAATAGCCGTCCTGATCTTTGTCGCAAAGATAGAAGACTCTCTTGAGGGCCGAGACGCATGCAGGCTTGAGGCAACCTTCCTTGTGATCGAACAGCGGTGCAATCGGGTGTGTGACAGCTTTCTGACACAAGAAGAACGTCTCGTTTACGTTTGAGTGTTCCCGGGCACTGGCGCGTATGCACGAGTCGATTTCGCGGAATTCGCTCATAACAGGCAGCATCTCCTCCTCGATGACCTGTGGAGTTGGGTTCTCTGTTAAATCGGATTTGTTTGCGCACAAAACGACGGGGACGTTGACGCCGAGCGAGCGAAAGTAGGGCATCCAGAACAAAGCGACACGTTCGTAGCTGTAGTGGTCGGAATATACCAAGAGAATAACGTTGGACTTGCGGATTTCTTTGCGTAATGTGGTTCGGTCCTGTGGACGGGCGGAGGTATCGACAATGGTAGTGGTAACATTTTCGGGGGTTCCGATACTAGGAGGAATCGTGATCTGGGGAAGGACAGGTTGAATCTTGTTGCTAACGAAGACATCCTTGACGAGCGAAGCGATGAGGCTTGATTTTCCTGTGCCTTCATCACCACAGACGCAGATGCGCACTAGGTAGATTGTTATGTTAGCTCAAACAGCTAGGGGCAAGCCGATGGTAATTGAATGGCCGGGGGAGGGAAGGAAGTAGGTACCCGTTGCCATATTGTCAAGGTATCGCGAAAAGGCGGAGACGTGGTTTGAAGCAAGTGGACTTGGTCATTACAATCCCATTCTTTGGAACGTTTCGGATGCCTTGACGTATGAATCCCGGTAACGGGATGACAGAGCTTAGTTAAAGCTAGGTACAAGAAGGCGGACAGAAATGAATACTGATAGCAGTGATAGCAGGTATAAAAGTAGCTTCAAGTTCTCCTCTTCCCAGCTGGTGTTAGTATCTGGGTTGGGCTTAATTTGCTTTGGAGGAGCATTTCCGATTAACTGTTCACGCTTATTTGAATGATAAGCAGTGGTTGGACTGCGCGAGTGGAGATACGACAAACACCCATTAGTGCAAATTACCCCATAATTGTACCAAATAGCCCGGTAGACAAATATGTTATTGTTATAGGAAAGGGTACATAGAAGCGACAAGCGAGCACATACCAACATTTGTAGTGATCTTGATGTTCAATGTTTTGAAGGTGCGCTTTCTCATGTTGGTCTCTGAGAATGTTCGTTATCTTCCAAGTGGGAAATCTCCGGTAGCTTGCTGACAATGTGTTTGCGTGCACAGAGCCTCTTAGCACAATGCCCGTTATACCTACGTGGAGCAATGCTAGGTATCTAGAATCTATGTACATATGTATAAAGACGGAAAGACTAGGTTCTGTCTGGGGCAAGTAGTGCATGTATTAACACCCGCGATTTACCCCACATCCAACCCCAGGCCAGCAAGGCGAATCCTTGTTGACCATGCTTCATGATCCCCCTGCAGAGGCCCCAGCTCTATCTATAGTCAGCAAGGATGAGAACATGTACTGCCTAGCCGGTCTCCAAGTTCAAACGCTCTTGGAGGCGCAATGGCGTCTTTCTTCCAAGCCTTAGGCGATTGTTCCTCGAAGCATCACTGAAACCTGGCTGTCACCCATGTATATCGCAGTAGCATCAGCTCGAAGATTGAGGGACGGACCATTTCCAATCACTGCTTGAGTCAGGACCAGCTGTCTTCCCACCAACTCGCCATTTAGTCAGCCACCATGTTGTAAGCGCCCCCAGGTTCATCGCCTAGCTCCTCCTACCAATTCATATCAGTCATACTCGGTATACTCTGCTGGACTACTGCTGACTGCTTGGTGCTTGTTCAACTTCAATAGTGTGCTACCACCTCCGCCCAGATATCCTACCCAGGCGGCGTACAATGCCGCAGTCGCCGCTGGCCATGCGACCCCGATGATTGAGACGAACAACATATTGTCGACCCCGGAAGACCAGTTTCTTGTAGGGGAGGGTATGCGCCGCCATCTTCCATCTCACGAAAAGACAATTGCCTCATATTTCCCGGGACTAAATCGCAATAACAGGAACCTATGTGCTTAAGGAAGACCTACTTCTCGCAACACCACCCCCGCATCCTTCGGAAGCCCCCGTAATCAACCCTAATCCTCTCGCGACAAACCCTCAACCGGCCACTACCGGCACGAAAGTGTCTCTTCTTGGCCTGGATGGACGACGGGCCCCGCTCCCTTTTTACAAGCCCGCCGCGACGTTAGCTTTACCAGGCACGCCAGGCACCATAGCCGAGCATCCCAACGAATGGAGAATATCCAACGATGCCAAGAGGAGCAGCGATGGGGAGGGGAGGGGGACATCAGTGAGCGACGTCGGCGGTCCCGGGTCGACCGCCGCCACACATGCACCGGCGTTTGGCGACGGCAACGCTCTTCTCGCCCCGGAGAAGTTGAAGGATCCAAATAAGCGGCGGAAACCGAAAAACAACATGACTAAGAGTAATTCGTCCTTCATATCGCGCGTCATTATTAACGAGACATTTTCCAAGAAAATGGCTGATAGACCAAGCGACGGGGTCTTTGCTTTTGCGAACGTTAACCGGGCTTTTCAATGGCTAGATTTATCATCTCCTACCAAGGCCGAATATCTTACTAAGATACTTTTCACTAAAGCTCATTGCCTTAGCCATGATATTAACATGGTCACAAGGGGGCCGAATCATATAGATGTAATCATGGGATTCTCAACTGGTGAGATAATATGGTGGGAGGCTATGTCTCAGCGGTACACGAGGCTTAACAAGAACGTAAGAAACGATTTCCCGACAGTCACTGTAGTCCACTAACCGAGGCAGGGTGTTATAAATAAGACGCCAGTCTCACAGATACGCTGGATCCCGGGAGCCGAGAACCTCTTTCTAGCGGCACACATGGACGGCACGCTGGCCGTCTATGATAAGGAGAAGGAAGACGCTATGTTCACCTCAGAAGAGGAGGAGACGGCGCCGACCGACAACGGCTCATCTCTGGCCATTGAACCGTCCGATAAAATATCTGTGTTGAAATCGGTCCACTCGAAGAACCAGAAAACGAATCCCGTCGCTGTGTGGAAACTGTCAAATCAGCGAATCAACGCATTCCAATTCTCCCCAGATAATCGGCACCTTGCTGTCGTGTCCGAAGACGGCACAATGCGGATTATTGACTACCTCAAGGAAGAGTAAGCGTTCGGGATTGCCCATTTCCTTGTCTTCATTTCCCACAAGACTAATCACCAATGTAATAGGCTTCTTGGTCTGTATAATGCATACTATGGAGGGTTTACTTGCGTTTGCTGGTCACCAGATGGCAAATATGTCCTAACAGGAGGGCAAGATGATTTAATATCTATTTGGTACCCGCAGGAGACGACGCTTATTGCACGGTGCCAGGGACATCAATCATGGGTGACATCGGTTGCATTCGACCCATGGAGGTGCGACGAGAAAAACTACCGTTTCGGCAGCGTGGGAGAAGACTGTAGGCTATGTCTATGGGATTTCAACGTTGGAATGCTGCATAAGCCGAAGATGGTGAGTCTCCCTCATGGCCTAGTAATGGAGCATGTGTGCCTAACTGCCTCCGCCAGTCATCAAATCGGCAACGAGGTTCAGTTTCCTCGCGTGTGCCAATAATGCATCGTACAGATACGCAGGGCACATCTCCGGGCAGGATACGTGCCAGCTCGACAATTTCAGCGGCTGATGGTGATGGGACGAAAGTTAACATTAACTACCCTGTTGAGCCACGTTCTAATGTAGCAATATTACCACCGGTTCTGACTAAAGTCGCGGACAAGGATCCGTTAAGCTGGATTACATTCACGGAGAATTCCATTATGACCAGCTGCAAAAGTGGTGGGTTTTGACTCCTGATTGAGACTTGGGCTTCGTTGACATTAACTCTGCTAGGCCATATCCGCACCTGGGCCCGGCCATCCGAATCTTTGACTCAACCAGATTCTAGAGATGTTTAAGTCCGCATGTGGGATGGCCCGACTCCATCATATATGTCTTGTTCTCTTCCTGCTTGGTGGATTGCCGCTTTGTTCAGGCGGAACAAACTAGATACGACATGACCTGAAACGAATTGCTACGAGTCTTGCGTGGAAGGGCCTGCGTATGTATAAAGGCTACTGCGCCTGTGGATGATTGAGATAATCGAGTGCGGTTTGAGGTGCATTTGCTGTGTAGGTGATGCTTGCTCACCACCACCATCAACACTATATTAGCTGGAGATCTTACCTAGAGGATGACTGAAATCCAGACCCCTTGTAACGGTAGACCAGAACGTGCACACACAAATCCACGTGGTTTTTGTACATGTACATAGCACGAACCAAGCTGCGAGCTGGACGATCATAACGTAGGAGTTATGATATCACAGCCGAACTACCTATATATGTGAGGGTCGCTCTAGGTTTGTGTCTTCCGGCAACCTTGTGGGTGAATTGTGGTACCTCTGCCTGACCTTAGGGTTATCTTCTACCCGTCTCTTATTATCCTCATCCTACATGAGTAGGTACATATTGTATGCTGCATGCTGTAGAGCTACGGTATACTGTATTCGTTTGGAAAATTTGCATGCGATTACGTGATCTGTCAGATGTGTCGCAATGTCTACATACATATGCACATTGGCGATCATGAGGGGGCGTTTGATGAACCAGGCGCTACGTCTTCAAGGCTTAGCTTGAATATGTCGGCTAATAGCAGGTCGTCGCCTTATCTTCGAGCTATATACCCTTATTTAGACCATGATCCATAAGAGCCTTAAGTGGTCATTGGACAGCTGAACATTCTCTAACAGATCGAGCCACCCAAGTAGACGGCCCTTTTTTCACTCCCTTGTAGCAAATGTTACCCGCTCTAATGAGAAGTATAAGGATTAACGACAGGACGAATCGTATATGGGTAGAATTTTTGCTGTCCAATTTACTGCGACTTGATGGTCCGGTCTCAAGGGGTCTAGACTAGCCATCAAGGAAAGGTTGATTTTTTTTTTGCGAATTGCGAACAGCGATCAAGCTTGCGCGAAATTCCGGGTTCTCCGTCACGCCAACCGAGATGTCACGGACCGCCCACCCGCGATGCGGCGCATGCTCGGCGTTCGTCAAGTCAGGCCAGGCCAGGCCAGGCCATGTCATGTCATGTCATGTCCTCCCACCTTTTTCAATCTTGGCAAATCCTTTTTTATCTTGACAATCCGCTCCAGCCAACATTTAAGCTTTATGTGACAAGTGGTAGACTGAGATTTCCCAACTAGATTGGTCGACAAACCTGGATAGCAAACGCTATCAATTGCACACCGGTCTGTCGGCAGTAAGTAGGTATAATAATGACGTCGCGGCATACTTAAAGGTCCAATGAATCTTCGGTAACGGCCGGTATTTAAGCACCTTACACCTGAATGTGGCTAGGGCTGCGCTGCATCAAACGGTTGTAACCTCGGAATAGCCTGCCATGCAGGGTAGAGCGAAAGCAGCTGAAGCTCGAATCTCGAGACAAACTATGCCGCACGCGATCTAATCGTGAGCTTGCACCCGGCAATTGTTGACAATGTACATGGATGGTCGACAACTTGTACGATATCCTGTGTGTAGCTAGGGCTACCATTTAAATGCTCTAACTTCTCTGTTTGCATCGCGCGATTCACGATAGGTTAGCGCTAAAAATGGTTAAAGACCAGTGACAGGTTCTTCTCAAGATCTATCCAGCAGGCTAGGCTAGCAAGCTTTCCGAAGCTCCTAGCCCGGTATTATTCTAGTTCCGGTGGCTTCGTCCTTTGAGCGGTATTCTCAAAAGATCGCAAGTGTGTATGGCCTGATATGACTGGAAACCTTTGAATTCCGCCACTTCTTGTAACGCCGACGTCCAGAGAAAATAGCGTAGACAGACGTTGACATACATGGACCCGGATTTCGCCGTTACCAAAACGTCAGAAACAAGAAATGATTTTATTTGTTAATTGGCCGATAAAAAAAACTGGCACTAGGTACTGCTGTGGCACCGAGGCGGGCCGCTATCGGGTTTGATGTCACTACATACAAATTCTGAAAGACTAGGCGGTAATACATAGGTATTCGTATTGGTATAAGAACGCAGTCGTAAGTCGCGATAGGAGTGGACTATATAGGTGGCTACCTGACAAGGGATGTCAAACTAGCGACCATGCAACCTTCGCCCCTCTCTCTCTCTCTCTCTACAAAGTCTCACCGAGCAAGGTAAGTACATGCAGGTGGTAAGTAAGTACGTACGGCTACTACGTAGGAGTAGGCATGCAAGTGTATCCATATATATAGGTATATGAAACTTGAACAGCTGTAGTGGTTGGTACCTACTACAGCGTACTGGTTTTTGTTACAAGCAAGTAGACTTAGCAGCCTGGTATTACTCATCAAGCTTTTATCTCCCTACCTACTTTTAAGTACTCCAGCGTTTTCCGACGTTCGCACCTGCAGGCCAAAAACGCCCTTGGAATTGACGTATACTGCCTACCAACGTTTCTATGTTCTCGAGCCAACAAGGGGAGAAAGTCGCAGTCTCCTAGAAAGCTTATCAACGTTTCCAAGCTCATACCTCATCCTTCTCTTACTGCATTTCATTTTCTTCTTCGCTAACAATCTGCACTCATTATTTCCGCCCTCTTGTCAGGCCGGTAACTAAGGGCGCCAACAACAATTTTTACCCTTAGTTGAGTTAGAGGAGAACATATCAGTTTTAGATCCACTTACCTCCCTTTTTTTATCAGCGACCAAAAAAAAAACTTGTAACACAGTGGGCTTTGCTCATTTCATATTTGAGCTGGAAAAGGGAACTTTTTGATTGAAAAGTAAATAATACGTATTTTTGTTTTCCTGGACCGTTATCCGATCGATTTCAATCTGCTTGGTCATTGCAGGCTGCGACGCTGCCTCTAATTCGAGCAGCCTGCACCGCATTTCGTCTCGGTCAGCTTTTTGAGGTTCCGTTCACATGGAGGCAACTTTAAGCTCATGACTCGCCTTGTCGTCAAGAGCCTCTTGATCTCTTTCAAGGACGAGCTGCCTAGCTTTGTCCAAGCGTAATAGCAGCTTTCACCTCAAACAATATCTCAGATATGCCATCGTTCAACCCATTCACCTCGGCTACTGGCCGGTACTCGCTATTTGAGATACGGTTGGTTTCCACACTCGATGAAGATGGCTTATTAGTGGTTGGGCGGAAGCTAATTGATACGCAGACTCGACGATGAATTTATTGTATTTCGCGGTGAGGAGCATGAGGCATCTGGTCAGCTTTTAAAAGGCGTCTTGGTGTTGTGCTTAAAGGAGCCGTTGAAGGTTGAGGATGTGCATTTGCGGCTGACAGGGCAATGTCGAATATCCTTTCTGGATAGCACCAACACACCCTCCGGTATTTACAATAAGCTCGATCGCACAACCGTCTTGCTGAAACATAACTGGCCACCCTTTGTAGCAAATCATACCACACTACCAGCAGGAAATTACGAATGGCCCTTCGAGCTCATGCTCCCTGGAGACACAGCTGAGAGTGTGGAGGGCCTCTATCAGACAGGCATCAGTTATCTTTTCAAAGCTACTGTTTGTCGCGGCAAGTTATTCAAAAATCTTCACGCATATAAACGCCTACGAATCATCCGGACCTTGGCACCTGCTGCAATGGACTTGAATCATGCAATGAGCGTCGAGAACATATGGCCTAACAAGGTCGAGTATTCGATTAATATCCCACAGAAAGCCGTCGTTTTCGGTTCCAGTGTACCATTCCAGATGCGTTTTAGCCCGTTGTTAAAGGGCTTAGAAATGGGTAGGATCACGATCAGATTGATGGAGTTACAGGAACTCACGATGACCAGAATATATCCTGGCACAAGGATGCACAAATACGACAAGGAGGTGATGTCGTGGCACTTCGACGTAGATAGGGAAAACCACTGGCACGATCTCATAGAAGAGACCGGGCAGGAGGGATGGGTGATAAAGAGAGAAATACAATTGCCGAAGAAGCTCAACATGTGCATACAAGACTGCTTGGTTCATGGTATTAAAATCAGGCATAGATTCAAGTTATCAGTGTCGCTTCATAACCCCACCGGTCACATTTCCGAGGTATGTGTTGGATCCCATGCTTTCCAATGTCGGAGCCCCTGTTAACCAGAGTTTCAGCTCCGCGCAACATTACCAGTAACGATTTTCATCTCACCCAATATGCCACTAGATGAAGCGGGAAACCTTGTCGATCAAGAACCGGCATCCCAAAACGTCGAGGAGCAAAGGAGTATGGCTCCGCCTGGGTATGGTCAGCATGTGCTGGATCAGTTGTATGAAGATCTAGAATTCGGCATCATGACACCAGGTCCGCAGAGTGGCTTGAACAGTCCGTTCTATGGTCAATCTAGGGCGGGATCAACGGAAAACCTGGCCGGAATGTCTGCAAGCCATAGCGCTCCGGTGACACCTGCTGCTCTATCGTCTAGGTTACAGAGCATGTCGCTCGAGGAACCCCGCCACCGAAGATTCCACTCGGGGTACGACCCCGGGTTGGGCGCGATAATGCCTCATCATATTCATCATCTTTTTCGCGATGAGGAGCATCCGAACGACTCCTCACAGCCTCACTCCCCAGTATTATCCAGACGTACCAGCGAAGAAAACCAGGCCGGGCAATCCGGCCACGCCACACCGCCTGCTCACAGCGAGTACCCTAGTCTGGAGCAGCTGAGCAGAGTTCCCAGTTACACAACCGCTACAAAAACGCCCCTTCCTAGGATCCCAAGCTTCACAAACGCGCTTGCGCTTCCGGATTATAATACGGCGATGAGCGCTCCGGGGTCGCCAACTCAGACCCCGGCAAATCCGATGGATACCATCGCCGAAGCTTCCGCCGGTGGACCATCAGGACGCGAGTCCGATAGGCCGAGAAGTGCATCAAGTGCACACCAAACCCACGTACACGGGTTTAGCTTCCTACCAAGCCATGCTGCTATTAGTGGTAACGATGCAGAGCGACGGTTACGGATCCTCCAACAGAGAGGCACTCCATGACCCAGTCGTTATGACGACGGCTATGTCACCACTACCTAGGCTCAGTCCGTATCATGAGGCTGGCTGGCATTAATCTACGGAGCGGAATACCGATAACTGCTATTGGCGTTCAGGATATCATTAAAGGATATTTATTACCTTGGGGGTTGTGCATTAACGTAGGTTGGAGTTCATTTCAAACATTCTTAGAGGTCAATAGACGACGGCGCATTTGGTGGTATTCTCGTTCTTTTCTTGGGAGAAGGGGTCGAACAGATTCAAAATACTTCCTTAGCATTAGCGGGTTTGTCGTTGACTATTCCGTAATATACAGCTATTAATTACGCATACTTACCCAATAATACTTGCTGCTTACAAAACTTGTATCGCGTTGGGTCAGGCATGAAGTAGTTTAAAGCTGAGAGGCAATCTTCTATCAGAAGCAGAAAAGGAAATATTGATGGACTGTCCAAATATTGATTGCGCTGAAACTAAACATTGTACTTGATTATCACCTGCAGTACAGATGTAGGACAAGCGATATGGTTTATTGAAATATGAGTGAGGCCTCCTTTACTGGAATTTCAATAGTGGCTGCAAGCATCTGAGGTGAATGTAAATTACCGACGATATGGTTGGCCTACTGACGTCACATGGGGTAGCTGAGAGCCTGAGACTGTCTTGAACTTGAAAGAAACGGTAAGCCCACTTACCTCTCAGATGCGACAAAAAGCCCAGGTAGGTATGCTTCGTAGCTTCCCTCTCGATGATGGTAGTTTGACTAACTCTTAATGCTTCAAACAATTGATTAATATATTCTAGTAGTATCCAGTCGACAGCTTATTACCTGAGCATCTGCTCTTATGTCCTTATTTTTGGGCTAACTACCTCCCTTATCCTGATAAGGCGGTGCGGCACCTAAAAGCTACTAGGTTAGTCATATTTAGAAGCCTCGGCCGTGGAGCAACAACTGTAGGGTTCTACCTAAGCTAGGGAGTCCTACCTTGTATCAAACCATCAGTTTTTAGGGTACGTCCTGAACTCCAGTCTTTTGCACTACCCAAGTCCTTGGCTACACTATCTAGGGACCGGTTGAGTATTTATCGATCCAGTCATAGACTACTGCTGTATGCAATCAAATTCTCCATCTCAGAAATGAAGCAATAGCAAAAAGGTATTCCTGCCAACGACAGCTGTCGTGATCGGCGCAGGGGTCCACCATGCCACCAGAACAAAATGGCATCACCATGTATCGCCAGCCAATCTTTGCCTCTGGAGCAGGCGCTAATATCGTCACTTCTCAATTATTGCAGCACCCTGGACCGTAGCACCCCTAGATTTCGAGACTTGCCGTGTGTACATACACACAAAGATCGATCAACGATTCACCCCGCGCCCGCTTTGCGCCCACTTCAAAACCACCACCCCGACCTTGACCAGCCCCTCGAAGCTCGATTTATTCTTCGGCGATCCCGTAAACAGCGTTTCCTCTTGAACCACCCCAATTCACAACCTTTTTAGATAATCATTTTTTCGCTGTTCTGTTGCTGTCGAGTTTCACGTCAGAGCGGCAATCGAACGTAGCTCTTTTCCGATACCCATACCTGCCACACTTCCCATAGCTTCGACCAGGGCCCAGCACCATGAGTGGTGATTCTAAGACGATGCCCTTGAGGCAGGGCACTACATTCGGTGAAGGAGCTGTACCCGAACTAGATCCTACCACCGTGAGCGCCCATCCATCGGTACACTTACGTCTTTCCTCGCCCTGATCGCTAACCGGGTGTGACTATAATCCAGACAGCCGGCCTGCTTACGGAAAGACTCCAAGCATGGAAACATGCCGTCGTATACCTCGAAGATTATGTCAGTGCCGTGGAGAAAGTACACAAGGCCCACTCCAAAGAGTATGAGAAGGTTCTTAAGACGATATCTCATCCTTTGAGAGAAGGCCATCATTTCGACCAGGGTCTTGGCGGCGTTGCCAGCTTCTTCGAGAATATGCGAGTTAATACCCAAGTGAGTGCCCAACACCCTGCTCTCGCGCGCATGGCGCAAACATCGTATGCCCAAGCACCACGCTAACTGTGGTAGGCCATGGTAAACACCAACATCGAGACGGAGAAGACGCTCAAGGGCACTGTCCTTCCCATTCTTGAGCGCCTACACAAGGAAATCAAGGCTAAGCACAAGGAAGTCTCCCACGGCGTGGAGAAGAGCGCCAAGGAAATCGAGAAGACCAGGAATGCTACTCAGAAGCATATCGAGCTGCTTGGACAGCACGCTACGTCGTTCGAATCTGCCGGCGGGAAGTTGAACCCCACTGACGACCCTTACGTGCTTAAGCGTGGTGTGATCCATCGTCTGAACAAGCAGGTTATTGCCGAGAACAATCACCATAACGACCTCATACACGTTCAAGATGGTTTCCAGGCCTTCGAAGCTCATGTTGTTCAGACCATTCAACAAGGAATGGAGGCCTTCAACCAGGTGGCGGGTGGTCAGGCCGAAAAGACCCGTGCCCTGTACGCTGATATGCTGAGCGCAGCACAGCGCATCCCTGGTGATTACGAATGGCGTTGCTTCCAGGCTCGAGAGGCGACTCGCTTGGCGAACCCGAAAGACCCTCCAAGGAGTCTGGAAGCCTTGACATTCCCCAACCAAGACCACGCCGCGACGAAGCCGTTGATTGAGGGGACGTTAGAACGCAAGTCGCGCAATAAGCTAGCATGGGGCACTCAAACTGCTTACTACGTCATCACGCCATCAAAGTACCTCCACGAGTTCAAGAACGACGATGACTTGCAGTATGATCCGAAGCCGGAATTGTCGATCTATTTGCCCGACGCGGTCGTCGGCACGCCCAATGGAGACAAGTTCAATGTCAAAGGCAAAGACAGGAGCAGCAGCATCAGCAGCAAGCTTGCCGGGTCATCTGAGCTCTCGTTCAAGGCGCATACCGCGGCGGATGCGCAGAAGTGGTTCGAGGCTCTCAGGGTCGCTGCTAGCGCCACCGGTTCCATTTATGAAAGCACGCCAGCGTCGCCCGTAGCGACAGGCACGGAATCTCATAGCTCGGCGGGTTCCAAGCTCGCGACGATCGAATCGAGCCACAAGGAGCAAGAGGCTGGTATTACTGGCGGCGAGACAGTAAGCAGCCCTACTGCCTTGTCGCCCTCGAATACGAATTCGGTGCCCACAACGCCTGCTGCTACCGAGGAGAAGAAGACTCTCAGCTAGAGGCGTGGGAGCTCAATGGCGTCTTCGAGTAGGCGTAATAGTCTCGGCAACTTTATCCCTCGTTCCGAAGGATTATGAGAAATTATGGGAAGGCTGTCCAATCCGGCTATGCATGAGTCTCGGTCTGGAGAGATAATCCCGGCCCTAACTTAGGCGCGCGTTGGCGCCTTCCGCTTCGGCCCCCAATGCATACTGTCAGCCTCTTATTATCCCATGTTCTTATCAGACCTGGCCCCATCTCATATGCTGCCTGTGGCCTGATTATTGGTGGGTTGGGTGAGATGCAAGTGAGATTTTGAGCATTCCAGAAAGCAGGCAACATTAGGCAAGTAAGGCAGCCGCGTCTGCAGGTATAATGGCTGTTGGTGGCGTGACAAACAAGCAGAGGGGAGACCGGTACTTTTGGGCGAGAGTCCAAACTATTGAATTTTTTTGCTGGGAAGGGCACCCTCTAATCTTATATTTCATCAAACGTCTGGTTTATATTATATGAACTCTTGTGATGCTTGTAACAGACTGGGCTAGTTTGTGCCGCCTCTTTGCTCTTGGCTGGTGCCTTGGTGAATATTTCTGACGGGCAGGTCATTGAAGTAATACATTTTAAACCTAGTATACATATTTATTACCTGCCTAGTTGGACTGACTCATTGTCTTATCTGTTCCACTGGCTTAAGTATTCTTATGTGTTTACTTTTGTCCTTCTTAGCAATAAAAGTTGTACAGCGATAGGAATGATCAATGAATAATTCTAACCTACTTTAATCAACCTCTCTCTAGATATGGTGAACTAAATAACCCAGCAGTACGGTACCCCATGTTCAGACTGTTTGATCAAGGCCATACATAGTGACTTCCAGTTCCAGGCTATGCTTTTGTTTCGATTCGAGCCCGGTCTTGCAGGGACATGACACACTCTCTGGCTCTTGCTGGCTTGATCCCCCCCTCCTCGCCCCCCCCTTTTTTTTCCCTGTTCCCTTTTTCCGCTCCTTTCTCAAGAATATAATTTTTACTCTCTCTGGTTGTGCTTAATATTTACTGTATTTAATCTTACTATCTATGCATTATGTACAGAACATAGATTTTACTGGTGAGCGTAACCTAATATTCTAGGATTTGCTTTTTTCTTTTTTTTTTGTTCCTTTTTTTAGCTGTAAATTTATTTACTGAGTCCTTAGACACTGCAAAAACAACAACAGCATAAGATTGAAAGCATCAATGACCGCTTATACCTTTACGTGGTAGTTATATATTAGTATACTGGTTAATAGATCAGCTAGTCAGTAAGTGAGTGGGCGAGTGAGTGAGTGATCCCTAGTTTTTCAGGATGGTACGTACAAATATATATATGTCCTTACACCTCTAGTTAGAGGGCTACATGTTAGGATAATAATTTAACAGTAAAACTAAAATAAAGCAAAGGTGTACATATACAAGGACCAGGAGTAGTGTAAAAGTAAGCTATTGTCTTAAAGGTATATATAAAGATGGAGGCAAAAAATAGTTAAGAAATATTTATTAACTAGATCATTAAGGTTTAATACACAATGTTAATTAATTATTTGATTATACTTTTAAGTTAACAAGCAAGCAAAGCACTACAGTGTGTCTGGGCACTTAACCTAGATGCTACCTCTCAGACGGAAAAATGTAAGATGGTGTGAATAAGCTCTATGGGCTTTACTTAGAATACTTGAGCATTGTGTGCATGCATGCATGTTAGACAGACATTAACTCTCTAGCCTCACTTAACTATACCTAGGTAATACTTACCTAGCCCAACTTACATTACTTACTCAGAGTACCTGCAAAAACCATTAAAAGGGGCTATACAGTATCCTTGGCATAACTGCGCATATGTCTACGTCAGTCTTTAACAGTTTGCTTATCTACCTGCAATAGCAAGTTATATACTGCTATACTATAGCCTTGGATAGAAGGTGTGTATATTTATGGCGCCCTGGAACTAAGGCATGGTACTTTGGTACTATGGTGTAGATTACCTACTATATAAAGTAAAAAGCTGCAATCCGTAATGCAGGGGGGTGGATCAGTCAGGCCTCTCAGGGTATGTGTAGGTATCATGAACATCTTTATTGATATTAACTCACCCGTATGTGGGTAAGTAGGTAGTTGGTCTAGAGATGGCTGGTATTACATAGCATAGCATAGCAGATCGGAGATTTTCTTTCATGGCCAAGCTGTTGCTTGGGTAGGTAGCCTTATTTTTACTTCCTGGATACCTCCTATGTGGCATAGGTTTGTACGTGAAAGAAGCGCATCGATCAAGTCTGCGCTGAATCACCTTTCTCCGCGGGGTTAGAGGGAGTGGCGTAATAGAGAATTGAGGGAATTGGTTCTGGTTTTGAGAACAGATAATCTTAATTCTTCACGTCCAATACTGTTCTACTAAAAAGTCCTAGACCGTACCATCGTGACGGCTGTGATGAGAGACGAGCGACTCGCATGATTGCCTAACGTAGGCGCATCCCGCGGCTATTGGTGGATAAGCCGGAGATAGCCCCGGACTTTTGCAGCAAAGCTCAGATATAGTAGTGAGGGGAGTAATATAGCTTGAGCAAGGCCACTAATTATGTGTGAGACAAGTATAAGTAGTGCATGATCGTCACAAATGTGTTTTTGATTTGCCACGTGTTTGTGGAATTGTCCCCTGTCTTCGTCTGATAATCTCCTAATCTGGATGCTCGACTGCAGATGTCTCCTTAGGTAATGTATGAATCGTAATGTGTCGTTGGTGGCCTTGTTCTGCTCAGCATATTATATGACGACATGAAATGTGAAGTCTAGGTCATGGATTAGTTGCTAGGGTACGTATTGGGACTCTCCTACATATACATGTCTAAATACTACCTAACCCTGTCGCTTCACCGATATATACGCCGTATAGTGAATTATAGGCAACAACAAGGGTCTGGATGTTGTTGGGCTGTCCTTTCCCCCCTGGAGCCGGTGTGTGTGGTATGGGTGGTATGGGTGGTATTAGCTGTCCCTGCGCCCCGGGTTCTAGGTTAGGGGGTGTTTCATTTTTTGCTTATGGCTTATTATTATGGCCTGTGCCATCCCTGTCATCAGAAGATCTAAAAGCGCTTGCTTGTAGGGCTAAAATTACACTAATTAACGAGCAGTGGCTGATTGCCATAAGATATAATTATAAAATTGTGTTTACTTGCAAAAATTATTAACTTTTGCTTATTGTAAAGCTTTAGACTATGCTAAAGACTATGTAAAATAATGTTATTTTGGTGTTGAGGGCTTTAACTACCTTTTTGCACTATTTTAAACTTATTTATAGCCTTTTTAAAGGCCTTATACGCCTCCTTAGCAATATAAGGCCATATACTGCTGTTTTAGAGGGCTAAAGCGCTTATTATAAGGCTATAAAGGCAAACAGGCTGTTTATAATGTTGTTGTTGTTAAGGGTTAAGTTGCTACCTTTGTTAAAAGCTTTATTAAAAGCTTTGTTAAGGGCTTTGTTAAAGGCATTTAAAGGGGTCTATATTTAGTGTTTATAATATATAATAAGGCCACCTGCGTTATAGTAGTAGTTAGTAGTTGTAAATAAAAAGCAAGTTACTTATTACTTACTGCTATTATAGATTTTTAACCTAGTTAGTTTAGCTAGTTGGCCTATAAGGCCGCTACCTTTTTTCCTTTTAGCGCGCAGCCTAGCCAAAGCTAAAATAAAGCTATTTAAAGCCTTTTAAACGCTAATTTTTACTAGACCTTAAAGTTAACTACTGCCTTCTTAAAGTATACTAAGGAGCAAATAGCTAATAGGCTGCGTATGCTAGCTAGAGGGCTTAAGGCTAGCGCTTTTATTATAATTGCAACTTTTTTAAAAAAGCATTATAAAGCAGGGCTAGGCCTTAATGCTAAAAAGGTTTGCAATAAATATTCTTACTTTTAAAAAAAGGCTATTATTTAGTTTAATTTTTGCTAAGCTAGTAGATTTAGGTAGGATAAAAATTTAGGCATAGTAATTGCTTTTTTAAAGGTTTAAGATAAATATTTTAAAGTTAGTACTTTAACTAGTAAACTTAATAACTAAATACTTACTTAGAGATAAAGCTATAAAAAAGCAATCTGTTTTTAGACCTAGGCCTTTAAAAACTGCTATCTTATAAAAAAGGTTTTTAGTAATAAAGCTAGGGCTACTAGCAAACTTATAGTTAGTCTTTATTTATAGCCAGCTAATAATATTGCTAGCATAACTATATGCAAGTTTAATTTTAACTTTATAGACTTAAATAATAAAGAATTACTTTTAATTAAGGTAATAATTGTAAAAAATAATAAGGCTAAAAAAAAATGTAAGAATGCTAAGAAGGACTTATAAACGCTATTAAAGGCCTGCAAGGCAACGCTTGCAGCTACTAGTAGTGTGTTAGTTAAAGAAGGCTTAGAAGCAGTAGCTAAGTCTAGAGTTAAGGCTGAAACTATAGCTGCAACTTACTATAGTTGCTAACTAAGGAAGGCTTTAAAAAGGCTGTATAAAGCCACTACTAAAAGTGTAATTAATAAAAACTAGGCTAATGTTATCGCTAAATTAATTGCTGCAAAGGAATATAGCTTTGCTATACTTAAAGCTATGCTAATTGCTTAGTACAATTAATATGTACTACGCACCGCTAAAAAGTTAATCTTAAAGTATAAAAATAAGAGTGCAGCTTTTGCTAATGCTATAGCAAACGCTGCCAAAGATTTAAAAAAAGAAGAGTGTGCAAAAGATAGCATAGCGTTGTTAACGGAGTTAGAGAACTTTAAATAGCTTTAAAAAGAGCTTAAAAACGGCCTAAATAGCTTTAAAACAGCTAAAAATAGCGTTAAAACTGCTATATAAGTAGTAGTAGAAGCGGCGGCAACATAGGCGGGGTAGTAAAGTAAGTAGGTGTTAGCGGGTAGATGTTGTAAAATGGCGCTAAAACGCGTTTTTTTTTTAGTTTAGTTTTTTTTATTTAATAAGCTATATTATATAAAATTAACTTTTTATATAATTTTATATACAAATAAAATAATACTAGGTTTATATTGTTTTATAATAAATAAAAGTAAATGTTTTTTACTATAATATAGTATGCAAATAAACAATATTATATATAATTAACCTTGCATACATTTTTATATATAAGTATAATAAGAACAGATATACTTTATTTGTTTTTAAAACTATAGCAATATATTTTGTTTTTTATACTAGCTAATTTTATATATAATTAACCTTATATATATTTTTATATATAAATAAGATATAATTAGGCTAATATTAGTTTTATAATAAATATTAATGTTAAAAATTAAAAGTGTTGTAATAACCTTGCAACCTTACTTTTTTATTTAAGTAATATTTTGTTGCTATATAAATTATATAGAAAACCTAATAAAAACAAAACAATATAATATAACTTTATTAAAACTAATAATATTGCAATTGCGCTAGCTTTTTTAGATGCAGTTTAATACTGCAAATAGCTATTGTTGCTGCTTAACTTGCTGCCGCCTAACTTGCTGCTGCTTATACTCCTACTTTATAGTAGTTTTAACGCTATTTTTGGCTGTTTTAAAGCTATTTAGGCTGTTTTTAGGCCCTTTTAAGGCTATTTAAGGCTTTCCTTTAGCTAACACCTTAAAATATAACTTTTATATTGCTTTTACTTTTTAGTCCCTTAGGTCTACAATTAATAAGTTAACGCTACTGCGCTTTTTAAGCTTTAAAAGTGCATAAATTGTAGTGTTATTATTATTAACTTATAAGCCCTTATCCTAATATAAACTAATAGCCTTATTGCTAGTTTAATTGCTATAATTAACTAAAAAGTTATATATACTTATAGTGGCGTAAATAAGCTTAAAATAAATATTAAGGCTATAAAATAGCTTAATTTAAAAGTATTTAAATATGTTTTTAAGCTTGCTAAAAGATCTCTTAATTACTATTTAAAGCTGACTATAGTATAGGTTATATAATTTTTTTTTTGTTAATAGCTTTAACGCATTTTTTATAGTTTTTTGCAAATAATAATAAACCTTTTGGTATAGTATAAAGACTTAGCGCCCTATTTTAAACCTTGCGTTACCTAGTAAGTAAGTGCTTTTTAAAATTATAAGATTATTACTATTAATAGTGTTAATAAAAACTTTTGTATTATTAGCTAAACCTTTCTAGCCTATTAATATATAAGTAAACCTAGTTTTAAAGTTATAAACTGCTAATATATTAGTTAAAATATAAGCTTTATAGTTTTTTTATGCCTTGCAACCTTTTTTGTTGCCTTTAACCTTTACTTTAAAGTAAAAGCTATTAATAGCTTTAATAATATACTTAAAATATAAGTAAAACTTTAAATTTAAAATAATTTTAAGGTTTATTTTAGCTATTTTTAACATTATTATTGCTGACTTTGCTAATATAAACATAGCTTTAAAGACTTTATAAAAAGCAAAGAAAATAGCGCAATTACTTTTAGCTAATAATTTTATAGCATTTTAAACAGTTAGGCCTTAAGCAGCTAGCATAAAAAATATAGCTAGCTTTTTATTAACTATAAGCTTTAAACCTATATAAAAGCGTGTATTAGCTAATAACTACCTTTTAAAAGTGTAGTAGGTAGCCTTTTCTATATAAAAAAGCTTTTTAAAACGCTTATTGCTAGCTTTTAAAAGCTTATATATATAAATCTTTATAGAAATACTATTATTAGTATAAAGGCAAGGCCTAGGTAAGGGCTTAAGCCTATGCATTGTATAGGCCACTATTATAGCTATAAGGCAGCAGCAAGCTTTTTAAAAAAGCGTTTGATTTTATTAAATTTAAGCTATTTTGGTATGCTATAGCGTAGTAAAAAAGGTTAAAATGTAATAAGGGGGCCTAATTAGGCCTAAAACACTATAGTAACGCCAACATATGTTAAAATTACATTATATAAGTAAAAAAACTACTTTAAAAGTTATTTATTGCTTATGCTAAGAAAATAAAAAGAATTCTGCTCTAGCATTAGCTACAAGTGTTAAGCAGTAAGGAGCAGAAATAAGTATAATTATAGTAAGGATAAGCTGTCAGCAGTTTATAAAACAGGTTGCTTACTAAGATGGCTTATCCCCATAATATTAAGCCATAAGCAAAAAATAAAACACCCCCTTAGGGATTTCTAAGGACCTTATCGTTGGTTGATAAGCTGGGATCGGTAAGGCTGACTCGACTCTTGCATAGGTGAAGATTTGAGGTCTCCGCCGTTTGCTGGCCTTCCAATAGGGGGGCTTTATATGACTCCCTTGTGTTCTCATCTTCCCATCCTTCTAGCTCCTTTCTTCTGCTTTGTAACAATGGGGCTGCTCTTCCCGCACTCACCTTGATTGACTAATTGCCAATGGACTAACCTGCTAGCCTCTCTGGATGAAGCCCCTTGCCTCGAGGAGTATTGACACACTTACCACGATCTTAAGACGAAACGGAAAGTTCCGCGGCTGTACCGAACGAGGGAGAAAATTTTATGTTGATAATTAACAAAACTTTGTTGAAGTGTTTTTGCCGTTGTTGGAGAAACGCTACGGTTGGAAGCGAAGTGAAGCTTCAACGCTCCGAGACCGAAAATGCCTTGCTCTATGCCTTGCCACAGCTGATTGGTCGGTTTCCTTAGTTCTAGCACAATCATCTTTTCGTCGCAGTGAAGGTGGAGGATCAATATTACTTGGGCGTACCCTTTCTTTTATGAATTCCTAGTTGCGTGCCTTGCATATGCTAGTAGCACCGAAATGAGACGCGACCCATAATTATCGGATTGTCATGGATCGATGCCTGCTTTGCTATCCGTCGTCCCGACACGTAATCTAGTCCGTATTTCATAGAGAGTATATCTCGAATGCCGATTATCCCGCACGGAGTTGGGGTCATGCGTTGATAATTCTATTGTCAGAAACAACTGAAGTCTTGCCAAACTGCGATACTCTTCGAGCTAGAAGCCTCGTCTTGAGGACACGCAGGTGAATGCGCAATGAGGGTGGACTAACTAACCGCCCAAGGGCTCATGGGAGGCGAGTATTGGCTGGCGACAGACGCAAGGGATGTCGTTTGTACAGCAGCATCAGGGTCAGGTGTTCGGAAAAGGGTGGAATGAATGGTAGATATGCCGCATACACTCTATCATGATCCTTCGGGTACTAAGGTGACTCCAGTCCAATATGCTTATCCTGCCTTTCATCGTGCAGGAGCTTTTTTCCGGCCAGGAGTCCCATTGGCCTACAGGCCGCCAGATGGCGAAGCTCATTGTCTCTAATAGATTCCAATATGAGCTGGCGATAATTCGAAATAATAGTTTCTTGGGAGCATTTTCTGGCTTGGGTTCCTTAGGGGAAGGTTTTTGAAGGCGCCTGGAAGGATTATCAACTCTCTAATGCGTGCCCCTTGGAGAGAATTAACATTTCGAGAACAGCTGAGACAACATCATTTCCCCGGGTGACGACTGAAGTACAGCTCGGAATGGGATTAAACAATGCTTATATCTATACGGAAACGGAATGAAACGCTAGTGTTACGATGACCCCTGGTTGCGTGATCGCTGAATCTTCTCACTTGCAGGGACGTTGTGGCTGTGTCGGGGCCGAGGACCACAAGCACTATCTCAGCTATTGTTACCGACAGCCCTTAGGCTAGAGGCACACTTGGCGAAGGCACAGTAGCTGTAGCACGTGTTATAAGATAAACCCGTCAATAACCAGCGAGAGAGTGATCGGCTTGCCATTAGGTACACCCCAGTCTTCCCCTCTTGTGATTAGGCAACAGCCCTCAGCCACAACAGTCGCGATGACCACAAGCCATTATCTCTCCATACTCAGGAAAGTACCTTCCCGCCCTCTCTATAGTTGTTAGACCTGACGCTCCTGCATTTTACACTCTCGGTATTTACCTAGGTACCTATAAGTTTGAGCGGGGACATACTCACGTCCATCAATCCGATTCGAGAAACAACAGCCGGGACCTTGAGTCATAACGGGCCAACCTTGGGATGAACGTTGCTCAGCTCTATCCCCACACACAGAGATGGGTTCCACAGTTAAGTAATCTATATCTCTATGTAGTTGCATACAGAGCTGCACTGCACATAGTTCACGCCCTTGTACATGCAGGTGAGATGTAAGAGCAGGCTATAAGGTGGCTGGGGGCGGAACAGATTCCATAATATAGAGCCCACCTCATATTCACAATAAGTATCATGTTAAAAATTTGGTAATACCATGCCTACTGCACACATGCATGCTATAGTCTATCATATATGACATGGATTAGCATACGTTCCCTCCCAGGTAGTTGATTGTGTTGTTCTTAATGGAACATCTTGCTGCCAAGTTTGATTCGCGGCCTCATTGCCATGCACCCCGACAACGTATAGAAGATATGACGCCGATATCGAGTGGGAATCCGGTGTTTAGGTAGGCTGCATGCCTTCATGCACCGTCCTATCTTCAGTGCTATCTGTGCCGAGGACAACCTCCGCCCCAGGAGTGAGCCCAACAAGGCTGAGGCAACTGGGCGTTCACGTGGTGTTCTATATAAGGACTACCTGGGAAATTTCGAAACTATTCCATTAGATCCGTTTAATATTTATTTATGTTTCACCCTAGCCTCATCTATCAATATCATCCACTAGTATTGACGAACTGCCAAGTTTACCTCCAAGACCAAGAACAGTTGCACAAAACAAAAGGACACCCCAACAACGCAATGACGAAACGTTGGCAAGATTTCAGAGATGTAATAGAGGAGCTGTACAGAAAGCACACACTCGCAGTCGTCCGGGAAAAAATGATTGATCGATACGGATTTAGAGCATCGTAAGGAGTCTTTCTGTTCCATAAAGTGAATTAGCTTCTTCTGAATCTGATGCAATCCCTGTTACAGGACTCGTGCGTACAGACTGCGTCTAGAAAAATGGGGAATTCACAAGTACAAGCCCAGGAATCGAGGTCATCGCGAACCCATAACACCCTCCCGCAGTCCGGACCGTCAGTCGCCGACCAACGCAAGGCCGGCGGCCCCGCGTTTGCAACTATCGTTGGGCAGCGCGGGTAGGAGTAATAGAATAGTTCAGCTTTCGGACAGTGACTATGTCAACAAGGCTCTATTCGGCGAGCTCTCGTACCATGCTGCCCCCGAACCAACCGCTGGTACTCCTACTCATACTACTACTACGCCTACGAGCACTGCTACTACCTCAGACAATACTGTTGCTTCCCACGGGGATGAGTACGAAGACATGGAGCGGCCGGCACCTCGCATTACCCATCAGTCAGCTCTAGTTGGGCAGGAGTTAGCTCTGGTTAACCAGCAGTTTGCTCTCCTTAGCCAGACGACTGCTCAAGACGACAGTTTCAACAGGTCTAATCCCGTTGTTGTCACGGATAACCAACAGTTTCCGTATCCGTCCCCGTACCAATGGATTGATTATCCGTCGGTATAGACGACGACGACTTCTCCGACAGATTACAGCCTTACTTCAATTATTACTCTCGTTCAGTTATCTATAAGGCCCAGACTGAGAATTAGAGGTAGAAGCTGGCCGGGCCGAGCCCTGCACCACCCTGCGACCGCCAAGAATGAGATATTCCACGGTTCGAAAACAGCCATTTCTCTCAAACCAGGAGGCGAAGAAGCCCCTTTGAGCAAAGCCCGGTTCTATGGTTTCGTAATTTCTACACCGGCAAGAGCAAGTCGGGATGTTATACATATTCTTCGCCAGTATATTCTGTTTTTTTCCTTTGGTTCTCTTTTGTACTACGGAGTTTGGGAATAGGGGTGAGGGGGCGTATGGTGGGTGGCCTTAGTGTTTACATCTAAAGACACAGTCTTACTAGCGGCAGAAACTAAGAGGATGATTGAATGTATTTGTTTATTGCGCTCCGGTGTTTCTTATCTCTCTGATGAACTGCCTAGAGACCTGTGGTGATCCAATCGGCGCTAGGCATCTCGGAGGATGTCATAGAAAGGACTGACTATGACGATTACTAGGCGTTATGTTCCTTATCCTGGCCAAGAACACATTCGTAACCCAGCTTACTGCTATAAACCACCCCAAATCCAAGTGGCGAGATCGTTCATACTTAAAAGAAATGGAACGGAATCCCGAGTTCCTTCAGAGTTCCTGCTGCAACATTCATTCTACGGACATTAGAGTGTAGCGGAGTCCTTAAGTTCACCAGACGCAAGGACGGGCTTCTTGTCGGTGAACTTATCGATATCGGCGAAGACCGGGGCCGAGTCGGGGCTGGCGAATCCCTTCTCGTTGGCCTCCTTGCTCTCCCACTCGAGCCAGGCCTGGACCGAGTAAGGGGACTCGGAGCTGTTGTACTGCACAATCTTGTAGCTCTTCAGGCCGAAGGGGCCCCAGGTCTTCTGGACAAGGGGCATCTATATTAGAGACCGATGAAGTCAGTATTTATTTAATAATTCCCATTGGTTCATTAATTGGAGCTAAGTAAATCTTTCTCATTTCGATTGATTTCTCGGTGAAGACAATAAAGAAGGGATAAGGAATGGGGATTAAAAGAATCGAGACCGCAATTACGCGATGCGAGGCGGCAACGATGTAACTCGGGTCTTACGTACATGGGTCGAGAGGTAATAGTCCATATTGAAATTGGCCCCAGCGGGGTAAACCACCGATAGGATGTAAGTCATGGCGTCAGATGATTGTCAGATGTAGGACTTTTGCTTGCTTGTGTCAGGCGTTTATTCTTTTCGATTGGACTTTCTTCCTGCAGCTCACGCACCTAAAGGCAGACGTGGTCTCGATTGAATCTTGATGCTATTTGCGTTGTTGAAATGTGAGGAGATTCTTGCTTGTCGGGAGAGGGGTTTGGTCTTTTTAAAGATAGCAATGATGCTATATGATTAAACAGTTATGCACAGGACTTGGTACCGCCTATCTGGTCTAGGTTAGGTATGTACCGTTAGAAAGTCGGCAAAGGGGGGCTGAAGAAGGTGGGGTTGAGCCGATCGGCTTTGCATAGCAGAGCTCGGCCGGGCGCCAAGATTCTGGGTTCTGACTCGAACCCCTCGTTTTGGTTTTGTTCAGGGTGGGGCACAACATGTTATTTGGCAGGTACATTATATGCGATTACATACAAAGAGATTACATCACTGCTAGATCAGGCAAAAGTTCCCCGACCCATGTCGGGCTTAATGGACCAAAAACATGCACATCAGGCTTCAGTCGAGCGGTAGAACTGTTCTAGAAGGAAGGGGAACGTTTGCGATGTAGGTACATGTACAGTCCATATCTCCGATCGGAGTTCCACACATAAACCCCGCTTGCTCTTTTACTGTGTATATCGGACATTATCGCGAAGCCAAAATGTCACTGCACAGCATCCATGCATCAATCCCGCACCTTTTATCTCGTCGGTTAATAAAGTTGAACAAAATAACGCAAGAGATTCTGGCTGACACGGTTTTCGCGGAATTTAGATAATTACCCGCTCACTTAGTACCCGACTTTGGAAATGCGTTGCGGAGCCGGGAAGTTGGAGGTGCATGGAATGCTAATACTGAATTGGCGGTAACAAAAGCCCCATTCTCGATCGGATTTAACGACTTTCATAAGCAATGGGTCAACCTTCATCACTTCAACCCGCCAACATTAGTACAGCAAGACAGATCTGATATTAACTATTTCCTCCAAGAAGGCATTCGAATGACCGAACTCGAGAGTATTATTTTCTCCTAGTCATGGGTTTGACGCCCGACTGCCATGAAGGTGTAAAGTCCAGGTTTGCCCGCGGCGGGCTATGTTCCCCCCTTCCTGTGGCCGCGCTCTGTACACAGCCCCTGGATTAGCTCCCCGCTTACCACAAAAGATTCTACAGCAAATCCAAGCCATGAAAAAGGACTTGAGTGTGCATTATCGTATTCACAATTTGGGATACGACTTTTTGCCGCTTATCCCGCCATGTGTGTGAGACTAGGAGTTTGGAAATCTGAACATCTACGCGGGCACGTCTCGCCTCATCAGCCCTTCTTAACATCCTTAAGTCAACGAAAATACTATGTAGGATGAGGGGCTGTGGGATTATACCAAAGGGAACAGACAACAAAGACGATGATAAAGAAACCGAGCTGTAAAAGCTTGAGGACGGTCACGGTGGTATTCTTATCACATATTCGGAATAAACGGCTCGGTATACGGGCTGCCACTAGTATTTTGTCGCAGGGGAATCCTACGAGTCTTCTATTCAGCCTAACGACAAGAAATATGATCGACTAGGCGGAGTCAATCATTTTCAAATGGATTCTCCTGCAAGGAATATTCAACCACTCTGCTACGAAATAGAATTCTTATGTCGCATGTCGCACGTCGCACCGAGATGGTAGGATTGCCATCATTATACAGAAGTCCGCAATAATACTCTTCCAAGTATTTCCACTTCCCTTCGACCATACATATTACATGGGGGAACCCAATTGTCAGACCTATTGTTAGGCTTTCTTCTCGGGCTTTGGGACATTCTGCCTTGTCTGGGGCCCGCGGCACCAAGTTTGACCCTATTATTTTTCACAGTGTTCATGACTGCACGTAACTGAATCGGAATCCGGAAAGAAATCCTTCAGCTTCCGCCAACTTGTAGCCCGTTGATCGATCGGGTTTAGGACTTTAGCCAGTCTTATGACAAGCTACAGACAAACCCGTTGAGGCGTTTGCGGCGTAGCATCTGGTGACTCACTTTCTTTCTCTTTCGCTAAGTTCGTCTACGATGATTACTTTGATACTTTAACTCGAGCGGCTTCAAGAACGCATATGAAGTCAAAACAAGCGAAAGTGACGGAAGTCAGCCGGTAGACTATATAACCATCCTAATATAATTATAAGGCACCCAAATGTCAGAATTCCCTCCAATGGGAGTCCAGGGCGAGTGTCCACGCTTTGGATTGATAATTGACACATTGTGCTATCGTCCTACGGGCTTGAGGATCTTGCATCTGATGACTCGATTGGTTCATTGCCGATAGGAGTTGATAACTAAAATAGTGACCTTGATTCTCTTGAGCCTCAGTCCTTGCTTACAACGCGTTGCGAAGTTCAGCGTTTTTTTAGTGTAAACTGCTTAAAATACTGAACAAGTGTTTGTATAGAGAAAGAAGATGACACAACTTTGGGACCAGCTTATTGCGAAAGTCTTCGATGAAGGAGCTTTCCATACCGGGAACTTCTCTCACTTCAGCTACCTCAGGCATACCAGATAGATCTTTCCTTAATCATTTCTCGAGGATAATACCTTTTTATGGATGTTTATTGAGTATATACTCTCGTCAAAGGGTTTAGGACGGGCCTCGACGCTTGCTGCTAGTAGCTTTGCAAAGCAAACTGCGTCCGCATCTAGAATAAGTCGTCGGAGGCGGATCAGGCTCATAGCCTGATGATTTGAATGCTCCGACGATACACAACCTTCGCTAAGTCTTCATACCTGCGATATAAAAGACGTCATCGAGACTTCTAAGCATTTGCCTCAAGGTATCGAAGCCAGACCATGGTCAACGAGACGCCGGCGCCCGTGATGAGTCTAGAAAATGTACAAAGATAAACAAAACACTTACATCTCCTAAGACCATTTATGAAGGCAAGATCTTATTTTTACTCTATTTCACTGCACATTTGACATTACTTTCGATCTAACATCTTTACCGATTGGTTCGGGAAGACGGCATGCCATGAGCTCCAATGTCACTATATATCAAATCTACCCCAATCCCCCGCTTCGGCACTTGGCCTCTCATTTGAAACCATAATCGTAAATATGTAACTCCATGATTGTATCTTCATGGATTTCATAATAACATAGCTAATATCACGTTCAAGTTTTCGCAACACTGGTGTAAGACTCATAAACTGATTTTTGTAAACCACAAATTATACCTCACTCCTCACGCTGGTCCGCTCACTCACGATGGATGTGCCTGATACTACTTATGGATTTATCGGCGTGGGCCAGATGGGTTTTGGCATGGCTTTGAATTTGAGGCGGAAAATACCGAGTACATCAAATCTGATTATATGCGAGGTGTCCGAGAGCCGCCGGGATCAGTTCGTTAAGGAGGCGTCAACTATAGGCAAGATCAGTGTCGCTGAGACCCCACGGTCTGTGGCCGAGCAAGCAGTAAGTCACTTGTCTATATATCTTATAATGCAAATTCTCAAGACAGAATTAAATGCTGATCGTCGGTCCCGGTAGGATATCATAATCACCATGCTGCCCCAGGCACCTCATGTAGAATTCGTCTACACAGATGAAAAAACCGGCCTTCTCTCCGCCGAGAAGAGAGCAGATAATCATAATACTTATAAACCGATCCGTTTCATCGACTGCTCCACCATCGAAGTAGCAGCCAGCACGGCCGTGGGTGACAGAGTCCGGGCGTCCGGCCTCGGCACCTTCATCGACGCGCCCGTCAGCGGAGGCGTCAACGGGGCTAACGAGGGCACACTGGCCATCATGGTCGGGGCAGTAGAAGCCGTAGACTACGACTTCGCGAAACCTATCCTGCAACTCATGGGCAAGAACATCTTTTACTGCGGTCCACCGGGAGCCGGCTTGGCGACCAAGCAGATCAACAACTACCTGAGCTCCGTGTGCACGGTCGGCGTATGCGAGGCCATGAACATGGGCGTGCGGTACGGGCTCGACCCGAAGATCCTCGCGAGCGTCATCAACGTCAGCAGCGGGCGGTGCTACAACAGCGTCGAGCAGAACCCCGTCAAAGGCGTCACCGCGGGCGCGGCCAGTAATAAGGATTTTCTGGGAGGGTTCAGTGTTGAGCTGTGTAAGGGCGTGCTGGAGATGGGTATTGCCCTCGGAAAGGATGTCGGTGCGAAGTCGATATTGAGTGATAGGATATTAGCGATTTATGAGAAGGCTGTTAAGGATGAGAGGACAAAGGGGAGGGATTCGAGGAGCATTTATCGCTTTTTTGCAGATGATGATGAGACGGATCTTTAGGACAGGTTTGGTTGTAAATTGATCCTTGTTTTAACTCTAGGGTAAAGAGCTCTAGGGTAGTCCCTTCTCCCTTGTCTGTATGCAGCGCTTCCACGAGTCCAGCGCTGCCATCTTCTCCTGCCAGGCCAGGGTGTGTGGTAGACCCTCCCACACCACGTCCCACTCCTTGCCCGCCAGTCCGGACAGTCGGAGGTTCCGCAGCACGAAGGCCATGTCGGCGAAGGTCATCTTGTTACCGCCGAGCCATTGCGCGTCGGCGGACTTGGCGGACTTGGCGGCTAGAGCGGTGTCGACGACTTGTAGCGCGCGTCCTGCTCCTTTGGCGTACCAGTCGATTTTCGAGGGGGTCTTCTCACAGTGTAGGTGGTTGAACTATCAGAGCTAGCTGAAATACGGCCCCTATCCACTCATCTCGAAGTGAAGCCATTAGTTGCATAGGTGCCTCTCCTTCAGCGTGTCGTGGGATAGTCTGTGTTCTTTGTCGTACACTTCTACTATGTATTGGGAGAGTGTTAGGTTTTCGTTGGGATCTTGGATGGCGGGCACGCGCCGTTGGTGTTGGCGTTGATGAAAGGCGGCTTCACGTCGTCAAATCAGAAGACTTCTAATTTATAGTTTAGGGCGAGCTCCTCTAGTATCCAGAGGACCTAGGAGAAGTCATTGTGATTGAGCATATTGCCTCTCTCTTGGGAACCCCAAAGCCTTTATTCACCACAGTCATTCTCAAGCGATATTCTATCCTCCATGGGTTCGGTCCAGGGGCTACAGAATCCCCTCAGTATCTCTATTATGGCGATGATTGTGTTGAAAACAGTACTTGCGAGTGACTCATACTTTGATCGGCTTCGGTGGGCTAGGTGTCATGGCTTACTGAGATCTGATGATAGGAAGTGTGAGTTTGGTAATGGTTAAGGAGAGCAGGAAGGATGTGGGACTAAAGAGTACATCATGGGGGTTTTAATGGGGCTAACGGCATACTTACACCATGCAACCTTGAAAAAACAGAATATATAATGCTTGCAGAACCCCCCCTATTACCATGGTCAAAAGGGGGGGTGCCACGTAGATGTGGATCTGATGCGGACTAGTGAGGCGGTGTGGAAGCGGGAGACGGGCGGTCTGCCAGTCACCATGTAGTACGGCCCTTATTCATGCGCTTGGTAGGCTTCTCCGTGACAGAGAGTGAATGACCAGTCGTTTTCTGGCTATAAAGTTGTAGGGCAGGACTGGGTACAATATCCAACATTAGAGGAAAACCCTTGTTAAGTACTAAGTATTTACCACTAAGGTACACAGAAGGTCCTTCCTCTGCGTACCCATTTCATAAACAAAGTAGTCTGTTCCAATATGTATCGTTTGTCATGTCCGATGGCGCTGACTTTTGCAACCGAGGTCAACAACGACCATCCACCTTTGCTCTCGGATCAGGATCCTGAGAGGCTTTCGGGTCATAGCTTAACCGCACAGTAGGATCCTATTGACTTATCTTTTGAAATTTGGTATTCTTGGGCGAGGCCGATAAATAGAATGTCCACTACACTGCTTTACACTGCTTAGGGCGTTTGGACGTGCATAACCGCCCAACACGACAACCCTTCGCGGCTCAGCTCCGGATCCACCCCACCCAAACATAGACAGACCGCTACTACTAATTCCCGCAGCCTAATAGATTCCCTTTGTTCCCCCCTTCTCCAATAATAATAAGTCAATTATATCTGAGGCCCTCGAGGGCTTAATCAGTGACATGACCCCAGTGAGTTCTGCCCATCATGGTTCTAGTTCTCAACCTTATCGTGATGTAGTCGGATGGGCCAACGCACCAGTGTTTATCAAGATTAAATAGTGCTTAGCAATCCCCCAACCCGACTGATGAGAAATCGACTCTCCAGGGCTAGGACACGGGATTATAGTTATACCTGTGTAAAAGCCTTGAAAAGTGATCCGTTCTTGCGAGACATCATGCAACCAACACCGTGAGAATCGAAAAATGGTTAGGCGGTGTGTTGCTGTCCCTGAACCCCTCCACAGGCTCTCTCCACGTGCATGCATCATGCAAGGTTAGTCAGTCACAATTGTCAAGAATTGCGGACGGTTGGCTATATCAATTGCTCATCCGGTTCTGACCGAGTACTCGTAATGCTTCTTCTTAGTTTTCTTGAGGAACTTTCTTCTGATACTTGACTGCGCTAAAATTCAGCTCGTATCACGAAGATATTCTTTGTTAAGAAATCATCTGACGCTTTTGCAAAAGAATTTGTAGTAGGTGGCATGCTTGTTAGCTGTGCGTGATGTGTATATAGATAGATAGATGTTTAGGTAGAACGCAGATAACACATGTGGCACTGTGGCGCTCATTTAAGCGGCATACGAAGATTGCTTAACCTAGATTACTCGGTTGCAATCCACACTAGGCATCTTTCAGCAATGGAAATCGTTAACCTCTGAGTGTACTCCCATACACCAAACATGAGGGACGAGGCGACAGTACCAGTAGAAATGAGGAATATGTGTGCAGCAATACAAACCTATGGCCCCTGGCCCAGACCTCTTACCCGTAAGTTTGTTATCCAAGAGTCGCACCAAATATGAAAGAATATGACCCTTGACAATCTACCCAACTAGGTAACCATAATTTCTCAGTCTTTTGCATTCAAAATATTACATCTGCATGTCTTAGACATACATAGCATATCAGCTTCTTGAGACATTCGAGAACCGGCTTGTAGAATTATCATCACTCCTCAGCAACGGCGGCCACGACGTTTACTAATGTTCCTGGATTTGCTACCCACAGTTTACCTAAGCACCTTACCAGATGGATCTAGCCTACGCTGCAGTTGCTAGTTATATTTTATTACTTTCCGATTAGCTACAGAGACCAGTTTTCCAACCAGAGGCGCGGATGCGAATGCGCGCCAAGACAGGGGCTGGCTCTTCTTAATTGCGCCAGAGAATAGCCCATTGCGTCTAGATAGACGCTCCCTGGTCACCTGGCGCTTACAAGGCATTAGATGGCCAGTAGGAGCTTGGTATGTTAGTTGAGTGGAGTTGTTATAATTCTAGTGGGGTTCTTGTGATATGGCAGAACTTCACGGGTGTGAGATTCTTCAAGTCTAAGGATTGCGAGACAAAACGTGTATCCCAAGTTTTGATCGATTGCTCGAGTGTAACGGATAGCTAGACAGCCGTGGAAGCCTTGGAAGAGTCCAAAGGTGCAGTCTGTTTGCAGACGAGATGTGCTCTAACCTAGGTAGTCTAGTTCACTAGGTAAGATCGAGTGACCCAACGTGGGGTAATTATGTTCTACCTATTCCAGGAGCTGAAGAAAATATTATACAAGTAAGTCAAATTTTAAACTGCTCGCTATACTGCGAATTCAGACAGTTAGAGTTAAGAGTGATTTGTTCGACAAGCATTCATAAAAGAATATTGTGACATGCTCCTTATCTACAGGGAGCGTGTAGAACGACGTTCCTCCGCTGCCATAGACCCACATATCCGCGAAAGAACGAATATCTCTCATATCTTTAAATAACATCTTACATTGAACAACTCATGGGCTTATGAAGGGTGTCATACCTGACGCTCTTATAAAAGGGTGCACGTTCAAACCGCTATCAAATAATAAATTCATTTTTATCTATGTTTACAAGAAGTTCATAGACGTAGAGTCCTTATTCCTGTTCATAATTTACGTCAAACATACCTGTCAATCCCTCTTCTGCCACGGAGAGCATCGCTCCGATCACGTGACTACGAGTCGGACATCGACATTCTTCCCTGCGGAGAAATTGTGCATATAGACGCAGGACAGCGGGATTTAGCGGGCCGCGTTTTCCAGTCTTCGCTCAAAAGAGGCAAGAATAGGTACGCACATTCAATCTCCGTTCTCCAGGAGCTCTAGGTCCTAGGAAGCAGTAGCCGTGATAGAGCGTACAAGTTAGGCATCGCGGCGGTAGAGATGGATCATAGCTGCATAGAGATATATAAATCGATCAACTGGCATCTTTAGCTAGCAAAATGACATAATTGGTATACTTCTTTCCACCAACGATTTCGTTCAGAGGTAATAATAATTTGAACTGCGCTCTGGAACGTTGGAGTAGAGACCCTGGCAATATATTAACTTGCTTGGCCCACGTTTCTTTCCTACATAAATATTCTTGATTCCTCTCACCGTTGTTGGTCCAATAAAGTATCAAGTGATTTATCTTCGATAGTTTCAAGATGGTTCACCTCAAGTTGGCAACACTGTCATCGTTGGCGCTCGGTGCCTCCGCTCTGTCGCTCCCTAAAACAGAACACGCGCCGAATGCATGGACTGGATGGAAGAATATCAAGAAGGCGTTCATATTGTAAGTGATGGGACGTATACTATAGATACAACGTACACTGTTGCTTACAATACCGTTAGTGGAGATAGTTACACCCAGACAGGTGGGAATCGTCAGTCATGCTTTGGAAGGGGCCTTTTGGTTGACAACGAGCAGGTTTTGACTATACCCAGGCACAACCTTCAGCGTCAAACCCCTTTGGAAATCCGACATATCCTGGATGGACCTCGTCGAACGGGCCTAATTGGGTCAGGTCAGTGCTTAGAAATTCTCCTCTCCCCTATGGTACAGGCCTGTAGAGACTTGGGTTCATATGCCTTGACTATTGAAATTTCTCCATGGAGATGTCCCAAACATAATTACATTCACGACTCGAGGATCGGTGCTAACTCCTTAATAGCTATCTAACGTTCAAATATAACGCGTCAGCCTTGTTGACTTACAACCTCGCCTATGGTGGCGCCACAGTCGATTGTAAGTGAAGACTGAGAGGGGATGGAATTATCTAATAGGAAGCTGCTTTTCTTCCATTCTGTTGCAACAAAATTAAAACTAACTAAACCTTGGTTAGCGAGTCTGGTCAAGCCGTATGATCCAAGCGTGAAATCACTGAAGGATCAGGTCGAGTCGGAGTTCATCCCCGGATACACCGGCAGCTCATCCAAGGCGAAGTGGTCCGGAGACGACACGGTCTTTGCTGTCTGGATCGGAATCAACGACATCGGCAACAGCTATTGGAATGGCAAGAATGCGACGGACGCGCTCAATGCTAAGATCTTCAGTGTCATCTCGGGCTTGGTTGACAAGATTTACGCCGCCGGCGGCCGGAACTTCGTCTTCATCAATGTACCGCCTCTCGACAGGACTCCTCTGATCGTGCCTCAGGGAGTCGATGCAGTGGCACTGTCTAAGGCAGACGTCGCGGCGTGGAACCAGAAGGTCGTCGACTTGGCCAAGACCTTGAAAACTAAGAGAAGCACCAACGTCTGGGTCTATGACTCGAACAAGAGCTTCGGAGAGGTTATGGACAAGCCGTCATCGCATCCGGAGAGTGCAAACCTGAAGAACACCACTGCTTATTGTGAGGCATATCAGAAGTAAGTTCTAAACCTCAAAGAAAAATGTGCAAGGTGTACATGGGTACTTTTGGATCCATCAATCAATTGCTGACGTCACTAGCGGCACACCCGCCCAAGATACCTTCACGCCTAGCTGTGGGGTTCCCGTCAATCAGTACTTCTGGCTCAATAACCTGCACCCAACATCGGCAATCCATGAGGTAGTAGCGAAGGGAGTTGCAGATGCCCTGACCGCGAGTCCTAACATCTAAGGCATCCGACGTGAGATATGTAGAAGTATGTATATACAATTATACTTTGGGTAGGAATTAAAGTGTCTCTTTGAAGTTGGTTCTACGCTAAGACTGCTGTATGTATCTACTGAAACCTCTAACCTAGGTTAATACAGATGTACATACATCTGTAGTACACGCAAAATGATAGCAATTAGTCAGTAACCCTGTCGTTAGGGTTAATTCGGTAGCTATAGTACCTTTTAAATGCTGCGCCTGTTCGGCAACCTGCTTAACCTAAGTGGTAAACACCTATCATAACACAGTGATAAGAGTGCCTATCAGTTCAGATGGGTGACGCTAAGCCCTAGATTTCACCTGTTTTGCCTTAGTTAGGTAATGACTCGTTCACCCTCTGTCGGTGACAAGCCTAAGGGGAGGATCACGGTTTGCTATCTATCACGCCTATTGCAACACCGTCCAAGCAGGTCCAGGTAATTATGCCTGCAGCTGAGACCGCTACCGCCCATCAGGGACTGGCTGCCGTAGCTGATGGGGATGCGGAGTTCTTCCTGCGTTCACCACTCAGCGCCATCCGTCTCTCGCCTGAGCCGCGAAAGCCAGAGAGGGTACGCAAACATCTAATCTGTCGTCGGGCTAGAGTGAATACTGCTACCCGTTTTACGCCAATGAGCCCGCATGAAACCCCGGAGGAGCATTTCCCGTTGCAGAGTGTCATTCCTCGGGCCTTAGAACCTCGCTTCGTGAATCGATATGACAGTCACGAGATACTCCTAGCTGTCGACGGAAGCTGCATCAACAATGGCAGCACTACTAAAATCGCTGTGGCAGGCTGCAGCTTCACGTACAAGGACGCCAGAAAGCCCGGCATATACAGCACATTCTCCCAGTCGCTGAGCGGCCAGGACGAGTGCGGCGCGGTCGGATTTGCGCTTGAGCAAACAAGCCCGGACGGGGAACCCCGTGTTGCTAATAGCAATCGGGCCAAGCTCCGAGCCGTCATAGCGGCGCTGGAGTTCCGTGAATGGCAGAAGGAGGGTTGGAAGCGGATTGTTATCGCGACGGACCTCGAGTACATCGTCTTGGGCGCAACGAAATGGCTAGCACTCTGGATCAGACGAAAATGGAAAAAAGTCCGCAAGGGCCAGCCAGTTGCAAATCGCGACCTGTGGGAACAACTCCATGGTACTATCGACAAGCTGGCCCGCCTCGGAACCGAAGTTTCGTTTTGGCTCGTGTCTACTCGTGATATTGTCAGACAGTCATCCGCTCTCATGCAAGAGACGAAGGAGCTAGCTAGAGATGTGGCAGCAGAACTTCATGACACTTCGAGTCAAGAGCCTATAGGGCGCATGGCGGTGAAAGAGGCACCTGTCGCGCCGGTTCAACCCCTCCATTTTGCCCTATAGGGCATGTTTTGTCAAAAGATGAATCCAGAGTTATATGTCGACATCACATAAACTTGGTGTGGTACGGGATTAGGGCCCGACTGGAGGGAAATAAAAGATAATAGGAGCTTGTAAGAAGGATTGGAGTAACGCATACACCGCGATAGGTACTAATTCTGACCATACGGAAAATATCATGAGTTGTTACCACTGGCTAGGGGACCAATGGTTTCATGGGATTCAGAGAGTGGGAGTCAAGTTTATTGGTGGTGCCGGGGTCATGTACAAAACGCAGTTGTCAGGTCACCTCTAATGCCACTGTAAGACAATGAATGATTAGACTAAATTCCAGCATATTATCGAACTCAGTGAACAGATGAGCCACAGGTGAACGAGCGGGATTGAAACACACGGTCACCGATTGAAATTCATACTGAGGCTGTGACGCACGTACTCGGCTAAACAATATGTTACGCTCAAATTCCTAAACGAGGCAAGTTGAATCAAGGGGTGCGCAGTTAACCGGGTCATATGACAATATAAATGCATATATCGAAGCTTGAAGTATCGCTATAGTGGTTGGGCCTCGGTATGCCCGACCAGACGAAAACAGAGGTGGGATCTGCAGGGGTCTTTGTTTCATCCACGTCAAGTTTCCATCGGACAGCGGCTGCTTGTAGAAAGCAAACAATCAGCCCTGGACGAACCCGGGAATTGATGTGCCGCTTGTTGCGTTGTGCGCCATGTCTGTGACATTTTGCTTTTCCCTCGCGCGAATCTCAGCGGATCGCAGCGGATTGCAACCCTCCACGCCCAGTCCTTGCCAGTCCTGTCCAGCCTATGCAGGCCGAATGGGTTTGAGGCAAGGAATCTGAAACTGGCCCCCTTCCCCAAACTTCGATCATGACTTAAGCCAGCCCACCAAAAATGGGCTTTTGGGCTTGCCCGCCGTCCTCCCATAACTTCGGATACCGTAGGATTGGGTCCTGTCAAAAACGCTATAGAACCCAGCTTTCGCCTGGCTTTACAATTTCTGTCATTTCACCTCCTTCATAATCAATTAATCAAAACTAGGTCTTACACACTTGGGGAGTAGTACAGCACAAAACTAGGAGCAGCATAGATGGCACTTTACTGATACCTCCACCTTTATTTTTCGTTCAATCCTTCTTTTCGTTGAACCTGGCGTTCCCCTATTTCCTTTTTCTTTCTCATTCACGATGTCTGGTCTTGTGAACGGTATTGGCGATACTTTGGGTGATTTGGGCGAGGATCTGGGTATTGGCGGAAACGACGGTGGGAAAGACCAATCTACGACTCCGGCAGCCGACTCGACTTCACCAACAGAGTCCGTAGGCACTGAGGCACCCACCAGCTCAGATTCTTCCCCGGAGTCTACGGAAGCCCCTACATCGACTCGAGGTAAAGCAACCGCATCACCTGCAACTACCGACAGTCAGCAGTCGACCAGTCAGTCTGCTGATGCAACACCCGAGTCGACTGAGGCTAGTCAAACCCAAACACAGAGCGACGTTGTCACTGAAACTCCCACGACTTCCATTCCACTATCATTCAGCACCACCTTCCAAGTAGGAGGCCAATCGACGTCTCCAACCACGCTCATTACTTCTACTATCTCTTCGAGCTCAGTCCTCGAGGAGCTCACCAGCAGCTTGGGCCTATCAAGCTCACCATCAAGCTCGCTGAGCAGCTTTACTTCGTTTACTTCTGCGCTGGACGCATCATCAACGATACTTTCTTCGACTCCTACCTTCACTTCTGAAACTCCCGCGGCAGCAACTACTCCTCCGGTTATCACCGGCGCGGATGGCAACCTAATCACTCAGTCGCAGAACAAAGGCCCCGCAAGCTCTAGCGGACTGCCTGTTGGAGCCATTGCTGGTATCGCCGGCGGCGTCGGTGGCGCGGCGTTGATTGTATCTACTCTGTTCGTCCTCCGTAGAGTCTGGAGGAAGAGGAGGCAGGGCAATGACGAGGCCCTCGATAGGCTGGACGAGATGTACCAGACCGGTAGGCCAGAAGGCTCCGAGTCTACCGACAGGTTGGTTCGTTGGAATAAGGGCCTATCGGAGTACCACAGCCCAAGCACAAACCAGGCGTATAAGGGTTACCGGATGTGATCCACTGTTGTGTGAATAACAGTGTATGAAAAATGAAGATCTCATCACATCGCCAAAAGATGCGGCAGTTAAGGCGTTATTAGGTCATGATTTGGGATTTCAAGAAAGATTGAACGGTACACTCACATTACTTATGAACTCACTGATCAACATCATATATACAACATCAGAGGCTTCCACGGCCTAGAATACTTAATATAACTCCTATATAGCATAGAAAAACAAGTCAGCGATTTATGAAAAGCGCTCATTCGAAATGCCGAGAGAGAGAGGGCTTGGCAAGTTACAAGCCTTGGCTGGTGAACTCTACTAACAATATAAGATTTCCGACACGCAGCAAAAGAGACAAACTCAATGAGCCAGGCAACTTGGATTGATAATGTTTACATATAGTTATATTTATTTAATTTGTGAGACTTAAGTTTTTCCTCAGTGGTACGGGTCCGAAACTGTCGGGTCTGACTCAATGCATGTATTACATTTCGTCATGCGGAGGGCGTTACGACCCCTACCCTAGACTGGGGCTCTCCACTCCAGGAATATTTACGTTACCTAGAGTAGATACTTACCTACCCAGGCTGTCAAACTAATTATGCTTTCCTGCGCCCTTTAAAAGATAATTAGGAGTGCATATGTATGTGAATATATACATTTATTATCGATTGATAATGTATTGATTCCAAGGGCAAAGACCTCTCCCCACCGCATGCCACGCCGATGACATGCGTTCCCTCGTTGGTTGCACAGCATACATACCTACGTCTCAGGTGCCTAACAATTGAAACTAGACTACCTAACATAGGTACCTGCGAAGTTGGAAACGCAGGAATACCTACCTACCTTCCTAGGTACCGTACGGGTGCTCATAGGTATCGCGTGTCGCTGGTTATTGTTACCTACCTACTTTTTTTGTATGCGGCCGTAACGTGTTACCTAAGTACTTACTCCGCGTCTATTAAGATTTAGCGCCGAACTTAGATGCAAGCTATTAGGTATGTATCCGATACTCCAGGACGATTCTTAACCACACGCGGGAGCGGTTGTGGTGGTGCTGGCCCACTGAAGGTATGCTGGACGGGGGATTACATAGGTAGTCTAGGTTAGGTAGTACAGCATAGCCGGCTTAGGTTTGCACCCTGCGCACATACCAGCTAAAAATTGGACATTCGAGATTGCCCTACTGTGAACTGAGACTTTCACGGCATATTGTAGATAGGTAACTCCGGGTGCTTGAGTACATAGGTATGTGCTTCACCTACGGGTGTAGGATGTCGCCGGATATAGCGGTATGTGGTATCCCGTGTTACTAATTATAGCCAATGCATCTGCTACAGGCCCCATAAGGTTCGGGGTATCTACCAGAAACTAACCTATTGATTCCAAATTCCAGACATCGTTACATTATGCTCGGGCATGTTGAGAGCCTCACAACACCACCAAACAGGCAGACCGAGATGCGCATTTTCAACGTTGAGTCAGAATCGAGTTTTTACGCTTGCTGATATGTAATGTAAAAGGCACAACATATGCGTAATGCACATATCATTAGCGTCAGTATAGCGTGTGGAGCTTGAGAGTATATCAGGGTTAGAACCAAACCGATGTGTATATATATATATATATATTTGTAGAACCAGCACGCCAATACTCGGACCATATTGTCTATTAGCCTCTATAAGCTTACATACCTACATATTTGACAAGTCGTGGTCACGCGGTCTCAAGCAAAGAAGCGCCGGTGTCTCAAGTTCAACATCCAAATTCTGACTTTAGTTATACCCTCAAACCATACACAGGATGCCTTCACCTATACAAGCCAAGGCTCTAGAGCCTGGAGCGACGATTGCCTTCGTATCACCATCCATGCGGTTAAACCACGCACTCCCCGCTGTCATGGAACGCGCAACAAACGTACTCATAAGAAAGGGCTACAAGGTACGGGAGATCTACACTCGAGACACAGGGGTCCAGAACCGGATCGCAAACCAGTTATCGGAGCTACGCACTGCCTTCACCGACCCGAGCATCAGCGCGATCATCTGCACTATCGGCGGTTCGACCTTCACAGAGCTCCTCCCGGCGCTCATCGCCGACACGGCGCTGCAGCAGGCCATCCGGGCGCACCCCAAGATTGTCGTCGGGTACTCGGACATCACCGGTCTGCACTGGTTCCTGCACGCCACGACGGGCCTGCGCACCTTCTACGGGCCGGGCGCCATCCCGGAACTCGGCGAGCTGGCGTCTCTCGACGACGAGAAGTCGGCCCTCGCCTTCACCGTCCGGAATCTGTTCCGCGCCGTGGCGGACCGCACACCCATCGGCGACGTCGACCGCTCGCCGACCTACGTCGCCAAATCGCCGTCGTTCTTCTTCCCCGGCAAGGGCGACGTGCCCAACGAGCTCGTGCCTAACGACGCCGGCTGGACGTGGATCCGAAGGGGCAGGGGCGAGGGGCGGCTCTTCGGCGGCTGCCTCACCGTGATGGCGCGGCTGGCGGGCGTGCGTGCCATCGTGCCCGACTGGCGCGGGCGCATCGTCTTCCTCGAGACGGCCCTCGGCGACGACGAAAAGGGCGGCAACCCGATCCACCGCGTGCAGGCCGGCATCGCGGACCTCATCGCGCAGGGCGTGTTCGACGACGCGGCGGGCCTCGTGGTGGGACGGCCGTTCGGCTACGACACGCCCGAGATGAGGGAGCAGTACATAGGCGTCATCAGAGCGCTCCTGTGCGAAGGACCCCGCGCCGAGAAGCCGTTCCCCATCTTGTTCAATGTCGACATTGGTCACACCTCGCCGTTGGTGACTTTGCCATTCGACGCCCTTGCGTCTCTGGATTCGGAAAAGGACCAGTTTGCTATATTAGAGTCTGCGGTTGTTTAAAAATACCTAGTCTAGAGATACGGAGTGGCAGTGCGCAGTACATACAGTATGTAGATATGCTTACCTAGGTACATAGTGATAATTTAGCCGCCCGGAATGCAGCTATCACATGGCACCTATTTGTGCCTACCCATCCACATAGATCTCATGGGGAGAAGAGTGGGGGCGAATATTCCTCTGAACCACCTCCTCGGTACCTACTCTTGTAATAGCTACATGAATTTAAACCCAATCGGAGTATCAATAGGAATGTGATTCGGAGCCGCTGCGTAGGTAGGCTCACCTTAACACTTTATTGTCAGTTATACTTCTGTACCGCTTCCGGCAAAGGACCGACCTGCAATTATGCTTGCGCTTTTATTGGCGATGCCTGGGGTTATGGTGCCGAAATATGACCATCGAGATGTGAAGCATAAATATTTCGTGTTCGTTTCGGCTTGGGCAGAAGCTGAGCGGTTAGGGATAGTGGTAGGAGGTAATATGTAGTAATTAATATATACTCAGGTCCACATGCTGTGGCACACGATTTGTCCAATCAATATCTACAAACCATCTAGTTATACTCCTTTGAGTTCTTAAGGCACGTAGGAACTAGGTACTTAACGTACCTAGGGATGGGTTATAAGTAAGAATAGAATGTCCCCATTATCTTCTTCCTCGCTGTTTATGCTCACACCTTCTCATCTTCTCGTCCCTCATCAGTGTCTCGCTCTTACCATGTTTCCCCGGTGGCCCAAGTCCGCTGCTGATTTAGTGCCTTTGCCGCGCTGCGATGGCCCTAAAATGAAGCCTTTCGATTTCCAGGGACCACAGAAGATTGAATTCCTCGAACGCCTCGGGGAGGGTTCTCATTCCCATGTTGTGAAGGTTAAAATTCTAGGTGATATCTACGCCTTGAAAGTGGTAGGCATGACCTCGCATCACCAGCTTTGCGATCCGCTGTTTAATATATAGTTCTTTAGTTTAGATTTCCTTGGCATACCGACTGGCTTTGCTCGGAAGATATCGATGAAGAGGATGAGGCCGCCATGACCGCCGCAGCGCAATACTCGGAGCCTTTCTACGCGGAATGCCGTGCTTATGGTCGTCTCCAAGAAACCGGTTACGAAGAACTGAGTGTAAAGTGCTTCGGTTACGTGCTTTTCGACGAAGACCATGAACGTGCGTTGATGAGGCTCTTTGGTGACGTCCCTACCACTCACGAATTTTGTGGTAATGTCGAAAGCTGGGGAGGTCCCGACTTACGCGAACGCTTTATGGGCGAAGATAATAGGCCTCTGCCTCTCCGGGCTCTCGTTAAGGAGTTCGGCTATCCTCGTGAGGATTTTCAGGCAAGAGATTTCCGCAGGACCTTTCGAAATATCGTTCGCTTACAGCAGCTCGGCATTATTAATATCGATGCGGCGGCACGGCAGATCATAAACGACAAGATCGGTGAGTTCAGCACAGCCATTACAATACCGCATTATGTCACCACGTCAGAGTTGAACCCGAGTCTCACACCTGAGATGATATCCGCCATGGAGTTTGAAACCTTCTACCAAGCAATGCCTATCGGTGGGAGAGCAGCGCACCACCGTCTCTACAGAGCCTAAATGGTATAAGAAAGATTTGTTCCATTATATAGAGAAAATACGAAGTACAACATCGAAATGATTTAACTGCGGACTTCTTTCCTTTGCGCCAACCACCTCATCCTCTCCTATCCTTACCGGTCCCTCCCCCCTATTGAGTAGAATGCCGCAGACTCAAGCAGAGCTAACGTAATCAAAACCGTCAGCACCCTCATCAATCATGCCATAAAACCACTCCTCACAGGAGCGCGCCACTCGTATTACCTACCCAAACATATGCTTGAGATTAATTGCCCAATTATCTAACATGCGGCCGTAAGTAACCCGCGAGGAGAAAAAGATTGCACTACACAGCGCAGGCAGGCTTTGGGATGAGTTATAGTGAGTAGAAGAAACCATAACTTATTTATCGGAAAATCTAACATCGTGAAACGACCTATACCGTATATCCAGATGATAGCACTGCTCTACGCCTTGCGTTAGGGGGGGATTTCTACAACAGCCTAAGCCTGCCGCAATCTCAGTACGGACTTGGCGTCCAGACGTTGATTTCCAGCCCTGCCGCCACTTCCTTCAGGCAATTCTTCAACTCTTTGGGGCAGGAGGCGTATGAGGGTGAATTGGTCCATATATGCACAATCCACTAGACAGACTCGTTATCTAACCGCTGGTACCCCCATCGATCATCCTGGCTCGTGTGGCCCCAGGATGGCTTGTCGACGAAATCTATCTTGTGTTTGCCCCTCTTCTAACGTCCCCGATCAATTCATTCAGGATCGGCTTCAGTGGAGCCGCGAGCAGACCCCCCGGCCTCTTGCGGACCTTCTTCATGAGTTCTTTGTAGTCTTCCAAGATATCGACGTCGACGCTGCGCATTTTGACGACCGAGGCAAATGAATGGGCGGTTTCTAGACAGTGCCCCTTTTTCTTCACAGGTAAAAGCTGGGCTCACTGACCAGCCGATAGTAGGGGTTTGCTTGAGTATGGATATCTCAAATGACGTATATAGGAGCTGAAGATCCAGATTTGTCTCGATTATTTTGTTGGGCGTTGCGACATAGGTAGTCTTCTTTTATCTGAAGTTTGATGGAAGGCCAAGTATAGCAGTGTGAGTAGCTAATCGTCTTAATATAGAGAATGAAGGTTGATCGCCATTATTGTAGACTACATGACAGTAGGCCTACATATATACACTTAAAAAGGGTCGAATACGCCATATAATTCTGAGTCTGTTAAGCATAAGGCGATACCGGTAGCTGTCTTGGACTTGTTTTAATCAGTGATCTCTACTCGGCGAAGAGGATAATTAACGGCTCATTCAGGACAAGCGGCCGGGGCGTCGCAATTGAGAACGGGACTTGGGCCTAATAAGACTAAAACTTGGTGTTCAAGCTCGTTGAAGCAGAGGTTATGAGTTCATCAGCATTATATTGGATAGTAGTGAGTAACTTGGTAGTTAGATATGTAGAGGGTACCTGCACATTATATGGCAATGGGTGTGGGGCGTATGTACCAACCACCTTATTTCCTAGCACTCCACATTTCAACAAAGCCTATCCCATTGGTGACCAATTGCACTGCTGGGGACAAGAACGCACCGTGAGCCATCATGACCTGGGTTTAACAAGAGGATCAATCGTCTAAGAAGAAGTCTCCAAGCCGTCCGACACAACGAGTTCCAATGGCGGCAATGTTCCTCTTCGCTTGTCCTTAGCCGCCTAACATAGTCACCAAGACTTGTCATGTCCCCTCTTTAAGGATTTAAGATGAGATAAGTCGCAATATTTTCGGGTCTTCTCACCACGGGGCCGAGTCTCTTTACTACTCAGTCTCCAATCTCATCACTACTCCAATCAACCAGAACAGACGTTTTATGATACGACAACACATTTCGACCCAGGCGATATCAATCTCGGAGCCTTGTCAACCCTAATTACCGTTGTAACCCCGCTTGTTGTTGTGACCCCGCTGTGGCTGCATATGCTGACACTATGTAGCAAGGCTATGGAATTCGGCAGTTTATGTTCTCTTTCTAACTCACTGTACATGCAAATTACGACTGATCTCATAAAAAATCGTAGTGGAATGTAAGTATGTGGCTACTTAGAACTGACAAACTTGATAGTCTGGTGCTTGTCGAATTCCCCGAAGAGTGGGCGCCAACTTATGCGATCTTATCCCATACCTGGGGGGAGGAAGAAGTGACATTTCAAGATATCCAGGCTTTAGGCCGCAGCAAATGGTCTCGGGCAGTATCACAAACACGGTTTGCAATTCAAGCGAAGAGAGGTTTGGTGAAGATACAAAGGGCGGCAGCTTTGGCGGCTAAGCACGGGTACGGTTATATCTGGGTTGATACATGCTGTATAGACAAGACTAGCAGCGCTGAGCTGTCTGAGGCCATCAACTCAATGTACCGATGGTACAAAAGAGCGTCGGTCTGCTATACGTACATGGAGGATGTCAAGCATGGCTGCCATGACAGCGGGGGCCGCTTGTTCCATTTACAGTGTCAGCATAGTCGTTGGTTTAGGCGGGGATGGACTTTGCAAGAACTAATTGCCCCGGGAGATGTTATGTTCTATGGGGCAGATTGGGGCTACCTTGGAAGCAAGGCCCATGATGAAGATATACGCATTTCGCTCGCCTTCATCACTGGCATCGACGTCAGAATCCTGGAAGGCATTATTCAACCGAGCGAGGTGAGCATTGCCACGCGCATGAAATGGGCATCACGGCGGGAGACCACTCGGCTTGAGGACATGGCTTACTCACTCATGGGGCTGTTCAACGTCAACATGCCGTTGCTCTACGGAGAGGGGGGAAAGGCTTTCATACGACTACAAGAGGAAATTCTGAAGGGATCGAATGACCATTCCATATTCACATGGAAGAAGCCAAAGTTTGCCACAACTGACGGTCTCTCTGGGCTTCTTGCCGAAACTCCTCAGCATTTCAGCGATGTCGAAAACTACCGGCCGATGCCCTATTCAGTTTCTCAAGGAACTACCACCTGGAGGACCACAAACCACGGCTTACAACTATCGCTCTTCCTGATCCCGTGTCGGGAGTTGAATGGGAATGTAATCCAGGATGAGTATGATGCTGTACTGGATTGCGTGATCCGGCGTGGTGATAATGAGTACCAGAGTCCGGTAATACGGATGAGGCGGCTTTATTCTGACCAGTTTGCCCGAATTGACGCTCAAACTGTCAAATGCACGGCAGTCCATTTTCTCAACTCTAGTCAGGGTATGGGCGCACATGAGAGTATATTCGTGAAACAGAAGCCTGTCTACGCCTTGCCTGAATTTATGGTATCCTTCTCAAATATTGTGGCATCTTCAGAGCCACACAAGTCGGACCTGAATTGTCGCCTCACAGAAGTTTGGCCCGAAAAGCATTGGGATAGAGAGGCCGCCACTCTTCGTACGATGCCGTCTCATTTGGACGAAGTTTATGGCGTCTTCCGATTTTTTGCTCCTGCAATTGGAATTACCGTGGACCTTGCCGTTGGCCTGAGAAAAGAATCAGGAGTGTATTGGCCTGAATGGCACTTACAGCGACAGTCAACGGGTGAGCCACTTCATCAGACTGCGAAATCGGTGAATGAATACCTAGCGGCAACACGTCCTACTTTGCATCAACCCATGAAGGCGCTGGAGTTGTTAGAACACTCATGGAGGGAGACAGAAGAGGACCAACCAATACGAATTCGCGTCGAACAGATAAACATCCACGAAAGGAGGTACCATTTCATCAAAGCCTCGTCGGCTTTTGAACTGAGTGAATCTTCTAGGCAACCCCATCAAGAGCCTTCCAACTCGAGGGATCAGATAAGCACGCCATCTAAGTGGCCTTACACGTTTATGTTCAACTCAGATCATGAGGTACCGAGTATCTTTTCCCTTGGCGTCTGGGGAGCACCGCGTTGGGAATCCCTTTGGGAACTAGGGAACACCATGTTAGGAATTCCTTTGGGAACTGTATTCTCCAGTCGTGTAATTCTTTCCCTGAAGGCTCCGTCTTTACCAGTATCACGATCCGCGATTCTAGTAAGCGTAGATAACTCGGTAATGGTATCCGGATCAACGCGTCCTGACGATAGATCAGAGGACAACACTATGGTAAACTCCATTGACTACCCTGTTGAATTTCGGGTACCTGACATCCGTGAGCTAATAAGGATATAGGATGTGTAAGGCCTGGGCTCCTTCGTCAGTCAAGGAACTGAAAGAATTAGATATACTGGAGAGGTGGAGAAAAACAACCGGGATTACTGCGTATACCTGCAAATACGGGCGTGTACAAAAGTCGCAGGCTCATCTTATCATTGAATGTACTACTAAACAGCTTCACGGACATTATTCGACCATTCCCCTAAACTTTTGGATTCCGACCTATCTACTGGACGGCAGCAGGTGGAAGAAAAGGCATCCACTCTTTTCGACAAAGGAGTCAAACTCTATCCTAGTAGAAAGTAATGAAAGTTCTAGATACATCTTTTACTCACACTGGCTACTGCATAACCAAGAAGTGGTTGTAGATATGCCGTTGAGAGATATGTGTCCCCGTACGGAGAACAGGTTTGACAAGAGCAATACGCCGATAGAAGCACGCTTTAGCTAAGCCGTCTCTCATACTGATTTGGCTGCTGGCGACAAGTTCTCCCCCCCC
>Ga0247782_1000281_pt1 | contig 51627 bp, 16 predicted proteins | sample UWRJL019104C5_FD_179928 | JGI IMG/M metagenome (GOLD analysis project Ga0247782, IMG submission 179928) | Plant litter microbial communities from Arlington Agricultural Research Station in Wisconsin, United States - UWRJ-L019-104C-5 | ecosystem: Environmental > Terrestrial > Plant litter >...
TGCTTTTTTTTTTATTAAGCATTTTTTTTTTAAAATATTTAAAAGCTATATAGTACTTATAGCAAGCTTTTTTTAAGCAATAAGTTGCTATATAATTAAAACTATAATAATTAAAATATTATTTAACTTTTATATTTAAGTTAAATAGTTTATAATTAAAAAAAAAAATTTTTTATTATAAGCCTTTATTATAAAGCTTTTTAGCTGCTTTTAAAATATTTATATAAATTAAAACATTTTTATATTTAGTTTTTATACTTTTTAAAATTAATTTTTTATATTTAATAAGCTTTTTATATTTTTTTTAAACTTTTTATAAAGCTTTTAATTTATATAAATTTTTTTTATATATATTAATTTTTTTTTTTTAATAGTATAGCTTTTAGTTTTAAAGCTACTACTACTTACTTGCTTTTATTAAGCTTTTTTAAAAGCTTTTTTTAAAAAATAATTACTATATTACTATTAAATAGCTTACAAGCTGCTACTACTTTTGCTTTAAAAAGCGCTATATTAACTGCTATAATAATTGCTATTAGCTTGCGCTTATAAAAAGCTAGTTTTTGTTTTTTTGCTTTATTTATTATTAATTTTTTTTTTTTTTGCTAATATAGCTTTTATGTTAAAAGCTTGCTAAGTTTTTGTTGCTGCTGCTTTTTACGCCTATATTTAGCTTATTAATATTTTATTTAGTTTATTTAGTACTTTTTAAAACGTTTTGCTAATTGCTTTATTAAAATTATATTAACTAATAAGTTTATTAAGCTTATTATTAATTAAAAAGCTATATATATTAATTTTTACTTATTTTGCTAAATATTTTATTATTTATACTTTTTTAGCTTTTTTTAAAAATAAAAGTTTTTAGTTTATTTTTTTAATTATTATTAACAATAATATAAGGTTTATATATTTATTAATTAGCTTATTAATAGCTATAAGCATGCTACCTTAAGTTAAATATATAACGTTTTTTTAAGTTAAGTTATAAAGTATATTAAATATAGGTTTTTTAGTATATTTTGCTAATTTATTAATAAAAAGATTTTTTATTATTATATTTATAGCCTTTTTACTATATATTATTTTTGCTATTTTTATACTAAATAAGTGTAAAAGCGCTTTTTATTAGCTTTTATGCGCTTATATTTATTAGTTGTTTATTAGCCTGCTTGCAAAGTTATTTATAATTAAATAATAATTTTTTTTTTTTTTTTTTAGCTAAGTTTATTATAAACTTATTGCTTATATGTTTATATTAAATATTTAATTTTTTTTATATAACTGTTTTAAAAAGCTAAAATAATTAATATTAAAAAGCTAAAGCTTATATAATAAATATGCTAGCATATAAAGCATAATAATATTATTGTTTTTATAATACTTTTTAAAATTATATAAAAAGTAGCTTTTATAGCTATTAAAAATTAAAAGTTAATATATGCTTTTTATATAATTATTTATATATTAATTAAAATATTAAACTTAATTAATGTTTTGCTTATTTATTATTTAAATATTTTTTATAGTTATAATAACTTAATTATTAAGTAATAAAATGTTTTTATACTAAAATAATAAATAGTTTTGCTTTATAATAATAATATATAATAAAATAATATAGCTATATAATAAAATAGCTTAAATAATTATAGCTTATTTATAATTGCTTTGCTATATTGCTTTTAAGTTTTTTATATAATTAAATATAATTATAACTATTTTAAATAAAATTTTGCTTATAATAAATTTAGTTTTATTAAAGTTATATATATTTTTTTAAAAAAACTTTATATTTTGCTATTATATTTTATATAAAAACAAACTATTTATAATATTTAAATAAATTTTTATACAAAACGCGCTAATAATTAATTTAGTAATTAAAACATGTTATAAAGGTTGGTTATTATTATATAAAAGTAAAAGTTTAGTTTTTGCTAATATATTTTTTGTTGCATAATTTTAGCAATTAGTTAGCTATATTTTTAATACTATTATGCTTAAATAAAAACAATTATATAATAAAGGTAAGTATATATTATATAATAGCTTGCTTTTTAAATTTAGTAATTTTTTAATTATTAGTAAACCTATTAAATATTATTATATAACTGCGTTTTTAGTTAAAAAAGGTTATATATAATAAATTATAGATTTTAGCTATACTTTAAATATTTAGTTTTAAGTTTATATATAGCGCTTAAAGCGCAAAAATAATATTAAACTTTTTTTAAAGGCTTACTATAGTAGGTAATAAAGATATAGTAGATTAAAAGTTATATATATAAAGATAAAAAAAGTGGCAAATATAGCCAGGTAATAAATATGGCTATGGAATATATTATAAATAAATAAATAATAACTTTTTAAAATAATTTTATTTTAATAGTTAATAAGTTAACTTTTTTAGTTTTAAAAGCTTATTAGCTATGTAAATAATTTAAATAATATTAAGATAATAAAATATTATAAATTTATATTTTTTAGCTGTTTAAGCTACTTTGCTATCTTTTTTTTAATACTTAATTTTAATTTTAATAACGTATCCCACGGCCATATTTAACACCTGGCCATATTTAACACTTTTTTTCCCATACAAAAAACGTCCGTGCGCAGCTTTATAACTTGGCCAATACTAATGCTATAATAATATAAATAGTACTAGTCGATTCCTAACTAGAGAACGAGTTCAAATATAATTTCTTTATATTTATAATATTTTTATTTAGTAGGTTATTAAGGTAGTAAATAAATAAAGATTATTAAAAAGATCTTGGCAACAAAGTTTGTGCGTAAATTATAACTCTATTAATTTTAGTTGTAAAATACTAAAAATATAACCATTAGATTTTTATTAAAATAAAAAATCTAGTAGTATTTTTTTTTATTTTAATTACTTAAATATTAACCTAGTTATATAGTTTTATAGTATTTATACTATAATATAATCCTTGCTAAAAATTATATAATCCTTGCTTAGCGTATTGCTTAATAACTTGCTAAATAAAAATACTATAAATATAAAAAAATCATATTTAAACTTGTTATTTAGTTAGAAATCGACTGGTACTATTTATATTATTATAGCATTAATATTGGCCAAGTTATAAAGCTGCGCACGGACGTTTTTATATAGAAAAAAAGTGTTAAATATAGCCGGGTGTTAAATATGGCCGTGGGATACGTTAAAAGTTTTAAAGTTAATAAATAAGTTATTAAAGCTAATAGCTAAAAACTTAACAATACTTATAAAGCTATAAAAAAGTATTAAAACTTAAAAAGCTATTATAAATATTAATGCTTAAAACCTTAATTGCTTATTAGTTTTAAGCTTTGCGCTAGACTTTTTATATAATAAAAGCATTAGCATTTTTAAAAAACAATCTTATTATATAATACACTATAAGCTAGCCCTATATAAAGTAGTATTTTATATTATAAAGTTATATTTAAGTTATAAAAGGTGCAGGCCTAGGTTAGGTTAATTAATGGCTTAGACCTACAATGGCTTAAAAAGCTATGCTATGCAAATAGCTTTAATAAGCTAGAGAGCTTACTAAGCCTAAGTACTTATTGACCTATAGTTACATGACCTGCCCTTTTATAATAAAAAAATCTTATAATGTTATGTATTATAAAGTTTCTTTCCTTTTACTTCTTTATCTATAGATCTTTAGCAATAGATTAGTTATACCTAGGAGCCTTGCTTCCTTTAAAGTGACTCGTTTATAACTATTTACAGGATTTTTTCTATTTTTTTTATTTCTTTATACTTATTAATACATTATATATAATCGTATATTATTATTGCGCTATAATTGATAGCTTTAAATAAAGTTATAAATTTTAAATTTTTTATTAAAACAAGGGTTATCTTGCCTTAACCAGGGCCTTAAGTTATTTAATATATATTTAATATATAATAATAATGTTATTTATTTATAAAGCTAGCTTAGGCTGCGCAACTACTTTGCTAATATTTATAACATGATATTTTATATATAATATATTTATTATAATATTTAAATTTAAAATATTTCGTTTTTTATATAATTTAGCCTATGCTAAATATATTAACAATTTTTTAAGCTATAAAATATTATTTTATATACTTTTAAGCAATGTTTTATGCTATAATTTTTAATATTAATATTAATATTTTTATTATTATAATAAAAAAAATATAAAAGTAATATTTTTAAATAAAGTTTAAAACTATTTAATAATAATTTTTATATTAATAAAATTTCTATAAATATTAAGATTTAAATTATACTATTACATTAAAAAGCATAAAAGTTAGCAAGGTTAATAACTTTATAGACAATTGCATACTTATAAGTATGCACCTTAATAATGTAAGTTATAATATATATGCTATATGAAGTTAATAGTTATTTATATTTATAGATGCTTTTATATTATAATAGGAAAGCTATTGCTAGGTGTATATTTATAGTGCATACCTTTATAAAGTATGTACTGTTAGTACATACTTTTATGACCATACTTTAAAGCTTAGCCAAACACATACTAAGTACAAAACCTACACACAATTAGATCTTTAGATAAAAGTATCCTTTTATAGCGCCTTTTTAAAATCCAGCACATCACCTTGCAACATACTAACCCATAACCCTTACATATATATTAAGCCTATTAATGATTTAATTATATGCCACGTTTCTATTTTAGTTGACCACCATTACATTGGTAGAATAAGTTTATATAGTTATAGCTAAAATAACTGCTGCTCACATAAGGATGTTATTTCTAGCCACCATGTAATTTTTATGTGTTTTTTAAATTCACTACACGGGCCGCAAACCGCACCTCCGTGACTGCTGTCACCTTATTTGAGTCTATGCGGATCGAGAGCTACGTAACACACCGCCAAAAGGTTCTGGCGCCTGACCTACGCCGCAATCCGTCGCAGTGAGAGAGAGTTATAGTGCCTTTAACCCCTATTAGCTCGCAACGAGGGGGCTCACAGGGGCAGAGCCAGGGGGTCTCGAGGCCAAGGGAGTCAACAAGGCCCTCGAGGAGGCAGTAGAGACAATATAGGCCGAGGGGGCCAACACCATGGCGCCGCCCCAGGCACTATCCTGGGTGCAGTTGCAGCCCTACTACGCCAAGGGCAACAGTCCTAATTAGAAAGGTGTGCAGCACTCATAGCCTTTTAGAAAAGGGCTGCAAATGGCTATAATAAGGCAGATTACTCAATAATATAAAACCGCTAAAAAACAGCTTTTTATTGCAGTGTGTGTCTATGTATGACTTCCAAGTAGGCTGTCAGTGGGTGGGTGGCAAAGAGAGAATATTGATGCACGGTGCTAGTAATTTTGGTAGGCTATCTATTGGATTCACTTCTTAGTTGCCAGGCCTTGGCAATCTAAAAGTAAAAGTATGGATGCGCTCCCAGTAATTCTCCTTACCAAATATGAAAGCCCCTTGTGCGCCATCAGAGAAAAGCTGTTGAAAGGTTAAGCTATTTTTATATCGTTTTCCTGGTCTCCCCAGTCCCTGTATTCTCCTGCAGGCACAATTTTGTCCCTCAGGATCACAGCAACCAGTGAAAGTTATCATCGAATCAATCAAGAACATGTTGTTAGCCGTCAGTCTTCCTAGCCTCTCTGTGTCGAGGTTTTTGTCCATTAGCTGCTGAACCGCCTTGGCCTCTATTGCAAGATAGCTCTTGTGACTGGGCAGCTGCCGATACCTTGGACACAGGTCTAGCTGCTTCCTGGGGGATAGGACTTCTGGGAAAGATTTCGCAAGCAAAACCACGGCACCAATGTCGTTAGTAAATTTCGGCCATAAACCACAAGCGTCATCCATCTCAACCTGCATTGCCGTCTGCTGTAATGACTCGACCAGTCCTTTATAGTCGAATCCTACTACCTTTCTATCATTTCCTCTGATGCATCTGTTGTATTCGGTCCGGGCCTCGATTTGCAGGTTCATTATGATGTCCCTAATCTCCTTTACCTCTGCAGAGAACCAGACATCGATCTCCTCCCCTTTAGTTGCATGCCATGCCCTGCGAAGCTTGACACGCTCATTTTCCTTCATAGCAGTTCGAACTGCCTTCTCAGTAGTCGACATTTGGAACAGCCCATCTTGGTCTATATAGTTAGTGCGGGATTTGGAGCGGTGGTAAATAATTTGTAGCACTGCACGTTCTGCGTCGATATGCCAGCCACGTTGTGAACGTGTATCATATAAAATGGCGTTCCTAGAGCGTAGATCCTCTAGTACATCATCATAGTCGGTCGGTTCTCGCTTTGATGAATTATATTGCTTTCTTGAAATTGTAAACGGGATGGAAACGCCGCCCATTCTCGAAAATGACAGCGTTACTCCAGTAAGTGAAAGGACAGAGTGTGGAGTTTCATGAGCTCCTGACGGGAGAATCTGACTGTAGTCCATTTGCGTCGTACCTGAAGGCTGTTAAAGTTGCTCTGTCAAGATGAGCTGGTCGAACATACCTGCAATATTGACCACTTCAGGTGTCCAGCCAAGAAACCCAATTGATTCGCGTATTGTTTTTTCATCAAGCCGTACCATAGTCTGTTGACCTTCTTTGCTCTCTGCAAGGTGCCATTGGACTCGGCCCTCGCTATAAGCTACTGGGGTCAAAGTCATTTTGTCACCTCTTAGAATGAAGCCAGATCCCGTATCTACTGCCACTGAAACGCCCATGAGTGCAGCCATGACTACCGTTGGGATTTGTAGGCCCCTATTATTAGAACGTCTCTCTGGGATAGGGAAGCCGGTTGCCACAGCAAACTTGCCCACAAGCGAATGCCAGCAAGGCCTTGGCTCGTCATCGTCAAATTCCCTAATCTCATAGTCGATCGTAAAACGACACGGGCCTAATGCAGGGCCTTTTGGATTTTCGTGTATCCAGATGGTATCGCTGTAGTTAAGACTAGCTTGATTTGGTCGGCACACAGCACCCAGCCAAGCAAGTTGTTGTCCGATGACGCACACAAACTCGGAAGAACCATGGGCACGCAGTCGAACACCTTCCTTGGTCAACTGTCCTGTAATAATACCCCCACCCTTTGAAGTGCCTAAATATAGTCAGCATAATAGAGGTATATAAAAGGGATAACTCACTATTTTGCTGTAGTGACCCGGAGACAAGATTCTGCAGGTATTCAACGAGATAGCTTGAATAAGAGGGCCATGTCTGCTCCATATAACACCCGATTGTAGTCATCTGTGCATCCTGGCAATTTCCTATTACAGCGAGGATATATTTGAGGTCTTCGAAGTTTGATCCATATTGCTCATAGATAAAACGTTTAATATCCCATTTCACAAAGAACTCGACCACTTGGACATCTGAAAGGGCATCGAGCACGCCAAGGATGCTGCTCTGAATAGATTGCATGTTATCACTGTAATAGTGCCTAACAATATCCTGAACCTGGCATTCGAGAAGCTGAAATGCATTGTCGTTCATAAGATGGTTTCGAATGGCCTGGAGCTCAATTGTGGTTATATGGGATTGGTCCTGTTCGACATCCTCAAAGTCCATGTCTGTATCTGTTTCTGCCTTGTTGTCTGATCCATCCCATGTGTTGGTAGAAGTCATAGCATCGTCTGACTCTGTTGCCAACCCTACGGATTCCCTCCACGCGGAAACCCTTTCGTGATAATCTGGAAGTTCTCGATTAGAAAGTTGTGGTTTTCCCGCTGAAATCTCTTCTTCGAGGCCTAAGAGCGTCCTCACGAATACATCAGCAACTGCATATCTGTGCCAAAAGACCGCCTTAGCAGCATTCCGTCTTCTCTTGTACTCGACCGTTCGTGGGGTATTATCCGTTACCGACTTAGAGTATTGCTCGAGCTTCGTGCAAAAGAGTGTATGGCCGCGTGTCTGTGGGATGGGATTGGGGGAAATCCTGATTTGCTCTTTTATAAACATCTTAACCATAATGGCCGCGAATTCCTGCACAATTTGCTTCTTCTCTTGCTCTAAGATTGATGAATCAAGGGCAGAAATAGCGGATATTGTATCTTCCGTGGCCGGAGGCTGTAAAATACCCAGTTTGGTCGTTCGTGCGGTTTTAATTGTTGTGGCTGAGGTCAGGCTTGGGGTGTCTTCGGTGGTGGATGCGGGATCAAGCGAGTTACTCTCCGCCTCACCCTTCTCGTCCTTACTCTGCTGATCCGGTGCATTCGCTAGATCCTCCCTTTCTAGCTTATGCAGTTGTATCGAGTCATATTTATCTATGGTGGCCTCATAATCCCGTATCCACCAGCTGAAGGGATCTAGAAGATTGGCATCCCTGGCCAAACCGCGTGTCCTCTTGTTTTCCCCCTGATCAGCATTCCAAATGTCAGGTAGCTCCATATTCTTGAGTGACAAATTCCTGCCCCTTGTTACAACAGTACGGACAATATCACGGTACCCATGTTGTTGATCACTTGCTTTGTCGTGCTTCAGCTCAGCGGGTACGGTTAAGAAAAACGAGACACGGCTCCTTCCGCCTGGAAGTACTGCTTGGAGAGTGTCTGTGGTCGGGAACAGCTGCTTGACGTGGAATCCAGGGCTGAGAATAACGACTGCGAAATATAATTCCTTATCACCGTTGTTTTGGAATAGGACATCAAGGACGTTCATAGTATTCTTGCCGGGTTGGGGGTTGACAGTTACTTGGAATGGCGCTGCATCTTCAGACTTGTTCTGTAAGTGAACAATCTGCCCAAATCGGAATAAATGAGCTAGTGCAATAGCTGATTCCTTTGCTCTCTCGTCGTTGGTTCCTCCACTAGTTTTCCAACCACGCACGGGTCCTTGATACCCTAACACTTGCTTCGGTCCAAAAATCTCGATGCCGCCGTCCTCTTTGACCCCTAGCCGGAACCAAGCCGCTTTAGAATATTTATTCTCAGTCGACTCAGTTCCTTTTGTATATTGGATGTTACCGGTAATTCTGTTCCTTAGGTGACTGATAACCATTTCCCGAAATGAGCGCTTTAGCTCTGGATCCATAATAATATTCAAGGTCTTTTCTGAGCTCCACCGGTATGGAATAACTCGGATAGACTGCGACAGATTCTGTGCAGACCCTTTTACAATCTTTGTCTTGCTCTCGAGGTCGTAAAGCTCAGATATTGAAAAAATAGTTTTAAAGCCTGTTAAAACTGTAATAAACTCTGATCCTTTGTTAATACCATGAACTTTGCCAACAGGGAGAGATACGATGCCGTCCTTTAGCTCCCCAAAGATCAGTGTGGCCGAACTTGGCTCATAGTCTTCGAGAAATGCTAATCTGTCCTGACCAAAAACCTGGGGAATCTGTGATAAGTTCCATAATGCAAGCTGATTGGTCGTATGATCACAGATGGCATAGTATGTTGGAGCTGGTGGATTTGACGGGTCTTGCAAGTACTTTATAAGTGCAAGGGTAAATGCGCCATATACGATCCCGTTCTCATTTTGCTCTGCAGCTTTTTCAGTATTCTGACAAGCCGTCATAAGCGTAAAGTCCCTTGGATTAAGATCCCAGCATATATCCAGTTCTCCGTCGCGATGACCTAGTTTCCTCTGCAACCCCTGCACAGCGGCTTCGTCAGCAGGGAGGTTTGGAGGGGGTGTCCAGTTCTCAGGAGATCGGAATCGGGATTGGGAGCCTGTTCGCCAGGCCCCTCCAGAATAGCAACTGTCGAGAAGGACAATGACCCGAACTCCTTTTTCAAGGAATCGCCACAGCCATTCGTTCAGCTCCCATCCGCGAATCGCAGGTCTTCCGCAGCAATAGTCTGCAGTTATCAGGGATAAGTCTTTCATACGGCCATCTTTAGGCGAATTAGGGGCTGGCTTTAGTGATGCACCGTATCCAGAGAATTGAAAAAAAAAGATGTCTTCAGAATTGGCCTTGTTATATATATTTTCAAATGCCCCTTTAATGTTTGCGTGTGTAGGCCAGTCATGCTCTGGCTCTATAGGAACGCTTGGATTGTTTAGAGATGCAGAGGAGGTAAGGGTGCAGACCGACTTAAATTGATATCGACTCTGAAGAAGCTTTTGAAAAAATTTTATATCATTAACGGCTCCTTCTAAGTGTCCGAGAGACACCGGATCGTTATTCGGGAGCCGCCTTGTCTTGTCGTTTTGATAGAAGTCCACCCCAACAAGCAGAGCAAATCGCTTAGGCACAGCTGACATTGCGAAAGGGTACAGCTGAGGAAGGCTAGCAAGTAAACTGTCAGGGCAATGAAAACAGACTTGTATAATAAAAAGCTGGATCTTGTCGTCGTATTTAGGGGTTAAAACTAAGTTTAATCATGATCAGCTTATTGAAAAATTCAATTACGAAGTTATACAGTTGGTACGGTATTATTAATTTCCTATGCCAGGTAGGGAATCTTGACCTGTTCCCCAAAATTAGAATAATGCCCGAGAACACCCGATTCTACAGCCTGCATGAATAGAATACCAGCTAAGAGAGTTTTACTGACTGGTGACTGGCTGGATCATAAAAAGGTCTATTGTGCGGTGACAATTCGGTTACATGTCTAGGTTTTTAAGCGCTAGGAACGGCCGTTTCAATTTGTTCGACAACTTGGAGAGGTAGCCTAGAAGTCTGCAATAATTGAATGGTTTGATAAGACGTACTTCAAGCGAGGTCGAGACCCACAGATTATGCAACGTTACTGTCGCGGGCAGCACAGCAAGCTCTGAGATGAGAGTGCTCCGCTGACTGCATAAGCTTGGAAGAGAAAGCAGGAAATTGAAAGTGGTTTTCTACTAGCCAGACTACACGAAATTGTGAAAGAGATAGCAAGTCGACTGAAGAAGTAAGGCTCCAGGAGGTTACACGTTGTATTAGGCAGCATTAGGTCAGCTTACCGGTTATGATCGAGGGTACTAAAGGGCCTTTCGGTTATTATCAACTGAGCATGTCATGCAACCAAAATACCAACCATTCTTCAAGGAGACTGGCAGTGGGTAGATTGGGCAGATGTAATTGTCAGCTTTAGCACTTTGCATGCAATGCAGTCACTTATAGAGCTTCTGAGTGAGGGTTGATATGATCATTTGGATCAGTATATTCCTTGTTATTCTTGTTGTTGTATATAGTGAGAGAATATGGGTTATAGGTGCCGTGAGGGATGTTTTAACACCTAAAGAGTGTTTACCCCATTCTTGGCTAGCCACCTTAGCGATCCCTCCAAATGCCTCCACGCAGCTCTCAAGTCCACGAAAATGAACTAATCTGACAAAGGCGCCGTCTGTGGCGATCCGTCCCCTAACTCTCAGGTTCCAGAGTCTAACCTATCTAGGTTGTAGCGATAATTTTCTAACGGGAACTGCCGAACAATATCACTCTGCATTAGTGTGCATATTCAAGTAGTGGTGGCGGTGTTATTAAGGCTAAGCCGAGTTTATCCGAAGTGGGTCAGTTTGGACCGATACTATCCATATTTGTATTAGATCATTATGGCTGGTCTTGGACTGTATTTATTCATCCTAGCTCAATACAACTCATCCGTACCTAATCGTGTTGTTACGTTGATACTTCTTGGCACTTGCACAACTGTACTAGTGCCGACCCTGCGAATTACCTGTGGAAGACGGAGCCACACGCCCTGCAAGTCGATGATCGCTACGCTGTTATAGCCTGCGTGGCCCAAAAATAACATTTGCAGTAGAGGCCTTAAAATCTGTGGTACTTTAAAGGAAACGAATCAAGTTGCTATGCACCTTGTCCAATAGCACTCATTTCACTTCTGGGAAGCTATTCAGCAAGCTTGTATAGCCTTTGCCCGTTCGGAGCCTGGCGAGTTCGACGTCTTGTGCATCGAGCGACTACGCCGACTCAATTAGAGTTGCCGCGCTTTATTCACATGATTCCGCACCAAGAGGCGCTACTCCCTCCAATATGCCCCCCAAGCCAAACTTTTACCTAAGGTAGTCTCGACAGTTATTGGAGCCAAAGGAATACTAATCAATAAGTTACAACCACATCTCAAGCCCAGCATAATTCTCTCTTACAGCACTCAAATCTTACTCTGTTCATCCTCTTTTCGTTTCCCCATCCACATGCTCTTCCACCACCCCCAACAAATCTACCTTCGTTTCCCCGTCCTCTCTAATTTAACCCGCCACTTCCCTTCCGCTTCACGAGCCTCTTCCGTTCCTTCGCCCTCTCTTTCTCTATCGTCTTGAAACTCTTCAAAGGCGACCTCTGCAGCTTATTCCGAGGCTGAACGGGCCGTTCCGTATGTTCGAAGCTGACATCTCGCACAGCGGGGTTTGTGTACGTGTACGGGCGCACTGCAAACTGTTTCTTTTTAGTGCGCTTGAATAGTCTAGCTCTAGTTTTTGGGTTTCTATTCTGCTGCTCTGTTCCTTGGGTTGTGGTGCGTGATTTGATAGTATGTTCGTCCTCGTCGGACGAGAAGAGGCAACAGTATCGTAGGAGGAAGAAACACATTATTTCCTGCTTTCTGTGCCTTGTATCACTGCTGTCCTCCCTTTTTCGCTAACCTGGCCTGCTTGGTCGTTTACTTGCTTGTCTATTTTATCTTGCTTAGATTTGATAATTTGATTGTGTTGTGTTGTGTTGTGTAGTGTTGTGTGGACAAGTGTGGCTCGTTGCCCGGTCGAGGCATCGATGTCCCAACGATAGACAGCGTTTAGGGACGAGGAATGATCTACACCTCGGTACGTGAGTTATATGCGCGGAAAAAAGAACAGAAGACAGATTTTCTGGAATGAATAAGTATCTTCTGGCACTTATTATGTGGCTCTTTGATGTAGGCGATCTGTAATATAACTATGTATCACAGACATAGCTGTCCTTATCATCCCGTTGCGATTGCTGGTCATACAAACATTCTTCGCTCGGCGCACAAATTCTTGAGGACGCGTGGTCATAGGGAAATAGTAGACTGGCCAACAATAAGGTATTTCCCAGTGAATGTACTCTCCCAGTGACGGCGAGAGAGTATCCAAACCGGGGATACATGTCTGTCCCGCGGTCAACAGATGCCCATTTGCTAAGAGGCTGTAGGTTTCAATATTCCGCAGCACGTTGAGAAGATCAAATGGTTCGGGCCTCGCTACTCAAATCTATATCACGTCTTGTAACGCCAGTTGAGCTTTTCGGGGCTATAAGCGCATTTCTTTCCTTAACCAGTCTACTAGCACACTCCCTATCATTACCTATCGCCAGAAAGTAATGATAGTTGCAATACCGCCCACCTTGACCTCAGTTCAGCCCCCGAGCAATCTCATGCATATGCTGGGGCTCTGGAATCCGAAAGGTCTCCGGGTTATGCTGACAGAACTACGTTACCGGAGCCTCTGCGTTGCCCCTGTAAACATGATTGTAGAATCCCGAATTGTCGCCTAAAATATATACTGTTAATTCCTAATGGGATTAACGACGTGGTTTGTTCCGTGGCACTAATTCAGTTCCCCATTCTAAGCAGATACCTGAGCTCCGATAGAGTTATTTACTTCTTCACCGTGCCGTCTACAGCCCACCATCTCCTCAACACGTCTACAGTCTCAATAATTACGCGCTTCGCTAATCCAAAGGGACACCTAGGCCAAATTTAAGGTACTCCCATAAATAGCCCACAAACAGATGACACTCAAAATTAATGTCGTAGATCTCCCTCATACGAAAGTCTCGAGATATACATGTGCCCCTTATTTTCACTTCAAAATCACGCACCCAACAGAACCCCGAGCTCCATGTCTTTCCGAATAGGAAACCAGCCCCCAAAGATAATGCAAATTGGTCATTGATCCGCCCATTGATAATATCATGCCCTCGTAAAGCGCGTCTACCCTTAGAGTAGAGGACCCTCCCTCACCTCATGCCCCCAGTGATAGTCGTCGTGACGCCCATACCCATAGCACGCGTAAGCTCCATCGTATCATCAGAGGCACGAAGGGAGGGGGTACTAGGACAGTAACCCCAGATACTCCTGAACCGGGATGCGAGGCCCTCATCTCTGTTCTTATTTTTGTTTCTGCTCCGGCCTCTACTTTGTCTCACAGAAGTGCCTCCATTACGATCGCCATCGCCACCGTCATCGGACAGTCCATTCTGCGCTTCCATATGCGCGTCACTGAATAGGTCGGTTGGCGACGTCGCGGGTGGGAAGGCGTTGGCGCTCCTGACGACTCCGAACGTGACGCTTTTGCCGATATCTATCGTACCATTGCCCCCGTTTCCATTTTCGTTCCCATTCGTACCTCTATCCCCAGACGATGTTCTGTCCCGGAATTCAAATAACCTTCGCCACCAAGAAGGCGAAGATGGGGACAAGTCACTAGCGTTCTCGGAAGACGAACGTGTGGAGTGCTGTTTGAAATATTTGCGCATCCCCCGAATAAGGGGCTGCAGCATGGGTAAACTTATGCACAGAATGGCGAGGTTCGCCTCGAGGATGGCGTAGTTAGCGGACTTCATCGCCGACTCGATAAAGTCGCCGCCGTACTGCGTGTATAATATGGCGCCGAAGCGGAGGAACGCAACAATAATCGTGCTATTAGCATGTTAATAAAACATGTTCCCTTTCGACTCCTGTAGCGCTCGAAAATGATGCTGTTCATTTTGCTTTCTTTTTTCCAAGCAAATCATAAATGGAATAAAGAAGGAGGAAAAGAATTAAACCAGAATTAAGGCATTCCAAGGAAATAGAAGAAGCAAATCAAACTCACACAGTCCCCAACAGAAAAACAAACGTCAGCCCAGCCTTGGTCCCCGTCTTCATCTTCAGTCTCCAGATGGGCCAGAGTGGCAGGGCAAGCACAACGAGATCAGCAAAGGCATTGAAGACACAAATGCCCAGATCCGTGGCCCTCTGCTCGGGACACATGGGCTTGTGGTATCCACAGACGGTGAGTTCCTGGATGAGGTTCGCGATGGTCCAAAGGATGATGGCGCCGATAAGGTACATGTAGACGAGTCTTTGCGAGGGCCTTATCAAAGAGCGCCAAAACTGGCGAGCATGTGAGCTATTTGACGCCTCGGAATGGAGACTTCTGTTGCAGTTGTCGGCGCTGTTGGCGTTAGATGTCGCGTTTGTAGCGGTGTTGGGTATAATATGAACTGTGCGAGAGCCGAAGACGCGCAGGTAGAAGAAGAGTGCTGAGAGCTTGACGAAGCATATGGAGAAGAGGAAGAGGAAGCGGCATGCCCGGCCGAGCTACGTGGGTGTTAGTGTGGTTTGGACAGTCTTTAAATGCTAGCAAAAAAAACAAAAAAAAAAGATAATGATAGGAAGGGTTGGGGGGGAGGGGCGATATGTCTTCGTCAAAACGGCGCATTCTACCTCACCTAGAGAATGTGAAAAGAAGACAGACAAAGTAGAGAGATACATACCACTGTGAGCGTTTTGATACTGTTGGGTTCAACATCCTTCATAGGACGACCAAAGCCAATACTGATTTCTGTACACGGGCGCGTGTATACGTGATAATATTAGCCTCACTATTTATTCCATTTCCCCCTTTATTTCTCCTTTCTTTCCCCTTTTCCTCGCAACAAACAAATCACTATAATGATCTGCTTAAACCACTGCACCCAACCCTCAACTACTGTCTCAAAAAAGAAAATGTAAAAGAGCAGAAACCAAATGAAATGAAAAATAAAACTCACGAAACCCAGTAACAATCAACATCCCATTAACAATGAGTGTAGAGACAACAATCAACCCGTCGTCCCAGCCAAAACCCGCGCGCGTCAGTCGTCGTGAGTACAGTCGCAGACATACCACCACTATGCCCAGCACGTTGAAGACGGCGTTCACGATGATGTCGCGCCATGCCGGGTTCACGTCTGGTGAGTGGATGAGGTTGAGACCCATCCTTTTTTTCCCCCTATTTCTTTCTTTTTTTTTTTTTTCTTAGTTATATGGGTTTAAACCCCAAGTTTTAGACTCTGTATTATAGACCGCTTGTGCTATTTGCGCTGGAGCCTAATCTAATAAAGGAGTCAATAGACTGAGTATAACCTATACCTGAGATACCGACATCAGGTCTCTCTATCAGCCTGTGATTCAGCCCCGAGAGGGTTAGAAGAGAGGGGCTTGCGAGAAGGGAAGCAAGAGCAAAAAGAGTCAGAACTGTATTAACCTAGAATTTAGAAAGTATGCACAATTGCGGTCGAACAACACGGATTTCTCGGAGAGTGGAAGAGGGTATGATGGACGGTTCGGAATCAGCGGTGATACCGGAGTCGTTGCAGGACGGCGAAGAGGTCGCACTCTGCCTATCTAGGATACCCTATAATACAAGTCAAGCAAAGTAATTTCCAAAGTATTTTAGTAAGAGAAAGGCGTCCAAAGGAAATAAAAGTTTAAATAAAAAACTCGAAGTGCTTACCAATATAACTACCACCTACCCTTTCATATCTTCTCTACAGAGAATGTACTTAGCTAGAAGGGCCTTTCCGGATCTATTGCTGTAGACTAGGACGAAGAGGAAAAAGACAAAGGTGTAATGAATTGTTCCTCCATATTGTGGTTGTAAACAACATTTGGGCCTATATCTGCATGACAGCGACACAATTCTGAATAGGAATTATTCACCCAAGAAACAAACAGTGACTTTATGTCTAATTTGAGCTGCGCCCTAGTGACGAGTTACACTTGATATCATGGAATGAAAAGATCAGATGACTAGAAGAATTTCCTCAGGGGGATGAACCATACATGTAAAATCTTGTAACCTAGCTGAGCGCTAGTTGTGGAATTTACGGTACATAACGCTTGAAGAGTAACTCTGACTGCCTGTTGATATGTCACTATTGTATGTTAATACTCTACCAAATCCCATTATGGAGGTCTAAGGCAAGAAGACCGTTGTGAATAGACTCATAGAGCGACTTTGGTCCCCTGTATTTGGAATCTCAGTAACGGAGACCACCTCCACTAGGGGTTGTGATTATATATATACTAAGTATATATATCCCCATCCATAAAACGGATATTCTTAGGCCACGTCCGTATATCAAGACATACCAGAAAGACCCTGACCAATCTACCAGATAATATTGTCACTCATCTTTGTCGAAAACCAATGACATCATACTCTTACACGGGATTTCTACCTCTCTATCTATGAATCGGAAAAATTGTCTACACCTAGTAAGGAAAGAACATAGAGCTTGTCACATTAGAAACTGCCAAGCAAGCATAGTCTCTCGTTGCGTATATACCGCTCTTGGCTTTTATACAGATAATAATCATAGCATCGGTTTTCATCACATGCTAGATCGGGCAGATTATAACATTTGTTTCTTTGACCCGATAATAAGCAATCGATATGTGATTATTCGCTCGGTATATAAAACCATGTAATACACGGAACAGACACTGATAAGGTGGACAAGGCTTCTGTATCCTATCCACCTCTTTATGAGAGCCACCTGTATGTGGCCAGAGGCAAAAAGGCCCATCAAGGTCAAGAAGTTTCTCTTCATGTCGAATAGGCCATGCATACTTGGGCTAGTAAAATATTCTTTGACTTTTAGACATTCTTCCGCCTTTCCCTACCAACCGACACCTCACCTGACCCCTGCATCAGCTCCTTCTCCCGGCATCGCTGCCACCCACCACTTCCCCTTTGTCCCACTCCACCCCCTTGTCATGGTCGACTACTCCAACTAGAATAGGAAATATAGCGTGATAGTCGTGTGCATATCAAGGCGTAGACCGCTCGTTCCCAACCAGCAAGCACAAAACCAGCCAATCATGTTTTGAGCCACAATGCCAGATCAGAATACAATAGTAGCAATAGGAAAAAACATCACCAGAGCGGCCAGAGAGAAATGTGGCTCGCTTTTTTCCGGCATCTGCAACCAGGGGGGGCATCGCTAGGATACGGCCACGCACAAGCCCATACCAATAGACACCCAACAACACTACACCGCAATTATGACATCAAAATGCAGAACATGCCAGAAAGTGTGTTGGTCTTTTTCGTAACCCCCGGAGGCGGCCATGATGATGATACTGTGAAATATAAAGAGATCGAGAGGAGCGGGGGCTCCTTATATCAAATGAAAGTGGTATCAAGTCGTAAAAAGCCGTCAACGCCACGCCATATCGAAGAATGGAAAATAGTGGGAGTGATCGTATACACAGTCAAAGAAGCCGCCTGATGCGCGCTCATGCCGGCATGAGCGTCTCACCAGCCTTTCTTCCTCGCAAAACGTTTGTTCAGCAAAGCCAGCACCTTAGTGACGTTGAACTGAACATATTCGAGATCGAGGTCATCCTGGTTGTCCTTCTGCATCTCGAGCAAGTCGTCGAGCTTTAGATCAAGCTCGAGAAGTCCCCGATTACGTCCTGCCACAAAAGTTAGTTCCTGGATAGGGAAAAGGAGGCGCAGGGCTTGAATAATTCTCTTACCCTTGTAGTGCAAAGAGATGACAAATGTGCCTGGAAGAGGGCTAGTGAAATTGAAATAGATGTTCGCTCTCCTATTATCAGGAACATTGCTCTTCTGAATCACGCCCTCTTTCTCTAGCTCCTGGTGTGTGTACTTGTAAGGACCTAACACTTGGTGTTTCTGCTGCTTCCGTCGCGTGCCCTCTGATTGGCTTCGCACGTTGTGTAAATAGCTCTTGTAGATTTCCAGTTGATTTACAAGATATTTGTTGTGGTCTCGGATTGTCTCGTACACTTCCTCGAGCTTTGTGGTCTCTAGATAGATAGCGTCCTTTTGCGACCCCAGATGTAACAGTTCCATTTCCACTTCCTCGCGCAGTGGGCTGAACTGATCGGCCTTGTTGATCTTTTCCATTTCTTGGAGCTGACTGAGGAGCTCCATCACCCGGATGCCCTTGCGGACCATGACTGCGTCATTACTCGACGTGGCCGCCGCCTCGGCAATTTTCTCTAGGCGGAGGGGTCTTCGAGCAACGGCGCTATGGTGGGGAATGGACCGAATGATCTGCACAAGAATTGTCTTAGCCTCAACGTAGTATATTTCGTCCTGCGTGATATCCATTCTCTGAGCCATATTATCCAATGACTGCTCCCAGCGGCTGAAGAGAGGCAGGGTAATAGCCCTGTTCTCTTTCCGTGGAACCTGTGGAGGCGCCCGTCCCAACTCGGACATTATCACAGACAGATGTGAGTTCTCATCCTTGCAGAGTTCGGTGTTGTGTTTCTCTATGAGACCATGCATGGCGTAGACTTCGTTGAGCGTAATAGAGAGCTCCAGATCTTTTTTGGAAAGCGCGACGTAATGGTCTACTTCCATGGAATCATAGAAATCCTGTACTTCGCAAAGATCTAGCATAAACTTGTTCACTCGATCTTTGTTTTGTTGGATAAAGGGAGACAATTTGGCCATGTACGGTTCCTTCGCGTACGATGGCTTGTTGGCGAGGTTCTGTAACATCTTGGCAATCAATGTCAGCGTCCGCCTGGGTTTCTCAGCCGGGATGCCATCAATAAGCATGTACGACTTGGGCGTGACAATCGCCGGATTGATGAACCGCAGGAAAAAGAAACCGCCGATTAATGTGCATATAACCTGGTCGTTCGCTAGAGGGTACTTCCGTTTCGCTAAGCTCCTGATCTGCTTGCAAATCCACCGTATACCGTAGGGTGCCTCGTCAAGGCCATCGATAATTGTCGATAGAAACCCGTTCGCAATATCGGTCAGCTTGTCAAGGCGTGGCTCGATGATGGCTTGCACTTTTGGGTTCTCGGCGGCTTGTTCTCCTGTAATACCTTTTGGCAAATCTGGTGGTAGGCTTCCGGTAGTCTCCTCAATCTGTTGACACATACGTTCATATACTTTGAGAGGGTTGATTTCCAAGTCCTCGTCTTTCGATTCGATAAGCTTGTTGATTCTATCAGCCAGCACTGTCCGAAGGAAACTCTGGCCTGGTCCACGCCTAGTGTACGTAGTCATCATCCGAGAAACAGGGGTGTTGGCACGCAGAAGGGACGAAGATTCATATTCAGGAGTCGCGTCGAATTGGTAGGTCAGAACTGACTACGTTCGGTGTGAGCAAGTATAATTAAAACGCTGGGGATGATGATCTGGCTTACCTGAAACATGGTCAAGAGCAAGTGCTCTTCACGGCTTTCGTATTGATTACCGTAAAGTGTGAACATGACGGTCTGAAGTAGAGAGTCAATCTCAGCCATAGAGACGAGTCTGCAAAGGTGAGCAATGTGCTTCGGTTCAGATTGTAGCAAGAATAGGAGATTGCCATATTTCTGTGTCTTGTCATCGTTAGGGAATACCCCTTCTTCCAGCTCCAATGCACCTTCCAGATGACTGGCCACTTCATTTTGCTGTCACATAGTTAACACATGCCACGATATAAAAGACCAGTCACGGCTTACCTCCTCTAAAGCCATGCGATTCTGAATTAGCAGCGCAATGCGAGAATCTAGATAGCGCACATCTTTTTCCAAGACGAAATTCTTCTTGGATTGGGAAGAGATCTTGGTCTTCAGATCTCGGAGCACCTTTTGTGCTGTGTTCTACTTAGTAAAGCCAGGCTTGGTATTTGAGGTAGAACCTTACCTTTGGACAGCTCATCATCAATCTCGAAATCTCCGTCGTTCGCGGACATTGAGATGTACAAAGCAGACATGGAATACCGCTTGCTTTGCCGCGCGGATCGTGTTCCATCGTAAGAGGACATGGTGTTCTGGCGTGATATGGGTTGGAACGACGAGGAAGATGCCGTAGAAGCCCGCGACGGCGTTTGCAGCATGACCGACATGTTCGGCGACAACTTGTTTTGGAACAGTCTGGCTGTCCCGATCGGCTTCTGTTCGTGTATTACTCAGGGTGCTGGCCGAACTGTCGCCAGCCCTCGGTGTGTTCAGAAAGTGGGTTTAATTGGCAAATTCGAATCCAGTGCGGTCGCTCGTCGCTCAGAAGGTATTTATATCAATGATTAAGCGCTTTGCTGCGGTCTACAACAAGCGATGCGAAAAGGCATATGCGGGAAGGTGTCTGGCCAGAGCGAGGAACGACCGACGATCCGACTTCCCCGGGTTCGAGGTTGGCACGATGAAGCACAAACTCCGTGGGCGTCACGACAACGGGGACACGTCGAATTGGAATGAGCCTGGGCAGGCTGAGCACTTGTCTCGTTGGAGTTTTCGGTGGCCGTTTAACAGATCGTTTAACAGCGCTGGTGCTTAGGAATTGTAAATGTTGTAGATACAGACTTGTATGACGTATATATGTATAACAACCTCGAGACAGGGCTATTCACGTATAGTGGCAAGGCAATAACAAAGGTCGCTGCGGTGTGGGTCGAGCATAGAATAGATATTCCAATTATACAAGATTCGGTCGGGGTTCACCAGCTTTAGCTGAGCTGTGGCTTTTCTCACGTCTTCTTGGTGGTTGCCAGAGTGGGAAAATATAGGGGGTTAATCGGATGCGTGCGGAAATGCGGGCGCGGGCGTTACTGAGAATGGTGGATGGGCGCAAATGCTGATTGCTGGTTGTTCTGACAGTAGGTTCTCAATGTTATTCGTGTTGGAAATGGTGGTTGAGTGAGTTCGTTTCTCCGTTGAGACACAAGACTCAGGTCTCGCTCTCGCGGGCGGTGAAATGTTGCACGAAGTCAAGCAGGTATACTATTGATTGAGACGGAGGGACTGAAACGGGGAAAGGGGGGGAAGCAGGAGCAGGAGAGAAAGATGATGGGCAAAACCCAGCAGGGGTCGAGGGGTGGGACAAGACACACAGGAAGGAGTTGAGAGTTGAGTTGTGCCGGATGAAGAGGGTGTATGGGGACTGCCTCTTGTCTAAAAGGTACCGTCGTTGTACCGAACTGGAGCGCTACCTCCCGTACCTTAAACCCCTACTTGTACACGCTTAGCGCAGGTACATACATATGTACATACATACATCATATATCTACATCTGCCTGGCCTCAAATGTATCTAACCTAAAGTGGATAGTGACTCGATAACTAAGTGCAGACAGTTTCTCGGGGAAGGGAAACTTAGATGGACAGCGAGCAAGCGTGGGCTAATAATGGATCCTCTGTAACGGCTGGTAGAGTAGTACTAATCTGTAGAGTTTTCTTCTGGCTTGCATGCGGCCTTTTAACACAAGCAGGGTTCAACGTGGACTTTCAGTCTACAAACGTAGGTAGTAGTTCTTATAATTCGCATAACAACAACAGTACCTACAGTATCGATGTCGAGTTTTCAAATGATGAATCCCAGGCAGGTATGCGTTCATCGCGTTGCATTCCGGTGCGAACTGAGTAGATTAGGCCCTAGCTGTAACCAACAATACAGTAAATAGAGAGATAAATAGGACAGTAAGAAACTAAGGTGTTCATTGGGCAACGGTGTGATGAGAATGGCTATACACGAGAACAAACATTACCTGTTTTGGTGTGGTTAACAAAAAATAGAGAGTGCTAGCTACGAAGAGCGGGTCGGAATTCTTGGCTAGAGGTGGAGCTGGAAGGCGGTGGATGTGGGCGCCCTAAAACCTACAGCAGCACCTCCCGGAATTGGTCAGACATTGTCTCTGCGTGTTCTCAGTCAAAGTATAGGTGTTACACATGCGGTCATCTCATAGGAAAGTACATATTTGTATAATTAGCTCTTTGCTGTCATCTAAACACTTTATTGCTGGCAGACATTTTTAGGTGGCACTGTTGCTATACTCACAAGCATTTTATGGTATGTAAATAATCTGTATATGTAGGTATGTACTGCTATATATGAGTGCAGAAAAAAGGGCTTGCCTATTAGGTATCCTAATTTGAGGCCAAGGAAACTGACTTTAGAAAGGGAAAGAAAATAGTAACAAGTTGCTAGCCTAGAATATGTCTGTACAAGCCTAGGTCCCATACATAGTAGACTCTTAGAATCAGTTTATTATATTGAAAAAAAAAAATTTTTTTTTTGCCATTTTTGAGGAGCTTTGATTTCTATATTGCCATGGCATAAATAACGGTTTAATCGAGCCCTTGACACAGTTTAGTTTTGTTTCTGTATGCCGTACTTATACCACATACCGTACACATTACCCGCACGCGCCGGTAGCACGTCTGAAACAGTCATCCAAGGTAGCGCCGTTGATCCTATCTCGCAGTCGATACTCTGACGTATGTGTTTCGGTAGTGGTTTTACACAAGGAAATAACGTTGAGAAAGTTTTTATTGCTCTGGAGTTAGGACATTAGTATCACCGGGCAGTGCACGGGCTGAATAGATTCCATGTCCGCCAGGTACTCGGCACTCATGTTAAGACTTTAATCTGCTTCTTTGCTTTCCCTTATGTACCGGTTCCTTCGTTGTAGACCCAGGTTATAGCCTGCATCGGAGAAATAATATACTAGGTAGAACCAACTTAAGTTCCTACGTATGTAGGTACCGGTTTGGTCTAGCTGCATATTACAACCCTCTAAGTTTAAGTCCCTGCTGGAGTATATTTAGCATGTATGTATGACAGAAGGAGGTATACTTGTGCAGGACCGTTGATATTTAAGGTACCGAGCATTGGGCGCTCCCACATCGGGAGACTTCCAAGGCTGTCTTAACCACCTCTAGTTAAGTGCTCACTGCGAACACCCATCACCCTGGCTATTAGGGGCAAATTCTTCAAATTCTTGCTACTGGACAGAGAACCATGCGTGGCGGGTTATTAAAATGTGATGTTAATGGTGTTAAGAGGGGTCATGATCTGAGTTAACCTTGTCTGGAGTTGACTTGACATCAACATGCAAGGGTCCCAGGCGGGGTGCAGGCGCCGTCCAGTAAACCGCTGCCGCACGGTCGCATTTAAGAGTTCCTAGGCCTTGATCGTATATATGATAGCTGTACATAGTATTCAAGATAATTGTGAAGTTAGAGCAGTCATCTCGTTTAGCAGTACTGGAATAATAGAGTATACAATAGAGTGGCTGGCCTCTTGTATGACAGCTTCTAAAAGAGCCTAATGCGATATCAGCTCCATGCTGTACCTAGGGAGACGAAAACTAATTTTATTTTTTCTTATTCTTAACGTTACGTACATATGTACATAGGTATGTACAGGAGGTAGTCACCTAAGTATGTAGTTCAACCTCGATTGAGTAAGTACATACCATACCGGTAAGTGCACACCTAATGAAAGCGCTAAGAATATTCAGGAACGGTTTGACAGGGGTCACCCAGGGGTAAACTCATGTGGGTGTGGAGCAAGATAGCAGAAAAGTAGCCGCTTAACATGAATTTGCCCAGATTAACTGGTGGACCAGATAAGGAAAAACCCAAAACATAGTTGCGACATCAACTCAACTCAGACACCACTTGGAAGACCCTGTAATTTCTTAAATCGCCTCAGGGCGCCCGAACGGGAAGAAATAGTCTGATATTATTGTCTGTGCTGGAACCTTCCGCACCTTCTAGCGACATGTATCCATCTGTTGACGATATCCGTCTGAACACCGCAGTATTGCTTTCGGGTCATCTTTTGAGCTAGATTGCCGAAAGGCTAAGCTGTACGATGTATACCGTATGCCGTATGCCGTGTCTGCTACATTCTTAACATCCTCAGACCCAGCCTTATTGGTGTGACATGTCGCAATTTGCCATTGCATGAAAGTCCCATTCACGACGGCTTTGCTTCAATGCTTTTCGACCGAGATATTTCCCAGCGTATCTCCCGCGTCCGTGACGTTCTAGTCCGGTTCCTGAACGAAGACCGCCCTGCCCTGCCCCTGGGGCATCAAGATAAACTGTGGGATGAAGTTGTTCAACTCCGAAGACCGAGACGCTCGAGATACCTGCCAACTTCGACAGCACAGACATTGCATGCTTACATAACATAAGTCGGTGCCTGGAGCGAATTCCAAGCTTTATTATTTGATATTCCCGTACTCGAATGCATATCACTAGCTCGTAAGCACAGTGTCCCAAGTCGTGTCCCAGGTGTCTCAGGCAGCCAGGCTACACCAACATTTTACCTTGAGAAATCTTGGTATAGGTGTCTCTCTCGTCTATGTCGCTGGAATTGAATGAGATTACACTGCCGATATTGTCTGTTAAATAATCCAGTACTGGCGAGGTTACGCCGGTTGGCAAGGCAGGCAAGGTAGGCGGACATTCCAACGCGAGGGATAGCTCTAGCAGAGGCTTTAAAGTGTTCACTCTTATGTTTTCATCTTCCCTCCCCGCATCACCGCATTGCCCCATCCCCGTCACTACTCATCGACTACCGGGACGGGCGGCCTCCACTTCTGCTCTGTTTTGCCCCGAAGCATGCTTACTATCCCGCGCCATAACAATCGTGAAGAGGCACGCGGGCCGTTGTTATCACCAACGTGGTCCACGCGAACCCACGAAACCCAGTCTCATGTCATTGGTATTATTAGCTGTAACATTGTCAGCCGAATTGTAACACGAATTTCCGAGGTAGCACCTCTGGTGGGTCTAAGTACCTATGCACAACGAGTTGGTATTATTTTGCACGTGGAAAAAGACTTCATGTCGTCCCAGCCTAGGCTTTTTCTTTTTTTGTTTCATCAGGTAGTCTCCCGATTAAGCAAGTCGTACACATTTCCACGGGACCTTAGCAAATAGATGCAGACCCCATTGCACCCGGCAATGCGCACACAACACGGCACAGCATAGCGCAACACCCCTATATTGCAAGCATGTGATTTCGCAACCAGTTACCATGACGAGGTATCTTGCATGCATGCATACAGCTAACCCAGCCTCATCTATTTAATAAGAAAGTGAAGAGAAAATAGCAGCCCTCACCCCTAAGTACAACGTTTTCTTTTTGGGTTAGTCTAATTTCTACCAACCTATTCTTCATGCACGCCTAATAGGAGAAGTAGAAAACAAAAGAAATCAACATTCGGTTAACCAAGGCGAATTGTAATCGAACTTTGGCCGTACCGCAATCTCGGTTGTCGTCGTTCGTGCACCATGACGAATTGCTTTGGGGGGCTGACCGATTCTCTGGCGGGGCACATAGACGAAGGAAACCCAGCTGTGTTACCTACCCGGCGCAGCGGAACCCAAAAGCTGTTGATGAGCAAAATGCGCTATCGAGGCCCGAGACGATCTATTGGGATTTGGTCTTTTTAGTCAGTCGTATGTATTAACAATGTCTTCCCGGGCAAAAAGACAAGGCAACTAGGTGCGAAGAGCTTTCCGTTGTCCTAAGCATTATCCGCTCCACGAGATTCCATGGGCCAGCTCCGTCGTATCCATCCGGTCTTTTCAAAACAAGGCTCAGCTAACACCCGCCGCTGCGTCCACATCCCAACCTTGAGCTGAAATGATTGTCGAGTCAGAGAATTGAGGGATGTGATGGGATGTAATTCATGCGCGATTCAGCGACAATCTATATTCGCTACTTCCCTACCTACGCACCGCTTGGGGTTTGGTTCTTGTTTCACGAAGCCGTCAAGCAACGGCATAATATTCCAACAAATTTAATGACATATAGCCAATGCAGGCCTCGACTTTTACTTTTCAGGGTCTCAAACACAGCGTCTCGCCGTATAACGTAGCACAAGTGTGTAACGTGTCCCAGCTTTTAACTATTACACCTACTGTTTTGTAGTATGTATATCGCCGAAGCTGGGGATTTGAGGACTTTAATAGGGGGGTACGCACGCAATGCACGATTATTTATATCCTCTAAGCTGGATCAGCTATCTGTCTCGAGAAGGCGACGAGGCTAAACAAGTATCAATGGATCACTTGACGCATCTACTAGGCAATATGATGTGACAGCAGCGTTGATTATATAGGTCAGGTAGGCATAAGTAAAGCAAAGTGAGGCTCCAAACAGCAAGCTTCGCAAGGGGTTGGCAACAATGAACTACCCAGGTTATTTGGGCTGCATCTCCTAGCGTTCTAGTAACGCCTGCCCGTCCCCTTGCTTTTTTCGCTCTCCATAAAACATGCGGATTGGACTCTGAGCCTAAAGGGTACGTACAGCTCGGTGCCGACCCGTGAGCCTCATCTCCAACAGATCAACTACTAACACAAGTCCTTTTCTTGAAGAGTTTCTGCGTCGATGCATTACTGGTATTTAATTTTTATAATTGGACTTCCCTTCTGGTCTGTTCAGTTCCGTTCTGTTTGTTCGTGCCCTGAAACGAAGGATCGAACATAGTCGGTAGGTAGGTCTTTACATACAGGCACGTACATGTAAACGTACATATACTCGCTCGCCGAAAAACGCATCTGATTCCGATCCCGATACTATCGAATCAAGGAGCAATATGAACGTTCATATATCAGTAAATAAATACCCTATACATAAAAATAAATAAGCACTTTATAAAAGTTACTAGACTGCAATAAAGTGTTGGTTTTGTTGTTTTTTCCTACACATACAGATCGCCTATCCATTGCATGACGTATTCTACTACTAGCATTACGGCAACAGGCTGCCCTCCCCTAGGTAGCAGTTAATGCAAAACACCCTTTATATCAGGCCTTCGCTCCACCCCTTCATAACAACTATGGACTTATCTCAGTAGTCAGACGGCTGCAGGCACTCTTGTAAAAAACACAGTTGTCAGTCTTGTTAGTACAAATATGAGGAGACTCTCAAAGAAATATTTACCGGCCTTGCTTAACATCACAAATGAGAGCAATTGTATAGTGTAACTTTAGACTGATTCGTCTCACCGCATAGCTTGTCCTCATCATTTTTGGAACATAGATCAAAATATGTAGAACTATCAAAGTCTGGTCGGGGCTCTGTTAACAAGATGTAGGCTAGGTTAGTGGTTTTGCATTTTTCGTCATCCTTAAGGGTGGTATATTGACATTCCTCTTTGGAGCTGTCCAATGTTGTTCCCTGACCTGGTCTACCCATTGATTCAAGCAGAGGGCACCTTTTCGAATAACGAATTCCCAATCAGTACAACAGCCTGGTATATTTCGAGTCTTAGGACATGACAGAGCACAGAACCCTGTGTTCTACTGATACAATGTTGAGTCGTATGCATAGAGTTCCAAAGAATATTGTTTTAACATGTTTGCTCACTACCCAGCTTTTGGCTTCATCTTCTCAGGGGAAACAACCGCTGCTCTACTTTGCACAAGCACTGGCTCATCGACTCTGTCTTTGGAATACTCGACTCGCTTCCAAGTCTTTAAGCTTTCAATATTCATATCGAGTTCCCAAACCCGAGATCGTCGGTGAAATCGCTTTCTGCCGTACGAACAAAATCCTCCGAACCCACTGCCACCCCCGTAGCATAGCCAAGCGCCAGGCTGAAGTGTTTGGTTGCCATCCTGCTGCTTTTGTTGTAGAAGCAAAGCACAAAAGTCATTCACGTGATCGTGCCCGCAGCCCAATGCTAATACGCCTTCTTTAACCAAAGCGTCGTAGAAATGGGAATTGAAGCTGGGGCACTCAGTCGGTTCGTTCCGGTGACCATTATATACTCTGATACGACGATCTGCGAATTCGGGAAGAGGAATGTGCTGGAAAACCAGAGTCGGATAAAAGCGGTTGCTTCCACCGTCTTTCTCACGCACGCTTCGTTGCTCTTGAGAAATCTCCGTGAGCCATTCGATTTGGCTTTGCTTAATAGGATCATAGTCGGGATTGCGTATCCTGCTCGGTATTTGTCCGTGAGAATCCAGGAAATATAAGGTCGCTAACGGGAGTTGTGAAGGGGCCGGAGCCAGGACCTGAAGGTAGAAGTTGCCTATGCCGTCGACCTGCTCCGGGCCTGGCTCACAGAGGCTAAAAGGCAGATTTTGAAGTATCGACATCTGTGCCGTGCCTGCAATCTAGTCAGCAAGAATGAACAGCCAGAGTGTGTTGCCGATCTCTACGAGAGAGCTCACTCACGTGATACTGCGTGGAGACCCTCACTATCATGATTGCCAAAGACGGCTGCAAACGGGATTGAACGCTCGATAATAGGCGCAACCACCTTAAAAAGGGCAGATTGGCTATCAGGAATGTCGTGGTGTAACTGGTCTCCAGTGAGAACCACAAGGTCTGGTTTCTCGATGTCCAAGATCTTTCCAATAAAACCTACCGTAAGGCTGTCAGCCTCGCTCTCCGCCAGGTTGTTCCCATCGGCATCAATAGCATCTTTGCATACCCCGACACCAGTGACCATGTGTGTGTCAGAGATCTGGACAATCTTGAATTTGCCATTATCCTTGACTCTCAAAGCCGCCCGATCATCTTGCCTTGGCTTGGCCCTGCCATGGAGTACGCTTAGCCTTGCAACCGGTACCTTTGGGTGAGCATTAAGTTGGAGTGATGATGGCATGAGATCCCATTGTGGTCGGGGGTCAACAGCATCTACACCAAAAAGAACGTCTACCTCTGTCACAGCCTGATCAATTGTGCCAGAGAAGTTGCTTCTCAACACCCAGATTCCGCCCGGTCGACTCTCCCATGAAAGACCCGAACTAGGGTTAGGGGGTGGCTCGCCGACTCTAATATCCATAACTATCAGGTCCTCAGCTGCAAGCTCTTCCTCATTCACTAACGCTACGTAGAGCCATGCACTCTGCAGAGAAGTATATAGGGAGAGTTCCTTCTCTATGCGGTGCCATATTTGCGGATCCAGTTCGCGGGCGGAAGAAGATACTGTCGGAGAGGAGATGCGTACGGTCAGATCCGTGACAACTGGGTGAGCCACAACGGCCGTAGTGCAGGGAGTTGACGGCATCGCCGTTTTAGAGTGAATAACCCCAAGGAACTCAAGAGCGCGAATCATTACAGCTAAAAGGACAAGTACTGCTGAGGCAAGCTTTAATGTGGACATTGATAGGCAATAGAGTAGGGCACCCATATAATCACCATGTATAACACATAATCAGGCGTAATTTGTTACATCAACTAACGTATCCCACGGCCATATTTGACACCCGGCCATATTTGACACTTTTTCTCACCTTTGTACGCATAACTTTTGATCTACTATATCTTTACTACCTACTATAGTAGGCCTCTAAAAAGAGTCTAATATTATTTTTGCGCTTTAAGCGCTTTATACAAACCTAAAACTAAGCATTTAACGCGCAGCTAAAATTTATAATATACTATATATAATTTTTTTAACTAAAAACATAGTTATATAATAATACTTAATAGGTTTATTAATAATTAAAAACTTATTAAATTTAAAAGGCAAGCTATTATATAATATATACTTAATGTCATAGCAGGTGCTTGGCAAGGCCTAATAATGAGTATAAGAAACACTAGTTAATTATTAGGTAAGGAACTAATACAAACTATAAGTGTAAGGGTAAGGGCTAAAGGCCTCACTATATAAACTTTTGCAAGATTCTGCTAGGCGGTGACCTAATTAGGCAATAATAGGTGGCTGTACAATGATAAATGGCTGCCATTAAGGCAAGCCTACATAATAGAGCACTACGTACGGAGTAGTATATAGGCCTAAGGGCCCACTACTTTATAACAACCCTCTTAAATCTTTGCATAGCTTTTATAATAAGGTTAAAAAGTTATTAATAAATTTAATAAGCCCTTTTATTATTTATTTTAAGCAATTACTTGCTTAAATAAAGTATTATTTTATTAACCTTTTAAATTAAAAAAGCAACCTATTATTTACTTTTTAAAAGCAATAAAAAAACTATAAGGTTTAGGATTTAGTACGTTGCAAAGTGATGTGCTAGATTTTAAAAAGTAGCTATAGAAGATTACTTTTATCTGGTGTGCTAATTATATGTGGCCGCAAGGCCTTATCAGGCTGTCGGCTAATCCTCGGGGAACGGTCGCCGCGGTACGTACTAAGGTAGGTACCCCATAGGTGCGTGCTGCAAGTACGTACCCAGTGGCGGCTTCCTTGTTATAAAAACCTATAATATTTTAATAAAATATTGCTTACCTCTTTATTTTTTTTAATTAAGCAATTAATTATATACTTTATATAACTGCTTTATATAATAACTATTTACTTATAAGTTAAAGTAAGCAGTTATATATAAAATAGTTTTTAAAACTATAATAAAAATATATATTATGTTTATAATATTTAAACTGCTTATTTAGCATAGGTTTAATAGTAGCAAAGCTTTTAAATATAAAAAAGCTTATAATATTTTTAATATAACTATTAAAAATACTTTTAGTATTATTTATTTTAATTATATTAATTTTATTAGCACTTATATTAAGCTTAATATATTCTACGGGTTAATTGCACACTTTTTTTAACCTTGGTATAAATAATTTTTAACCTATTATATTTTTATTACACATTATAATAAGCTTTTAAAAAAAGTTTAATATTATTTTTACACTTTACGCTTTTTATATAAACCTAAAACTAAATATTTAACGCGCAGCTAAAATTTATAATATATTATTAACAACTTTAATAAACTAAAAACGTAGCTATATAACTATATATAATAGCAACTTTAAAAAGTAAAAACTCATTAAATTTAAAAAGCAAGCTATTATATAATATATACTTAACTTTATTATATAATTATTTTTTTTTTAAGTATAATAATATTAAAAATATAGTTAATTAATTACTAAAATTATATAAAAAAAATATGGTAATAAAAACTAAACTTTTACTTTTATATAATAATAGCTAGCGCTTATAATATATTTTAATTGCTAAATTAATTATTTGCACGTTTTATATAAAAATTAATTTAAATATTATAAGTAGTTTATTTTTATATAAAATATAATAATAAAATATAAAGTTTAAAAAATATATATATATATAATTTTAATAAAATTAAGTTTATTATAAGCAAGATTTTGTTTAAAATAGTTATAATTATATTTAATTATATAAAAAAATTAAAAGTAGTATAATAAAGCAATTATAAATAAACTATAATTATTTAAGCTATTTTATTATATACTTATATTGTTTTGCTATATATTATTATAGTAAAGCAAAACTACTTATTATTTTAATATAAAACTATGGTTTTATTAAATACTTAAGTTATTATAACTATAAAAAATAGCTAAATAATAAACAAGCAAGGTTTTAATTAGTATATAAATAGTTATATAAAAAGTATATACTAACTTTTAATTTTTAATAGCTATAAAAGCTACTATTTATATAATTTTAAAAAGTATTATAAAAATAATAATATTATTATATTTTATATGCTAGCATATTTATTATATAAGCTTTAGCTTTTTAAAATAGTTATATAAAAAAAAATTAAACACTTAATATTATAAGGTTTAAGGTTTAGTACGTTATAAAATAATATGCTAGATTTTAAAAAGTAGCTATAAAAAATTACTTTTATTTAGTATGCTAATTATATATAGCTATAAAGCTTTATTAAGCTTTTAGCTAATCTTTAAAAAGTAGTTGCTATAATATATACTAAAGTATATACTTTATAGGTGCATATTATAAGTACATACTTAATAGCAGCTTTTTTATTATACTGCTTTTTTTTTAAGCTGCTAGTTTTTAGTAGCTTATACTAATTAAATAAGTTTTAACTTAACCTTATATTTTTTAAACTTAAAATTTTAACTTTTATTTTTTTTAGCTATTAACTATTTATTATATTATTATATTATAACTTTTAGTTATTATTATTATTTAATTGCTAAAGCTTTGCTTTATAATATTTTTATTACTATTTTGCTTTTATATATTATTTTATTATATTATTTTTTTATTATATTATTATATATTTTATAACTTTTTTTTAATTATGCTTTTTTATAATTTTTTAGTTAAAAAGTATTTTTTTAACTAAGTTTATATTTAAAGCGCTTATAATTAAACTATTTATGCTTTTAATATAAAAAATGCTAATAAAAATAATAATAATATTATTAATAATATTAATCTTTATTTTTAATATATTTTAAAAGTATATATTAAAAGTATAACTTTTTAGTTTTTTTTTTATATTTATTTATTAACTTTTTAAATAAATTAAATAATCTAATAATTTTTAAATATTATATTTTATTAGCAATTTTTTTTACTTTATTAAATACTTTTATTTTTTTTTAATTATTTTTATATTATATAATATTTTTAATAGCTTATTTATTTTATTTATTTTTTAAATTTAATAGTTTTGCTTGCTTGTTAATTTTTTTATAATTATTTTATTGCTTTAATAATAATATAAAAATATTTTATATACTTTTATATACTTTTTTAATAACTAAATATAATATGCTTATAATTTAGTTTTTTTTTTAAAACTTTTATTTTAATATAAGTAAATATTAGCTTTTTTTTATACTTAAAATAAAAACATATAGTTAATAGCTTTATAGTAATTTTAATATTATATTATTTAAATATATAATATTTATTATAATATTTTTATATAGTTTTTATTACTTTTTTTTAATATTTATATAATATTTTTTATAGCTATTTTTTTACTTTTTAAACTTTAGACTAAAATTATTTTAATATATATTTAATAATGTTTAAATAATAAATAACTTATAATTATATATTAATTATTATTGTATATAAACCTAGCTTTAAACAATATTTTTTGCTTACTTTGCTAGCTTATTAATAATATATATTTATAAATTTTTTGAATATTTAATATACTTTTTTTATTTAACTATTAGTTTATAAATGCTATATAGTTAATAATTTTTTATAAATTTTTTATTTATTATAATATTTTTTTAAAACTTGCTAATAATAAGCTTATTTTTATTGCTTAATATTTTTTTTAATAATTTAAATTAATATTTTATTTTTTTATAAAGTATAACTATAAGTTTAACTATATTTAATATTTTTATTATAAATATAAATAAAGCTATTTTTATAAAGCAGTTAATAATTATTAAAATTATATTATATATTAAGCTATTAACTTTAGTATAAAATAAAAACTTTATAATAAAGTTTAAGTTAATTTTTTGTTATAATTAATTTAATAATAAAAATATTTATAGTTTTTTAAATAACTTATATTTTAACATTTTAGTTTTTTTATACTTTATATATATAATAATATATTTATAAATACTTTAATTTAACTTTTTTTAATAAAAGTTTATTTATAAAAGTTTAGCTATTTAATTATTATAATGCTAATATATTAACTATTTAATTAATATTGCTTAAGCTAAAATAATTAGTTTTTTTAAAAAATATAATATTTTTTAATTATTAATATAATACTTTTTATATATTTTAGCTTATTAATATATAATTTTTATTAATTTTATTAATATTAAGTTTTTAGTTTATAATTTTTTAAATATTTTATAAAATTGCTTTAATATATTTAATTTAAATATTATTTTATTTTAAGCTAATTTTTTACTATAAAATATAAAACATATTAGTTATAAATAATAGTTTTAATGCTTTTTTTATTTTTTAAAGCGTATTTTTTAACTTTTTAGCAATTTATTTTGCTAACTAAATTATTATTATAATTTATATTATATATAGTTAATATGTTAGTATATATATTAATACTTAATTTTTTTTAAAAAAAGTTTTTTATAATTATATAATAAAAATTTAAAGTTAAATTAGCACATAATTTTACTATTTATTTTTTATTATAAAGTATTTTTTTTAATATAGTTTTAATAATAGTATTTAAATAGTTTAAATATTTTATGTTAATACTTTTTGCTTTTTATTTTTTAGTTTTTATTATTATATTATAATAATTTAAACCTTTTTTAATAGTTTGCTAAATAATTAAATTTTTTTTTAAAATATAAAAATTATATTTTTATATTTTATTTTTTTTACTATATAATTAAGCTTTTATAATAGTTTATTTATTAAATTTAAAATGCTTAAATAATATTTAATATTAAAATTAAACTAAGCTAATTTATATATTTAATATAATAACTTTTTTTAAAAATTATATATTAGCAAGTTAATAATCTTTTATAATACTATATAGTTTATATAAACTATAAAACGCTTACTTATATTTTTAAAATATTAATATTAATATTTATAGCTTTTAATTATTACTAAAAATTTTTATTAGCTAATAGCTTAATATATTTTTATATTTATTAGTTTATATAATTAATATATTACTAGCTATTATTGCTTTTTATATAATTAAAACAAAATATTTAAAATAACTTTTATTAATATATTTATTTTTATTTTAGTATTAAAAAATAATTACTAATGTAAATGTTCTTTTAAAGCTTTAAAAGCTTGTTTACTTTTTTGGTTTATTTAAATAAACAGCTACGCTTATTTTGCTTTTTTAGCAATACTATAATTAGCATAATAATTTTAAAATATTTAACAATAAACTTTTTATAAAAGTTTATAAATTTTAAATATATTTAAATATTATATATTAATTTAAAAAATTTTTATTTTTAAATTATAATAAATTTTATAAATTTATTTTAATACTTTTAATAATAATATTAAACTTTAAAAATTTTATTTTTATTTTAAAAAACTTATATTTTAATAGTTTAATAAATAAGTTGTATTATTTTAAACGCTTATAAACTAATTAAAAATGCTTATAATATTATTTTTTATTATTTAAAAATATAATAATATTATTTAAGTAAACTATATAAATTTAATTTATTAGCATTGCTAATGCTTTATATATATAGCTTTAAAATATAGCTAATATATTAGTTAGTTTAAAAAATATAATAATATATTTAAAGTGTTTATATTATATTTAAAAAGTAATTTTTTATTAATTGCTAGCTTTAATATATATTTTATAGTATATATTTTTTAAATTTAATTTAAAAAGTATTTTAGCAAACTTTAAGTAGTTTATAACTTTAAATATAAATAGCAAAAAATATTTATTTTTTATTATAACTTTATTTAGTTTTTAATAGTTAATATAAAGTTTTATTATATTATTTTTTTAGCTATAAATAAAATTAGTATGCTTATATTAGCTTATAATTAGTAAATCTTATTTATTTGCAAAAATTTTTTTTAAATATTTTTTAAGTACTTTTTTTTAAGCTTTTAAAATTAAATAAATTAGCTTAAATAATACTTTAGCTTTTTTAAATAAATTAATTAAATATTTTGCTTTTTTTAATATAAAATTTTTTTGTTGCTTTTTTAAATTATAATTAGTAAAAGCTTTTTAAATATGCTAACAAGTTAATAATAATATTTATAAGCTTATTGCTATTAATTTTTTTTAAAAAAATCATTTTTTTTAACTTTATATTAGTAAAGTTTATAATATATACTTGTTTACTACTAACTATTTTATTTATAAAGTTTTTAAAGTTAACTTTTTTAATATTATTAAAATATTATATTTTAAAAGCTATATTTAAAATAATACTTAAATAGTTTATATTTAACTTTAATAATAATAATTTAAAAGTATTAAGCTTTTTTTTTATAATATAAATATTTAAATAAAAACTTTTATTTAGCTTTTTATATTAACTATTTAAAAAGTAGCTTTATATACTTTATAATATTATAACGTTTTTTTACTTAGCTTTATAAGTTTTAAAATAAAAATTAATACTTTTTATAAACATTTTTTAGCTAAAATTTTGTAAACTATATTAACTTATGCTTTTATATTTATATTTATAATAAAGTTTTTTTTTTTTATATTTATTATTTAATAAAATTATAACTATTTTTTTAAAAAGTTTTTTTAAACTAAATACTTTATAAGTTTTTATTAAAGTAAATTAAATATATTATTTTATTTTAGCTTAGCTTTTACTTTTTATTTTTTTTAATTTTAATTTAAACTAAATAGTAGTTATATTTTAAACTTTATTTTTTTAGCTTTTTTAGCAGTACTAATTATTATTTAGCTGCTAGGTTTTTATTTTATAATTTAAATTAATAATTTATAGCTATATATTTTAGCTTGCTATAATTATAATATTTAAGCATTTTTTTATTTATTTATAATAATTTGCTTTAGTTATTATTTATATATTAGTTTTTTATATTTATAGTATAGCTTTAAGCTAAGCTTTATATTTTTATTTTTAAATTATTTATGCTTTGCTTATTTTTTAATAAGCTATTAAAAAGCGTATACTTTTTGCTCTTTTTAGCTTTTTTATTAACATTTTATTAAATATTTTATTATTACTTAGCTTTATTTAATATTAAAACTATATTTTTAAAAAATATTTTTTATTTAATTAAAACTTGTTTAAAGCTTAGCTAAAGTTTATATTAATAATTAAAAGCTAATTATAAATTATTTTTAAACTAGCAATAGCTTTTTAGCTTGCATATTAAAACTTGCTATTATAAATTTTTTTTTTAAAGTTTTATTTTTGCTTTAAAATAGTTTATATAATTACTTTTTAAAAGTTTTTTTAAATAGCTTAAAATTTATATTTTTTTACTAAATAAACTTTTAAAAGTTTTTAAGTATTGCTTTATTTTTTAAATTTTTATAATTTAATATTTTATAATATATTTATTAATTAGTTTATAAATTTTATTTTACTTAAGTTAATGTTTAAGTTATTTAAATAAAGTTTAATTAGCTAAGCTTTTATTTAATATTATTTTTAATTTTTTATAGTAATAATATTTTATTTAAGCTGATTATAATTATATATAAGTGCTTTAGTATTATTTTTTACTTTTAGCTTTTATTTATTTGCTAATAATTATAATAATTAGCTAATTTAAGCTACTATAGCTATTACTTATATTAGCAATTTATTATACTTTATAAATTTGCTTTTATAGTACTATAAATATAATTATAATTAGCTTAAAGTTTAGTTAGCTAAGCAACTATATTTTAGCTAATATAAACTTTAACTTTTTTATTTTTATAAACTTTTATACTAGCTATTTAAATTATTTAGCTTTAATAATTTAAAGTTTAGTTTATTAAGTATTATAAACATTAAGTTTATAAGTTATTTAATATTTAAATTATTATTTATATTTAATTTATTTAAGCAAAGTTTTAATTTAATAATAGTTGTTTGCTTAATAGTTGCAAATCTTAAAAATAATACTTTTTATTTAAATATTATATTATAACTATTAAATATAAAAAAGAAAAACTATAAGGTTTAAGGTTTAGTATATTATAAGGTAATATACTAGATTTTAAAAAGTAACAATAAAAGATTATTTTTATTTAGTGTGCTAATTATATATAGCCGTAAGGCTTTATCAGGCCTTCGGCTAATCCTTAAGGAGCGGTTGCTGCAGTACATACTAAGGTACGTACATTATAAGTGCATGCTGCAAGTACATACCTAGTGGCGGCTTCCTTGTTACATACTTATACTAGCAATTTATTATACTTTTTAAATTTACTTTTATAATACTATAAATATAATTATAATTAGCTTAATATTTAGTTAGCTAAACAATTATGTTTTAGCTAACGCAAACTTTAACTTTTTTATTTTTATAAACCTTTATATTAACTATTTAAATTATTTAGCTTTAACAATTTAAATTTTTTATTATTAAATATTATAAGCATTAAGCTTATAAGTTATTTAATATTTAAGTTATTATTTATATTTAACTTATTTAAACAAAAATTTAATTTAATAATAATTATTAGTTTAATAGTTGCAAGTCTTATAAATAATACTTTTTATTTAAATATTATATTATAACTATTAAATATAAAAATAAAAAATATAAAGTTTAAAGTTTAATATATTATAAAATAATATACTAAATTTTAAAAAGTAGCTATAAAAAATTACTTTTAATTAGTATACTAATTATATATAGCTGCAAAGTTTTATTAGACCTTTAGTTAATCCTTAGGGAACGGTTGCTGTAGTATGTACTAAAGTACGTACTCTATAGGTGCGTGCTACAAGTACGTACCTAGTGGCAGCTTCCTTGTTACACATATAAGCATATATTATATATATATTAAAAAAGATTTTTTATTTATATTTTTTAATATGTTTAATGCGTTAATAATAAAAGGTAACATATAAAAAGGTTTTTAAAAAGCAAGATTATTGCTATATAATTTAAAATATATTATTATATAGCTAAATTTTTATTTAACTATTTTATAATTAAAAGCTTATTAAATAGCTTATTTTTATTTTATTAATTTATTACTTTAAATAATATATAAAACACTATATTTTAGTTAATATTTAATAAAAATTTAATTATATAATATTAAAATAGCTTGCTAATATAAATTATTAAAAGATTTTAGCAAATTATATATAGTATAATAGCTATTATTTATTATTTAGCTTTGTTAAAAAAAAAAGTTGCAACTTTTTATATAGCAAATAATTAACTTAGTTAACATTATTATATATAAAAACACTAAATTATAAAATAAAAGATTATTTTATATAAAAAATATAAAAAAGTTATAAGTTGCTAAAGCTATTACTATGCAAAAATTAGCAAAAAGACATGCAAATAGTAGTTATACAAGGAGGCAAAAAAACTTACGCGCAACGCTATAAAATATATAATAAGCCTAGCTATAATAGATAAATATATTAAAATAAAAAAAAATATTTAGTAAATTAAATTTTAAATAGTTTTAATTAATTTTTTATTATATTGTTAAGTTATAAAAAATTGTTTATATAAAGGTTAAAAAAGTATATAATTAACCTAGGTGTGCAATTAACCTATAAGATGTGTTAGCATTATAATTTATATATAAAGTATAATATTTATTTTAAGTAAAATTATATTAAATAACTAGTTATAAAATAAGTTATATAAAGTTATTATACTTATTAAAAATGTTTTTATAGTTATTAATTTTAGTTTATAACTTAAGCAAAATAGTTAGATATAATGCTTAAAATTCGAAAAATTTTAACTAATTATAAATACTTATATTTTATATATTTTGCTTTTATTTTATAAAAAATATATATACTATATTATTACTTTTTATTTTATACTTTAAAAAGTATAAAAAGTTTAAACAATTTAATATAAATTATTATATAGTTGCTTAAAAGTAATAATAATATTATAAAAGTTTTAACTATTTTGTTTTGCTTAAAATAATAGTAAGCATATAATAAGTTATACTTTTAGGTTAAGCTAGCTATATATATATATATAAATTAAGATTTTAAAAAGCTTATTATAGCTTAATTAATATATAATTTACTTTTAAAATAAACTAGATAAACTTTAAAGTTAAAAAAGCTTATAAGTAAAAATAAATCTAGTAATACTAGCTAAAGTTTTTAATTAGCATTATTACTTTTGCTAACATTTACTATGCTATAAAGTTTAGCAATTTTAATAGCATAAAAATATTATATTTATTATATTTAAGCATTAGTTAAACTTATTAATAAAAGTATTATAGCATATTTATATTAAAGCTTATGCTTAAGCATAAATATTATAATTATTAAACATAGTAAAAGTATTAAAAAGCTAATTTTATAAGTATTAAAATTAAGTAAATATGTTAAAATTAAATAAAGTAAAGTTAAGCTAAGCTTTTTAATTAATAGCAAATAAATTTTTTTTATAACTTTAAATTATAAATATAACTTTAAGCTATAAAATAAAAAGCTAAGCCTTTTTTTATACTATTTTAAATAATAAAAAATTTTTATTGTTATTAATAAGCGCTATGCCTATTATAGCAATTATATGCAAAACTTATTTTTAAACTAGTTATTTATTACGCCCTATTATAAAAAGCGTTTTTATTAGCTTTAAAAAAAAAACATTGCCTTTTTTAAAACTAGCTGCTTAAATAACCTAAAATAATTTGCTTATATAAAATAAGTGCTTTAAGTATTAAAAGACACTAAATACCAAAAAAAAAAAATTTAAAAATAAAAATAAACTATGTTACTTAGTAAAAGCAATATATAGGTCTAACCTACTTATATAAGCTGATAACATAAAACCTATAGGTAGCGGGTACCTATAAAAGAATGACCTAATAATTATTATAGCAAGTGCTTAGCAAGGCTAAATAGTAAGTATAAAAAATACTAGTTAATTATTAAGTAAAAAATTAATACAAACAATAAGTGCAAGGGTAATGGCTAAAGGCCTTACTATATAAACTTTTATAAGATTTTGCTAGGCGGTGACCTAATTAAGCAATAATAAGTGGCCATACAATAGTAAATAGCTGCTATTAAGGCAAGCCTACATAATAAAGCACTACGTACAAAGTAGTATATAAGCCTAAAGGCCCATTACTTTAACTTTATTATATAATTGTTTTTATTTAAATATAATAATATTAAAAATATAGCTAACTAATTATTAAAGTTATATAATAAAAAACGCGTTAATAAAAACTAAACCTTTATTTTTATATAATAATAATTAGCTTTTATAATACGTTTTAATTATTAAATTAATTATTAGCACATTTTATATAAAAATTTATTTAAATATTATAAATAGTTTGCTTTTATATAAAATATAATAATAAAATATAAAGTTTAAAAATATATATATATATATATAATTTTAATAAAACTAAATTTATTATAAATAAAATTTTATTTAAAATAGTTATAAATAACTATATTTAATTATATAAAAATTTAAAAGTAGTATAGTAAAGCAATTATAAATAAGCTATAGTTATTTAAGCTGTTTTATTATATAGCTATATTATTTTATTATATATTGTTATTGCAAAATAAAACTATTTGTTATTTTAATATAAAAGCACTTTATTGCTTAATAATTAAGTTATTATAATTATAAAAAATAGCTAAACAATATATAAATAAAATATTAATTAAGTTTAATATTTTAATAAATATATAAATACTTAATTTAAAAATATATATTAGCTTTTAATTTTAATAGCTATAAAAGCTATTACTTATATAATTTTTAAAAATATTATAAAAATAATATTATTATTATACTTTATATACTAGCATATTTATTATATAATTTTTAGCTTTTTAAAACAATTATAAAAAAAAAAATTTTAATATAAATATATATTATAAATATATTAAAAAAAAAAATTTATTTGCTTTTTTTAATATGTTAAATTTATTAATAATAAAAGCTAACATATAAAAAGGGTTTTAAAAAGCAAAATTAATGCTATACAACCTAAAATATATTATTGCTTAGCTAAATTTTTATTTAACTATTTTTATAATTAAAGCTTTATTTAATAGCTTATTTTTATTTTAATAATTTATAATTTTAAATAATATATAAAATATAATATTTTAGTTTATAATTATTTAATATTAATATATATTATTATATATAATATAATAGCTATTATATATTATTTTATATTAATAAAAAGTAAGCATATAACTTTTAATATAATAAATAACTAATTTAGTTAATATTGCTATATAAAAAAAACAAAGTTATAAAATATAAAAAATTATAAGCTTCTAAAGCAACTGCTATATAAAAAATAGCAAAAAAAAATATAAGTAATAATTATATAAAAAAGCAAAAAACTTGTGCGCAACGCTATAAAATATATAGCAAGCCTAGCTATAATATGCAAATATATTAAAATAATAATAAAATATTTAGCAAATTTAATATTAAATAGTTTAAATTAATTTTGTATTATATAGTTAAGTTATAAAAGATTGTTTGTATAAAGGTAAAGAAAAGTGTTAAATATAGCCGGGTATTAAATATGGCCGTAAGATATGTTAGTGTTGGCAATAATAGCCTTAAATAAGCTAAAATAATCTATAGTAGTAAGGTTAACCCCTTTGTTATAACTTATTGCCTTACAACCTATTTTTAAACGCTACTAACGCGCTTAATGTGTTTTTAATCTTTTTATAGTTTTTTTTTTAACTTTTATTTATATAACTTTATAAATTTTATAATTTTAAGTGTTTATTATAAGTTAAAACAAGTAGTTATATAATTATATATAATATATAATAACTTTAAAATAAAATATTAAGAAATTATATATATAATATTATATTTAAAACATTAATTAACGTATCCTATGGTTATATTTAACACCCGGCTATATTTAACACCTTTTTCTTTATATAAAAAACGTTTGTGCGCAACTTTATAACTTGGCTAATACTAATGCTATAATAATATAAATAGTATTAATTGATCTATAACTAAATAATAAGTTTAAATATGGTTTTTTTTACTTATAATATTTTTATTTATCAAACTATTAAGGTATTAAATAAACAAGGATTATTAAAAAGATTTTAATAAAAAAGTCTATGCGTAAATTTATAACTTTATTAATTTTAATTATATAATAATATAAATATAACTATTAGCTTTTTATTAAAATAAAAAATTTAGTAGTATTTTTTTTTTTAATTTAGTTAATTATCTTAATATTAAACAAGTTATATATTATTATAGTATTTATATTATAATATTATCCTTGTTAAAAATTATATAATCTTTGCTTAGCGTATTATTTAATAACTTGTTAAATAAAAATATTATAAATAAATAAAAACCATATTTAAACTTTTTATTTAGTTATAAATCGATTAATACTATTTATATTATTATAGCATTAGTATTGGCCAAGTCATAAAGTTGCGCACAAACGTTTTTTATATAAAGAAAAAAGTGTTAAATATGGCCGGGTGTTAAATATAACCGCAAGATATATTATATATATATATATATATATAATAATATAATATATAATATATAAATATATAGCTTGCACTATTAATTATTATAAATGCTTTAAAAAAAAACGTGCCTTTTATAATATAAGTATATAATCTTTGCTATATATAGCCCTTATAATATAGCCTTTTTAGGCCATAGCATATGGCATTGGCTCTCATAGGCATATGGCGTGTATTGGCAGGCATTGCGAGGTCGTGGTCGAGGGTGTCGGATTGGCAGTTGGCTTGGTCGGAGGCGGAGGCCATAGCCATTGTCGAAGTATGCATTCTACTGGCCTTCCTATACTCTACGTGCATAAGTTAGTACTGCTTATTATATACTATATTCTCATAAATAGCAATATATATTTATCCTAGCGTGGCGTGCAATTATTTTTAGACGTACTGTAAACCTAGTAAAAAAAAGGGGTTTTGAAACATCCGTTGATCTGGCCAACCGTAATATTATTCACTTCTTTTAGCGTACAAAGGCATATGCTAACGAGCTCGGCCTTGACGGGTCTGTATGGCCGCCGATGGTGCATAGAATACAAATTTGTCCTACATTGATTAGCTACCTATGACATCCAGCTGAGAATTTATTCCTCGGTCGCGATTCTGTGAGGCCCCTCGCGTACCTTTCTACACTCGTAATTACGAAAGCCAACCATGGATGCCAATGCCAATGCCAATAGTACAACCAAGATAAAACTGAACTACGAGCCCTACGCCCACAATGTTCTAGCCAAATATTAACACTTGTTCAGATTGGAGCTGCCGCGAGTTTTTCTAATAGCTTGACCACCATCTCGGTGAAACATCCGAGTTTAATGGCCTCATCCCCCGATACCAGACTACCTTTCCCAATAAACCCCATTCCTCCTACTCTGTCCTCAAGGCTGCCATCCATGCATCGCAGTACCGCGTCTCTGTACACGACGCCCATCCTCACACCTAGCCGCGCCTTGCAGATCCTTATCGGCTCGGAGCGCACCTCGGCCATCGAAAAGTCGCCAAATTTCGACTGCCAGCTCTTCAGAGGACGCCAGAGTCCGATTTCTAGGAGGACTATCCCGAGGCTGTAGTAATCGAATGCGGGACGGTACCGTTGCCCATGGCATACGCAGTCCGGGTGCTGGTAGTCCTGGAGATGTGCATCGAGATCGGGGCCTTCCGCCTCCCAGAAGCTGCCATCGGGTCTGCTCTTCTGTAGCCCCACAATGAAGGGCATCTGGATGTTGCTGGTGCCACTCTCATCAGGGTGGCTGAGAAAAATAACGTTGTGCGGGTTGAAGTTCTCGTGCAACCAGCCGATCGTGTGGAACTCTTTGAGAAAGTCAGCCAAGGCGAATGCAAGCTTAAACTTATTTCCTAGGGCCGGCTGTTCCCCCGGCTTTGTTGACTGCTCCTCAAGAAGGCGGAGCAGCGTCGAAGGGGTGGGCTCTTGTTCATCTGGAAACTGATATACAAGCCCGTACCCTTTACTACTGTCATCCTGCTCAATGAATCCAATGCAATCGAGGGTTCTTAGGCCGCTTGGCTTTGAGACGTGGCTCAAACACCTGGCCTTTAAGCTAATGACCAGCTCTCTCTGGTCCAAATTGATGTTCACCCGCGTAGGCGGATATCGCATCCACTCGACAAGAATCAAGTTGCCGTGGTATTGACCGAGGGTGTGGCTGCCTTCTTTCGGGTAGAGCTGAATCTCGCTTAGTGACACCCTACATGCCTCGCCCACTCCCTGGAGGCTATCGGGGCGGAGCATATCTAGCCTCATCTTCCTCATTACGGCCATGGCATGAACACTATGCACGCCGTAGCGCAATCGCAACGTGTGTTTGACTTGGGTCAAGTCCCCCGTATCAGTAGTACATAAGATAGCCTGGTGCCAATAATCTGTCGCATGTCTCTGTAGACTGGTTGGCGGCCGATCCCACAGGCTCTCTATTAGCTGGTCAATTTCATTCTCAAAGGCATAGTGGGCATTGACGCTTTCGCCCGTCTCGGTCCTCTTTGTGTTCTTCTCGAGCTTAAATTTGTCGCAAAGGTCAGCAATGGTCCTGGTAGATTCGTCGTGTATCTCTTTCAAAAATGACGTTAGCTCGGTTGGCACAATAGCCTTATCCAGAGCTAGCGAGTGTTCCCATGCCTCGAGCCTTTGCTGAGAAAACCATATATTATTCGTGTTCATTCTACGGTGGGGCTCGTCCGAGGAGATCGCTTCCAAATATTCTGCAATCTCACAAATTATGGTAGTAAGATTAACCCCCCCCTCACGGGCCAGGACCTCACGGGCCACTTTTTAACGCCACAAACGCGCTCAACGCGTTTTTAGTCTTTTTGCAATTTTTTTTTTGCCTTTACTTATATAACTTTATAAATTTTATTATTTTAACTGCTTGCTTTTTTTTTTTATTAAAATGCTTTTTATAAATTAAAAAAAAGTATATAAAAACTACTATATATAATATAATGTTAAATATATTATAATATATAGCAATAAAAAAGTAGTATATTAAAATATATATATTTAATACTACTTTTAAAAAATTTTAACTTAAAAAATATTTATTATAACTTTTAAGCTTTAATACTACTTTTAAAAGCTAAATTAGCTAATTAAGCTATATATTTATACTTATTAAATTATAAGCTTTAATATAATATATGCTTGCTATTTTTTTAAGCTTATTATAATTTAGCTATATATAATATTATAGCTAGCTTAAATATAATACTTTAATATAAACTATTAAATTTAAAATAAATAATTATTTAAAAATTAATAGTATAATTACTATTAATATTTACTTTTTTTTAATTATTTAAAAGCTTTTTAAATAGCTTATATTTTTATAAACTGTTTTATAATATAAATAAAATAAATATTAATTAAAGCATAAGCTTTAACTATTAAGTTATTTTAAGGTTATATAATTTTAAAGCTTTTTAAAAAATATATAAAAAAAAGTAAATAAAATACTTTTTTAAAATATATTAAAAGCTTAAAAGTAGCTTTTTTATTATTAATAATTTTTATAAATATTTATATATAAAGCTAATAGTTTTTTAATTAAAACTTTAGCTTAAAACATTAATAGTTTTATATAAGTTATAAAAAGTAAATAAATAATAATATAAATATAAAATAGCTTAATAATATTTTTATACTTTTTTAAAAAGTTAAATATAATAATATATAAGTAGTTTTAATATATAATAACTATAATTTATATATTAATAAAAAGTTTTTATAGCTTTATATATTAAATAAAATATAGCTAATATTTTATAAACTATATTATAGTTATATAATATAACTATTAAATATTATAGTATTTATAGCATTAAAAAAAAGCTAAAATTAATATTTTAATGCTTATAATAATTAAAAATATATAAAAAATAATAAAAATATAGCTAAAAAATTATATAAAGTTATTATTTTTAAAATATATTATATTAAAAAAACTAAAAGTTTTTATAGTATATATAAAAATACTTTATAAAGTTAAATAGTTATATATGCTTAATTTTTTAGTTTTTATTATTTTAATTATTATTAAAATGTTTTTAAAAAGCTAAAAATTATATTAACTTAGTTATAAACTAGCTAAATATAATAAAGTATTAATTATGCTAGCTTAAAAAGTTTTATATTATAAAGCTTTTAAAGCTTTTAATAAAAAGTTATATAAAATTGCTAATTTAAAATATAAAATTAGCTATTTAAAGCTTAAAATAGCTTAAAAGCAAGCTTAAATATATTAAGTATAAAGCTTGCACTTAGCAAGGCTTTTATATGCATAGCTAATATTTAGCAAGCTAAACTATAGTTATATAGTAAGGTAGTATATAAAGATAATGCAAGTAATTATAAGGTTCTTGTAAGGCCTAAAAAGGCAGGTGAGGGCCTTAAAGCGATAGAATTAGAAGCAGAGGACTATATTATAGTTAGAGGCGCCAGGTAATTGACTACAACCTTGTTGGTTGTGAGTAGCAAGGCCTTCAATTGCAGTAGGCGGTTTTGGCCAGAAGTGGCCCGTGAGGTCCTGGCCCGTGAGGGGGGGGGTAATCTTAGTGGGCTCTAACACTTAAGGAGGAGAGAGAATCGCAAAGTCCTTCGATCTTAGGCCTGTTTTGTGGGTTGCCGGTGAGCGCGTGAAGGGCTATATTGACGAGTGATGAAATGAGGCCTCCATCTGTGTCGCCGCGAGTTAGAGCTCCTAGCCACTCTTTGACTTCGTTCTTTACCTCCCCATCGTGCCCGTAAAACATCGAGTCCTCCCACCTTGCCCATATTGCTGGCAGGAGCCGTTTATTGCTGAACTGGGCTACTCCTTTTGGCCCCTGTGACATATACGTGGCTGTTTCGGCCACTAGGCATCCAAACACCCAAACATCAACTGCCCGAGTAAGGTCTCGTTTACCCTCGCTATATTCAGGGGCTAGATAGTCTCCAGCGCCAGGCCTGAAGGGCGTTAAAGATGCGGCATCTAAGATTACCCCCCCCCTCTCACGGGCCAGGACCTCGCGGGCCACCAATTTTGGTGGGAGCGCCATACAAAATAAAAAAGTGGAACCAGGCAATATAAAATCGAAAAAAAAAAATCAGAAAATTATCGGGTTAAAAAAGTAAATTATAAAAAAATAATATTTATTACATATATTTTTTATAATTTTATTAATATTATAATAAAAAAAAAAAAGCAGAAAATAAAAAATGTTAAATTTTAAATATTGCTTTACTAATAGTATTATATATTAAATATTTAGCAAGTTGTTAGCACAGTATAAATTTTTACTAAGCTTTATATTTTAAACTTTTTTGAACTTATTACCTAAATAAGTAATATATTTTTTAATATTTTTATTTATTTTTATATTATTTTTTTAAAAATATTTACTATAAAAATTAATATATTATTTATTTAGTTCTACTTTATAAAAAATATAAAAAAATATATTACCTATTTAAGTAAGAAAATAAAAAAAGTTAAAAGTTTAGTGTTTAGCTTTATTTTTATACAGTTAATAATTTTGCTAATAAATTATATATAAAAATATTAGTACAAGCGTTTTTTTAATATTTTAAATATTATACTTTTTATTTAAGGCTTAGCGTTAGGGCTACAAAATTATAAAAAATATATGTAATAAATAATTTTTTTTATAATTTACTTTTCTAACCCGATTTTTTTCCGATTTTTTTTCGATTTTATATGGCCTGGTTCCACTTTTTTATTTTGTATGGCGCTCCCACCAAAATTAGTAGCCCGCAAGGTCCTGGCCCGTAAGGGGGGGGGGGGGTAATCTTACTGGCTTAAGGTTTACGAGTCCAAAGTCGGCAAGGATGAAAGTTCTCCCGTTAACCAGAATATTCGCAGGCCTAATATCGTGGTGATATCCAATCGCCTCAAAATCTACCCCATGAGCTTCTTGGTTAAGCCGGAGTAAATGGGTGTTCGATAATGCGCTGCTAAGTCCGCGGAGGGCTGAGTAAAAAGTAAAATCCCGCTGAAATTTGCCGAATCGGTTTTGCTGCCGGAAGAAACGCTTCAGGTCCATATCGATGCAGGGGAAGAGGAAATAATGCTCTTCTCTATGTGTATAAGACCCAAGCAAGGGAACAATGTTTCGGTGATGGAGTTGATTAAGTAGTCGCAGAATCATCTTTTCATTTTCAAGCTCTCTCGTCACCTTTTTCGACCTAAGTTTTTTTCTGATCACTTGCACATCATGAGACTAGACGCATTTATCATTAGTATTTCCATTGTAAATGCCTAGTCAAAAAGATCATGTGAGGAGTAACTTGCCGTTTGAGGGTAGGATGCTTGCCGTGATGGTAATATATTGACCTTCGCAACCTCACCATAGCCGCCTTCACCAGCGTGCTCGGATTTATCAACGAAGGGCAGTATCTTCTTCATGCCAAACTTCTGATGGTTTTCCCACATCTTCGGTCGGAATGTTTCGGAGAGAACCTCCCACTGCAGGTTTGCGAAAGAGATGCCGACATCTTCGGCAATCATCTGAGCGTCCTGGTCGGTCAGGGGTAAGCTCTTGTCCAGGAAGCCATGATCGCGAAATTTTACGATGTAATCTTCCTCGCTCATAAGGGTCAGAACGGCGAAGACCTTTTTCCCCTCACAATATGTTCTGTGTGCTAAGCCGATACGTTCGTCTGGTTTACAGTTTATCTCTAGAATAGCGTCTTCTACAGTTGGTAAAGTCAAGATACTATTAATGCTTATGTCAGGGAGGAAGTACTCCCCTGACTCGGAACGTACCCTGCTATTTTGCATACAAATGTTGAAGACTTGGTATGGAAGCCTCCAGGACTGGAAGTTTTGGGATCCGAAAACGGAAGCTTCCATACCACCTACGACCCCACATCAAGAAGTTTCTCACGCCCTGTGGAAATGGAGCTAAATCATAGAATTTCATCGCTGATGCAGCCGTCTCATTATGCTATGTTAAGTTAATAGAAGGCTGTGTTTATACAGCACAATAAAATCTCAGCGCTACCAGTATTTCTACATAAATCTTCTTAGAGCGGATGAAATTAGCTCGGCAACAGTTTGTCAGCTCTCGATAGAGGGAAGTAGGTGTGGCGCCGCACATGGCGCCAAAACGGCGTAAAACGGTTTAGAGCTGCTAAAAACCGGGTATTACGGTCGTGATGCCCAGTTCAATACGGATTAAAGCTTCCCACCCCATAGGGTAAGTTCAACAGCACCAATAAGCAAAGACCATACTACGCAAGTTTTTATGACTGCTAAAATTACGGCCAATTAAATCTCTGTCTGCCTTTTAATCCAACCAACTGTTTTTATTTAAATTCTAACTAATATTAATACTACTTTAAGGGGTTAAAAAGATAAGATATTTAGCTTGGTCTTACTTTACTAGCTATTTACCTAAAGTAATCTAATTATTATTAGTAGGTAAGTTTACTAACTACTTTTATATTTAGCTAAACTTTTTATAACTAAAATATTAAAAAGGTCTAACCTTTTTTAGCTAAAGTTTATTAAACCTAAATAATTTTTAAGCGTTATTTTTTTTTAAGTTTATTAAGTTTTTTTTTTCTTATTTTTAATTTTTACTATTTTACTTAAAATTTAACGTATCTTATAGCCATATTTAACACTTTTTTTCCCACATAAAAAACCTTCGTGCGCAACTTTATAACTTGGCTAATACTAATGCTATAATAATATAAATAATACTAATTAATTTATAACTAAATAACAAGTTTAAATATGATTCTTTTTTATTTATAACATTTTTATTTAGCAAGTTATTAAAGCATTAAATAAGCAAGAATTATTAAAAAGATTTTAGCAAAAAAGTCCGTGCGTAAATTTATAACTTTATTAATTTTAATTATACAATAATATAAGTATAACTATTAGCTTCCTATTAAAATAACAAACTTAATAATATTTTTTTTTAATTTAATTAATTTAATATTAAATAAGTTGTATACTATTATAATATTTGTACTATAATATAATCCCTGCTAAAAATTATATAATCCTTGCTTAGCGTATTACTTTATAACTTGCTAAATAAAAATATTTTAAATATAAAAAAATTATATTTAAACTTATTATTTAGTTATAAATCAATTAGTACTATTTATATTATTATAGTATTAGTATTGGCCAAGTTATAAAGTTGCGCACAAACGTTTTTTATATAGGAAAAAAAGTGTTAAATTGGGCCAGGTATTAAATATAGTCGTAGGATACGTTAATAATAGTTTTTAAATATTTTTTAATTTTTTTAAGTAGAAAAGTAAATATAAAAATAATATTAAATAATATTAACTTGTTTATAATAATATTTAATAGCTTATTTACTACATTTAATATATAATTTATAATTATTAAAATTATTTATAAGTTTATAATTTATTTTTTAAATATTTTTTAACTTTATTAATTTTTTTTTTTAATATATATATATATATAAATTATATACTTTTAGAATTTTATATTTAACTTTAAGCTAATATTTTAGTTTTAAAATTTGCTTAACTATTTTTTAGTGCTTGCTTTTTTTTTTTTTTATCTTAAATTTTTTTTAAGC
>Ga0247782_1000282_pt1 | contig 51552 bp, 48 predicted proteins | sample UWRJL019104C5_FD_179928 | JGI IMG/M metagenome (GOLD analysis project Ga0247782, IMG submission 179928) | Plant litter microbial communities from Arlington Agricultural Research Station in Wisconsin, United States - UWRJ-L019-104C-5 | ecosystem: Environmental > Terrestrial > Plant litter >...
GTTGATATAGGCGATGCGCAATGACAAAAGGCGGGAGGGGAAGAAGACAGGAATGGGGAAGTGGATGGCCCTGAGGGTTAGAGACTGGGATCATGTGTAATGTTGAAGAACTCAAGGGACGGAGGAAGTGCGAGAGTAAGAGCAGTGAGGTCAGGTCGCAGGCCTGGATGCTGATGATAACCGTCCCGCGCGTGGAACCTAACGGATGACATCCATTATAGCAAGTGTCGATAATACGAACTGGTTGACGGTAAAAGGTGAGTCCTCCAGGATCTACTTACAGGCCCTGCTATTCGCCCCTAGTCTCCTTAACCCAGTCCAACTCCCTGTCCTCCTAGCTATCCCCTCCTTTCACTATACAAATATGCATAGGACTAACCCCTCCACCCACAAAGCGGCCATAGACTTCCGTAACGAAATCTGTGGCGGCGAAGAAGCGATCCAGATATATTCTAAGGCCGTCGCCCTCCAAGGCGCCGAAGCAGCCGCTGAAATCCTCGGCACGGAAATCATGTCTACAGAGGGCTCATGCATGCTCGACTGCGCGCTGATTAATGTGCGCTTACCCCTCGAAGTAGCCGACCCTAGCACTGTAAGCAAAGATGCCACTAGTGCTGGTGTTGCTATTGCTGTTGCTGGCGCTGGCGCTAGTAATAGAGAAAGGGAAAAAGGAAAGATTAATCCGGCTCACGGCGCCAAGATCGTGTTATGGATAAAAGAGACGGGCATCAAGGAGAGCGGATGCTACATCCAGACGTGTCTCTACCGCGGCGCTTTCTGGTGGCGGCTTAGCGGGATGATATATGTTGATGTTGATGACTTTCGCCGTGGTGCGGAGGTCTTGAAGGGGCTTTGTGAGAGGATCAGGGAGGGGGGGTATCTAGCCTAATTGCCTAGGACTGGAACTTAGGATAGAATTGGGGATATGTGAATGCGATATGCCTGCGGACGTTAGGAGTAAGGCAAGGAATTAGGGGTGTGAAATAGGAAGCGCTTTTCGTCGCGCCTTTCGTGGTTGACGTCTATGTTTCTGGATAGATAGTTGTATGTAGAATAGAACTGAGTGAAATGATAATATAATCCTTTTTTCCTTTTTTCCTCATGGCCACTAACTACTGTTGGAATGCGAAGTACTCCCATCATATAGAGTCGTTTATTCGACTCTGCACCTACTGTATTTATCTAGGCACGGGAAAAGGATGAGAAAAAGAAGATAGGTGGTATACAGGATTCAGACAGGACACTTTGAAGAGATAGTAGAGAGGAAAGAAAGTTTTGAGTTTCTTTATTATAATATATATATATAGTTATATATTTATAAAAAAATCGAAGCATCAAAGGCTAGGGACAGGGCTCAATATCCCCGAACCGGAAAGCCGTACCAAGGAGTCCACCTAATGATTCTTCCTTTTGTCACTACTTTACCACTGAGCCGTGCCATTATGTGTCAGATCTCAGTTGGAAACGTCTGTCGTATGGCTACCTATTGAATACGTCATACATACCAAACCTATGTTAGTTAAGGTATCTTTCCTATTGAGTGCCCGGAGCGTATATTCATACAGGTGACCCGCCTCACCTGAGGATATGATTCCTTTTCCTACTCATCCCGTGTCGTGTCCAGAACTTCAAGGTGGAGAGATGAAAGGTATTAAACCTAACCTCATATAGCTACCCACTTCCATAGGTATACAGATACTGGTGGACAGGTAGCTACGTGAAGAAGAGGTAATCAAATGTATCCCAGTCACTATTCGATATCATAATCACCACCACTAATGGTGTAGGTGAATATATGACCCCTGAGCCGGTAAGACTTACCCTAGGAACCTAGGTAATTCACCGTGCATTTAGTAAAGTGCGGCTAAATATTCACACATTATAATCCTGCCAAGCCTCCAGGGCCTTGCATACATAGTAAGCGCGTCTTCCTCATATTCGCAGCTTCGACACGCGAAGACTTGATTTCGTGGTTGTCGTATCTATAATTCATCCATAGCTCGATTCTGGGTACCCAAAGTTTTTATCAACCACTGGGACAAAGTAAGAAAAGAGTTATTCACTGAAGAGGAAACTCGACCGTAAGAGCAATCATGGCGTCCTCCTTACATGCGATTCTGGATCGAGTGTATCTCGTATATTTCATTATCCATATCCCTATTCTCTTCTGTAAGTGAGATTTCATACTATTTTCATGCTAGTTCTCCTTAGACACTAGAGTAGGCCAATGAAGAGTCATAGTTCTTCCTTTGGTGCGACAGGCAAGTCCCGATTACATTCACACTCTGCGCACCACAAGGGCAGTGAGATGAGTTGTGGAAGCTTTTATTTCAAGTCAACTTATAAACCCGTTCTTGAGAATTGGATGACTTTCAGCCCTTAAACCACTTCTCCGTTTCTTATCCGCACACTCTCCCAACGCCGTACACGTACATATATGCTGCATATCTCCCCATACTCAAACTCACCCCTGCACCCCTAATCCGACCTCACCGTACCTACCTCGCAACCTCTCTCGACCATCCAACTAACAAACCACCGCAGGCGTCGACCTCGTCCCATTCTACCCCTCCTCTCTCTGGGAACCCATCGGTTCTCCCTTGCACAAACTAGGCGAGCTACGCGCCTATTATCTCGCCACATACAACGACCAATTCTTCGCCCCCTCTCCACCTGCCAAGATCCCTTCTTTCTTTCCTCTGTTCGCTGTCTTCGAGCTCGTCTTTCACTTACCTGTGTCGGTGTGGGCTGTGCGCACGCTCTGGACACGCTCGAAGGCCGGGTTGACAGGCTCAGCCGAGCTGCTTTTCCTCGTCTACGGCGTGGAGACGGCTCTCACGACCGTCACCTGCATGTACGAGGCTGCGCTCTGGGACCCCGCCGTCGTGACTTTGGACCAGAAGGTTGTGCTTATTGGTGGTCTCTATGGCGGGTATTTCGCGCTTGGTGGGTCTTCCGTTTTCTTCGATTTTGTTCTTTTATTTCCTAAAAAATAATAATCTTATAGTGATGCTAACTGATATGACACCTCACAGCCGCTGTCTTGACTGTTGATATGTACGCGCGCTTGCTGAACCGTCTCAACGCTGCTGATGCTGCTAAGAAAACGCAGTGATTTGTCACATAAGATAGTCCTTCGGGAAGCAAGTCAAGTTGAGGTTAGACGAAGTCAAGTCAAGTATGGAGGGAGCAGTTACATAGGGCATCATAGTATCATAGTGTAATAAATTAGTATATAATATAGCACAAATCCCGAGAAAAGAGCTGATTCCCAGAAATTGCTAGTTTTTTGAAATTGACCCTTTCCTCCAAATGCCCATAAACTCCTATTGCTACAGCCAAAAATAGAAAGTAATGACTCCAATCATACAATGGACATGGCTCTTCGTGAAAATCTACCGAGAAAAGTATATACAAGAACGGGGACACGGTCCTCTCCGCACATCTCCCTACCTGTCTATTCACATACGTATTCCATCCTATGGGGACCAAGTGGACTAGTATGTAGATAGACCACCTTAGTCAATGCGCTTCGAGTATCCCCATCCGTTTCCTACACCCTTGCCGTTCAGGCCGTATCCTAGCGGCGTAGCACCACCGAAACCACGACCGCGCAATCGCTTCGGCAAGATGACGCCGAAGAAGTAGACGCCAGAGGCTAGGACACCGGCGATGAAGGACACGATGGCGTAGAAGACGGTGCTGGCGTATATGTGGCCGCCCATCCCCTGCCACTCGACCCTGCCCTCGGTCTTGGGCAAAGCGGGGGTTGGGAACCAGCGGACGCTAAAGCTCAGGGGCAAAGGATCACCGATGACGAGACGACGCGTTTGGCTTCCTTCCATATGGCTCAGCGGGCTAGTGCTGTAGGCGGCACCGCTGTCTAGCACGCCGCTGTCGTGGGGATGGATGTGGTGTTTCGGTGTGCTGTGTAGGAGCACGTTGAGGTGCGTGCTGATGTGCATGTGGCTCAGCTGCAGCGTTCCCGCAAGCGCGAATACGAGGGGTATGAATTCCTGCTGGAAAGGCTTCTCGCCGATCGTCTCGACGTGGGCGGGCGGTCGCGAGGGCAGTCGGCATGCTAAGGGGGCGTCGCTATGCACGTAGAACTCGAGAAGGTGGAAGAATGGGTCGTCGATCATGGGGATCGTGCAGTTGAGCTCGGTCTCGATGCCGTAGTGGAACTCGAGCGGCTTGCCGGTTTCGTTGCATACGGGGAAGGGAATCCATTGGATCTCGTCTCGAGCATCTTGTATATGCTCGCCCGTTTCTCTGCGAGTCGGGTTTCCGATGTGAGTAAAGTGTTTGGGCACGGAAGGTAAGGCAGATAGCGCAGGGGACAAAGAAATATGGACGGATATGGAAATTGACATTGAAATGGCAGGAAAGCTTACACGCTGCGGTTCATGCACTCGACTGGGATGGGAGCGCCATAATGATATGAGGGAAGAGCCGCCTCTTCTAACTCGGACTTTGCGAGGGCAAATGGAACGAGGGAAGAGAGTGCGGCCACGCTCAGGAGTAGGCGGGCAATAGGAGGCATGGTCGATGGATGCAGTCGGAGTGTCCCTTCCTTGGAGAAACACTAATTATGTATTTGAACTGAATAAATAGGAAGTAAAAGGAATTACGGCGGGATTTCGGGCATGTCGATTTCGCCGGCGTTTCCTATTGTGCGCTTAAATCGAGGTTGATTGCTGCTCGAGTTGTTGATGTTGGCGACTGTGATGACAGTTTTCGACACTTGTTAATACCCCGGCCACCGTTGTACGTAATAAAGTTTAGCTGGAGATGCTGGTGTACAGCAGTTGCAGTGCCGTAGATCTCCAGCTTGTAATTGGTTTCTAGCATGAGAAAGGTGGGGTCTATGCTATAACCCTTGTTCAGGAGAGCTCCTGAGGTGCTTCCTACACCGCCTTCGCATTTTTCCTAGAGAGGGACTCTTCGTCTTTTTAAAGTTCACTGAGTCACAATGCCCAATCTAGATGCTTCTTTTGAGTCGCTACTACTCTATAATAACTTAAATAAGGCTCACATATTGGAAGAGAATACTACCTCCCAAAATAAATTAATAAACTGAAATTATTTTAGCAGGCTAATAAGAACTAATCACTGTCCCGGGCCCCAACCTCGAAACTCAGGCTAGGCACTTTTAAACCCATTTTTAAACCTATGTCGAACACTTTATAGCCCGCTAACGAGCCGATCACCAAGCGCCTCAATAGAAGCCTCGAAGCCGTCGTAGCTGCCGGCAGCCCAGTCGGCGCCAGCTGCGCCGGGCACGGCCTCGGAGCCCCGGAAGGCAACGTAGAGGACGTCAGTCTCGTCATGGCCGTTATTGCCGTTCACCCCGCGGCCAAAGCAGGCCGTTGCGAGCGAGATGGACGACTCGCCGATCAGGGCCTTGTCACCGTCATCGCCGTTCTCGTCGCCCCAGATGCCGTAGATCTGTTTTCGTGGTATTTATTAGCTTAGGGGGATGACACTTCTTTCGGTTTCTTTTCGATTTCTATTCTTGTTTTTATGTCTGTTTTGATTTCTGTTTTGATTTCTGTTTTGATTTTCATTCTCCAAGAAAAAGGAAAGAAGTAAAGCGAGAGAAAACGCACCAACTTATCTCCGCAAACAACAGCAATAACACTAAGCGGCTCGATACCATATTCCTTGGGATCAAAAGTCGTGTAGCCGGCCTTCTCGCCGGCGTTGCCGAAGACGACGTAAGGATGAGCGTTAGCGTCGAGGTCGTCGATCCCCACGCCGTAGTCCCGGACTGTGTCCGCGAAGGAAGTGATGGACTGCGTGTCTCCGCTGTTACCGCACCGCCCATCGTCGGCAGGCGAGCCCTGGACCCCGTCGCAGTCGATGTCCATGTCGGCCAGCGCGCCGCCCCGGCCCTGTAGGTAGATGATGCCTAGGTCGTCTAGACGGTCGCCGCAGTAGGCGAAGTCTGTGGGTGAGTTTCTTTTGTTAGTTCGTTATGTTCCTGCCTTCTCTTCCTGTGCGCGCACATGCTCTGGGCCTAGAAAGGGGATTGGGAAAATATACTGTTGTCGCTATCTTCGGTCGCGTAGAAACCGTCCTGCAGCACGTTGTTGCATTGTCCCTGCGAGACGATGCTATTGTACAGGTTCCGGAGGTTCTGAGGGACCTCCTTGGCGAGCGAAACGCCCGCGAGAGCGGAGAGAGCCAGGATAACGGTGCTGCGAGCCATCGTGGATGTTAGGGGTGGGGGGTTTGGGTAGGGTTTGTCAAAGGGGTAGAAGACACTCTCAGGAAAGCAAGTAGAGTAGCTATTATATAATGTCCTAGAAAATAGACTAACGCGAATCTGAACCAAAATAGGTGTGAGGAGTCCTACATAGTTATATACCCGTCGCCAAGTCCATGATCGTTCGAAGGTTAGCTATGTTGGATCGGCACCCCATTTTTTGGCTCCAACTCTGATGAAAATTCAAGATACATAGCATGCATACCATTAATCAAGCATGTGCTTAACGACGATCATCATCCTGCCTGTGCTACCATACCTTCGGGGGTTACGGCAGCATATTGAGGAGAAAAGCAAGGCTCCACCGAGTAATCCTGTGTATGTATGTAGAAAGTAGAAAGTACCCGCATGGTAACCCTTCCATCACTCGTCTCTCCAGTTGCCTGTTTTAGCGTACTTCTTACAAAGCTGGATGGCGCCAGCTAGGTTGGCAGGTGTTCCGGCAGGTCGATTATAATTATGTCATCAACTTCTTAAAACACGTACTTTCTGTCTTTTTTTGCCAACCCGACCTAGACCTCGTAGACCGCAACGGACATGTACAGTACGGCAAGTAGTGAAAAGACTAACTTAACAAGATGGGATATAGCAAGTCACGATAGTATGTAAAATCTGATGGCCAAATAAGTTGATGGAAATGAATGCATGATGCAGGTACATATTACTAGGCTAAACTATCGTAAGGTTACCTACCTATTTCAATGCCGAACGAAACATGGGGCTTTGTAAGTCAGTTCTCCACTGAATAAAGGAGATCTGATAGCCAAGCCCAGGATGATCATCTCCCACCTGGGGTTTGGTAAGAAGCTCGTCACGATGCATAAACAGTCAGCTGCCGACTAATTATACACAAAGGGCTGCTGCTCGAGTCGTAGGCTTGCCACAGGTATGAAATCAAAGCTATTTGCTTTTACTCCCCTTGCTCCTACTGTAAGTGCTTAGCCCCTTAAATTACCCAAGCCTAGAACAACCATTAGAAACAATGTAAACCACCCGGGCTTTCTTAGAACGCTTACAGACTGGCATGGTCACGGAAGCCAGGGGGGAAAACAGTGACATATACTGTAGTTCTACAGATGCACTGTTAGATATGTAGGTAATACCCGTTAGCGATTACGTTAGCTGAACTATACCTTCCAGATAGGGCAGTTGGGGCCAAACTCTAGCGCGTTTCATTTGTCCACATAACCCGATAATACTGCCGGGCGGCGTCCCGGGCCATGAACTCAGGCAAACTGACGGCTAACAAGGCGTCGACAACTTGAACCTTTTAGCATCGAGGCGGAAAATACGTGATGCAACTACCTCGGGTTAATAAATACATACAGTATGTACCGATCTTTTGTTAGCTGAGTATCTAACTTTAGGTTTGTAGTCGCACGTTCATGGCATGTGGATGTAGGTAAGTAAAGTAGTTACCTCCTTAGACAGTAATCCGTCTTCTATTCTAAGCCAGACTCAACCTCGACTTTAACCTGAATCCGATAAGTGTATTAGGTAGTAGCCACTCAATAAACTACCAAGTCCTTACCTCGAGCTACCTATGTTCGATTTGGAGACCAGAAGATCTTACATAGGTAGATTAGCCACCTGCCTTGAATCTGTCAACTCCAACATACTGTAGGAAGATCTCGTACGACTGGTAAGATGATTTACATTGTATTAGGCTAGCAGATAGGACATACATAAAGTATATACAGTAGTATATGACAAACCACTATACACTCATCATCACGAGCTTTTCTCACTTGAAGGGATGCAGCAATAAGAAATCTGGGCGATCACTTTCACAATTCTTGCCTGTTTCCTTTGGCTGTCATATTACCACTTCTCAGCACGGCGTCTGTAGAATCATCTATGTCGTGCTCGACATGGAGGGGACGGGTGTTGACTTGAGATATCAATATCAACAACATACGTGAGACAAGAAAGCAAGACAAGAAAGCAAGACAAGACAAGACATAACAAGTAGCAGAAGCAGCTCTACGGTTTCCATTTTGGAAATTTACCTAGCAGACGCTTTCACGTTCTATAGCATCCCCCCAAAACACCAATATGTTCCTTCGTCTTCAACTTCACCCCCCTCTCTCACTTTTTCTCTCTCTTAGGTCCACGGTCGTAGTCCAAATTTCTATACCAAATCAAACTTCCTCTCCCTCTCCCTCTCCACCCCCTCGCCAACTTCCTTTCTTTCAACAGCAGCCACTTCATAAACCATCTGAAACAAAACAACAAGTAAAATCTACAACTCACTACAAACAACGTGATGGAATAGTAAGAAACCCGATCATTCCACTTCGCCTAGAGATGCCATATTCATATTCGCAGTCATAGAGCATAAATAGCCCAAAGGGGCCCAAAGTAGCCCGGATATGAACCCTTACTACTCCCAGTTAAAAGGCATCAGTTTTTCTCATTACCATTTTCCTTTTATTAGGTACATAACCGCCGCATAGGCCCAGCAAAACGCATCATCTCTCCTGCTCGGCTCAACGTCAACAGTCCAGGACCAGCAACAATACCAGGTCAGAGCAGACCAAGCATTCCTAGGCCCAGGCCAAAGTATCTCCCTGCTCGTCTACTACATTGACGCAACCAGCAACTAATACCAATACGAATACCAATACTACTCGCTTGCTTCCAGCTCCATACTATTATCATTATCCTCCCGCGGGCGTGACGACAAGAACAATGTACAGTCCCAGTCCCAGCCCATCCATAAGATCAACATCAACTACAACTTCAGCCTCTTCGGGCACAACCTCCTCATCCACATCCTCAGGTTCAACAATGACCTATATCAGAGGAAGACGACAAAACCGCCACGGGGGCAGAGTCAGACAGGCAGAGATGAGACAGATATTTTCCGTGCTCGGGGTCGTGTTCAGAATGTTGCTAGTTTTCATCCTCATCTCGTGGGTTCTTTGGTCTCGTTGTACCGGTGAGAAGAAGAAAACGCCGTCGGCTGGAGAGGTGTGGTATGGTGGGTACTAGGTTGGGTAAGGAGGGTGATATAAAGATAGATAGCCGATAATAGACTTGGACGATGAATAAATAAGTTGATAGGTGCTCTTGACCGGGAATGGCGGATAAGTCGCTAATAATAATACCGACTTCATAAAGCCATTCGTTCGGATATCGTGGACAGATACTTAGGGATGGGGTGATTTCAAGGCAGATAAATAGACAGACATACTTTGATGCTGCCCTAGGGATTCCAATACCCTGCTAAAACTTGCGTAGGTAAGTAGGTAGCATTGCGGGGATTAGCTACCTCGATAGTTAAACCCCATGGCCATGACGCTGGGCATCAAAACCGTGATGACAATGTCCACACGGTATATAGTCTCCATGAGCCTCTCGTGGATAAAGTCAAAGCGCGTAAAAATAAGGGCCTGACGCTCTCAGGCAGGTCCGGCTAACCTCGTCTTCATCATACCGAGCTCAGAGCTCTTCGCCCACGCGCCGCTGGGCATCTGTCTGTAGCACATGAGCTTCCCCTCGTCCCCAACACTGCCCAATATCTGGCCATCGTCATCAAAGCCGACGCGCCAGACGGGGGTTTGGTGCGCGTCAAGCTTGGATAATTCCCTATATGTATGTTCGATCTGGCCCGGCTGGCTCGTATACGTGCGCTCGCCGTGCGTGGCCGACTTGTCGATCTCGACTCTTATTCCCGAGGGCGCATGGGACGGCCTACGCGAACGCGCACTGGTGGGTGTAGCAGCTACGTTATCACCACCGCCCGTTTTTCCGGCGCTGCTACTGCCGGTAATGTCCTCGACGGACCACGTCTTGCCGTCGTCCTCGGAATACGGCGTGTCGATCCTGAACACCCTCACAAACCCATCCTGGCACGCCGTCGCAATCATATCGTAGCCCCTATAATTTCCCGGCGCCCACGCTACGTCGCGCACGAGGTGTTTGTGCGTCGTGATCTCCAACGCAAGGTAGAACTCCCTGGCCCTCGTCGCCGCGCCGAACGAGGTAGTCACCGTATCGCGTGTCCTGAAAATCTTGACGGTCTGCATGCCCGAGACGACGAGACTGAGGGCGTCCTGCGAGACGCCGGCGCGCAGCGCGTTGTAGCACGGTTCCGGGTTCGGGTCGAAGCGGATCTTGAAGCACGTCTCCTCCCCGCGGTTTGGCTTGGTGAAGGCCTGGAAGTCGTCGATCTTGCCGTAATCGGCCAGCATCTCCGGCTCCTCGCTCTCAAACACGGAGAGGTGCCCGTCCGTCGCGAGCAGCGCGAACCACGTGTTCCGCGTCACCTCGTCGTGCTTCACGGAGAAGGATCGGTACGGGTATTTCGGCGATCGTAGTTCGGGTATGGCCTTTCCGTTGCCCGGCCGCGAGCTGAAGCGCCGACCGGGCGCGGCCGAGGGGTCTTCAGCCCATAGCTTGAAGCGGCCTTCGATGCCGAGGGAGGCGATTAAGTTGGGGTAGACGGTCGGTGGCAACCATTGAAGCTGTTTGAATACGTTAGAATTGAATTGTGAAAGGTAAATATGCTGAGCTTATTCGTACCTCCAATATTTCACCGCCGTGCGCTGCCCAATTGTCGCATAATCGCCAGACACCGTCCCGATGTCGGTTGAAGACGCGGATCTTACCGTCGACGCCGCCGGTCGCACATCGGTCTCCGTACGCGTTGAAGGCAATCGCTTGCACGAGATCTTTATGACCGTGCTGTACGATATCAAAGGTCGTGCTCCCTTCTGTCACAGTTGGCTCGCTCATTGGACGAGCCATCTTTGGCCTTATTGTTATATCATCATTGATTGGCGAGAAGTTAAGTTGTCGTCGTGGATCTGGTCATTGAGTTTAGGTGGTATCATTAGGGTAGCTCCTGTTGATCTGGAACTTGTTGGCGGGGGTTAGACTGTCTGTTTAAAGGACCCCTGTCTCTAAAATATGAACTTACCAACAACCAACGACGTTACATGGCGACTACCTCCTTTATTTACACTTCGGAAGCCAGCCCATTTCAGATGTTAGACAGGAAGACAGCTAAAAGCGAAAGAACGAGCGCTAAATAGTAACTTATTCAACTTTTCTTAGGAGGAGTTTAATTCTCAGAACACCCAGCCCCTTGTCCACTTGCACCACGGCAGTTTTCAGCTACTCCTAAAGTACAGATATCATCTTGCCAATAACACAAATTACTGGCTCGAGCTATAATACTTTCTAGCAACGGATACAATATGCAATATTATCCTTGTTAAGATGATTAGCTGAAATCGGCCTTTACAGAGTCTTGGCTGACGCTCGTGGTAGATTCGGTAACAGGCCCAAAAGTTCATGTGTAGAAATGAAGCCCCCTGGTGCTGACTACACCAATATCAAACGGAAGCACAGCATGCATATTGCTACTTGTCAGACGCGTCTGCAAGCCAAGTGATTTCGTCGCCCGTTGTAAGCAATCTGCTGGTTCCCTAAACGTTAAGATGAGGGGTAGGGTAGGGTAGAGACGATATCAATCATCGTGGCATGCTTTCCGTAAGCACAATTGTGAGTTTCCATAGGATAGAAGCCCCAACATGATTCTTGGGAGGCGCCACGGCTGGGTTGCCAAGATTATAAATGTCGTGCTCACAATGACGCGAAAACTTAGAAGAGGAATTCCAGAGCGGACTAAGCAGTCCTTCCTCCCACCCCAGGCCTTTAATGTTGTCATTCACGGAAGGCATGCTCCTAAGATTAAGGGTCTTTGTCCTTTTGCATAACTATGAAATCTTGCCCCTTGTATGGATATCTCAACACTAGCGCATAGGATCCCGAAGGCTTGATCTCAGAATAGGTGGCTTAACGAGGTCAAGTTAAGTACAGGCAGATGAGGTTACTAGGTTAGGCCATTACATCAACCATAGTGGCTTCAAGTTGTAACCAGATACCCCTCACGAATATGCAGATACCCAGCTGGGTGTCATCGTATCGGCTTGCAGTCATCAGGTAGGTAATATCCCATATGCACAGACTCAGTTTGCTCACAATATACGCAGTTTTGAAAATTTTGCTCATTTTCCTTGTCCCATTCTACGCAAATATCGGGAACCCCAGGCTGTTAGAATTGTTGAAGCGCAGTCCCCTATCCAGCGACGAGATCAGGTTAAGCTCTTCCTCAGTGAGGTCAAACGAGGTAGAGTCCAGGTTCTCCTTTAGTCTGTTGACATTGTTCGACTTGGGAATGACGATGACGTTGCGTTGTGTGCACCAGCGGAGCAACACTTGGCCCGGGGTCTTGCCGTGCTTCTCAGCAATCTTCTTGATAATTTCAAGCTCGAACAGTGACTCCGTCTTCAAAGCGCCCTTGTGGTTCATCTCGAGGAAGCTCTGGGGTCCAAAGGTCGAGTAGCCGGTCACGGCAATGTTGTTGTCCTGAGCCAACTTGATGAGGTCAGGTTGGGTCAAGTATGGGTGGTGCTCAATCTGCAGCACAGATGGTGGGATCTTGGCGTAAGACAGCACATCGTAGATCAGCTGAGCCTGGAAGTTGGAAACACCGATGCTTCTGACGAACCCGTTGGGGTTCTCGGGGGTCTGGACCATGTCCTCCAGAGCCTTCCAGGTCTCAGAGATAGGAACCTTGGCGAGAGGGGTTACCTTGGTCTGCTCCTTATCGGACCAGAAGCACGGCCACCGGAGCTCCTCGAAGGGAATGAATTCGAGTGAGATGGGGAAGTGGATTAGAAATAGGTCGAGATAACCGAGACCCCAAGCCTCGTTCTCGAGCTTTGCCTGCTCAAAGGCGTGTTCGCGCTTGTGGTAGTTATTCCATAGCTTGGAGGTAATGAAGAGGTCTTCGCGTTTGACGATGCCCTCCTGGATAGCCCGGCGCACACCCTCGCCTGCCTCTGCGCTGTTTGTATAATCCCACGCACCGTCGATGTAGCGATATCCAAGCTTGATAGCTTGATAAACTGCCACCCGTAGAGTATCAGTATGTGTTCTCTGATACTTATTGCCGACATCTAATACATACCTTGCTCAGCACAGGTCTCGCGAGGAACTTTCCAGATACCAAAGCCGACCAGCGGCATGTCCTGTTGGGCCATTAGCCGCCTTTTTGTAGTCAGAAACATAGAAACATGGGATGACCTACATAGCCAGAGGCTAGCTTTATGGAAGGGACGTTTTGCGCCATTGGTATCTGTTAGACTAAAAACTGAGGTAGATCTGGTTTGGACAAGGTCACAAGGAGAATTGGAAAGGTGGGAAAGTTTCAGATTATATAGTTGCCAGCTGGCAACTACTACTGCTTTACTAATTATCGAAGGCAGGTGTGTTCTTTTCTCGATCCTATCACTAGCTACACCTCTCCAGCCGCTTTTATCTTGAAGTGGGACGTGAGGGGTCGAAGATCGGGTTATTAGTTTTATTAAGAACTGGGCTCTCTCGCAAAGCTAAACTATTCCGCCATGTATTAGATCCTGAGGTCATCCCATACATGACACTGTGCTACACTGCTAAACTATCTGTAATTCGCGTCCAAAACAGGTAGGTAGTATCCACCATTTGGATTGCTGCAGAAAGAAGCATACATATTTGATGCTGCCGGCGTGTCAATGGTCAGTACCGAACGCAAGTAAGCAGGTGGCTTTCTGGACATAGTCGTTCTCTTTCGAAAAGCGCATGGAGTTTGGCCTGGAGGTTATAGCCTTAATAAGTTATTATCGCACAACCTTGTAGCAAGGTCGAACTGCATGTATTAGTAGCTGAAGGGACATGGTAACCTTGGCGGCCACTTCTTGTTTTTTATACAAGCTAGTCATGTGGGACATTCGCTATGAAGGCCCCCGCCCCCATTTTAGCTTCATCCGAACAATAAAAATATGAATAATCTGCCCACCATAATGATTCGTTTTATGTCATTAGGTAGTATCGTAAAGAGTGGTAGAAAAGACACAATGGAAAGCTCAACCTTCAACTTGCGTAGTTGATAGTAACTACCCTAGAAGGAGCCCCTTAAAGACACTGCCAATGACTTACCTAATAAGGTACCATTACCCCTCCATCCGCCACCCCCTCGGAACTAGTAGTAGGCACGGGGTAGTCGCGTCTCGTCATTGAAACCGCGTTTTATCCACCCAAAGAATCTCGAATGTGAGCTCAAGCCTACGAACATTCTCTCCCCAGTCGTCCTTCCAATTGAACGGCAATGGCGCTTCCATTGCCATCCGGCCTCGTGCCCACTGAGGTAGCCTTTCTCTGTGAGATGGAAATGATTACTATAGTCCCGCGACAAAGGCTAGAACCCATACCACTGCTCAGCGTAAGATGAAAATGTTCCCATTCGACCGCATATGATTTTACCCCACTACCCCGCCATCCCTAGCTCATCCCGTTGGTCAATATTGTATATTGGAATTGGACGATATGTCCTACTTGGCATTGGGTCGCGACGCGATTGTAATCGTGAACTGTAATGCGAGATACGAATATAGTACGAGGAGGCTAACACTTGCGCCTCTCTTTTGCAGGGAAAAACGCCAGCTTTACGGCCCCCTCACCGCGCTGAAGTACCCCTCTGGCTCGCCCTTCTCCTCAAGAAACAACGGCGCGCAAATATAGTGCCACCACCATGGCTTTTAGCGGCATCACTACAAGAGATCGTCCACCAAGAGACGAATGTCGACCCCGAGGCATTCAGCCCGCCGCCACCACCGCCCATGCGCTCCGATGGTCGCGGAACCGCTAGATCATATGCCGCAACGAGAATAACATCACATCGGAGTCGGAACAGGATACGCGGAGACTTGGATATAGATGAAGGGGGAGAGACGAAAGAGTTGATCCTCGCGCCCCCCTTCTTACCCAGCTGTACACAGGATGCGCCCTCGGGGTACCTGCCGTATCACTGGCTCGAGATAGCCGAGGCGCTACTCGCGCACGCCGCCGACGATGTGCCAAGCGCACCGGAGGTACGAGCATTACTACGCGACCTGCAGGAGGTGCGCGCCGCCAAGATGCGCGCCAGCACGCGGCATCTCGACGGCGGTGGAGGCGTCCTCAACCTGAGGGGAGTGGGCGCCATGGAGCTTGCCGAGAGCAGGGGGTTCGTGCTGAGTGTTGTGGACGGTGTACGGAAGATAGGCGCCAGCATCGAGGCTAGCAGGCGCGAAGAGGAGGAAGCGCATGGTGGTGCGGATGGCGAAGGCGATAGTGGTGATGAGATGGAGCTTTGATGGGAGGGAGATGTTGTCACTTTATATACTTGGCTAAATCGGACGCACGAAAAAGGCCAGCGTGCAAACCTGACGGCTATGTACGATCCTCCGCCAAATGAAGGGACGGATGACGGGGCTCGAATTGTATTACGAAGTGTGGAGAATATACCCTTACAATTTACAAGACCACCTCGGAAACCTGGCATATTCCTACAAAGTGTCCGCTCGAAACAGAAGTGTATTGGAAGTGAAACAAGTAAGGCGTTTATCTGAGTATGCAGTCCTGCTAACTTACCTTAAGAACAGGTAGAAAACAAGAGCTATACTAAACAAAGGTACCAATCTGAAGGGTCCAAACAATGGATAGGGAAGGAGGCCAAGGAGTCAGCTCACCTTAAACTCACCTCGCTTTAAGAGTTCCCTTCTACGACCTCGTCCCATCAGCGAAGACCCGGAACCTCGGCCTCAAATACCTGACATCGGCAAAACTCTCCGCCTCGCGCATGATCTTCTCGAGATCCGCACTGACACTAAAAAATATGCTATCGGAGGTGATGACAAACTCACCTCCACCAGCACCACTACCTGCTGCTCCTCCCTCACCGACACCAGGGCTACCATCAAATCCAAAATAAGCAAACAAGATCCTGAGGATGGCATAGGCAGCGAGGAACGGGAGGAAGGGTCTGAAGATATTCCACCATGCCCGCATCTCTTTTCTCAGCGGACTTTCGACCGCTCCATTCTGACCGGGCACCTGCACCTGCGCAGCAGCCGGTACAATCGCAGCGGGAGCAGCGGCATTAGGAATAGGAGGAGGGGCTGTCCGAACCTCTCCTCCCATAGCCCCAACCACGCCCTTCATAAAACCCCAAAGGAACCTACCACTATTCAGCAAGAAGGGCCTCTTGACCACATCCTCCGTTAGTAGAATCTCATAGAAGCCCAGCGGTACCAGGACGGGCAACAGCAACACCGCCCACACCGCCCACGCCAGCAGCCACCTGCCCAGATTCCTCAGATGCTCCTCCGGCGGCCGGAACCGCAAGTAGCGGTCGTAGACGCTGTACGCGAAGACAGCGCCGACGATGAGGGGGAGCGGGATGCTGATGTGGAGGAGCATTAAGAGGTAAGGGAAGAGCGGGAAGAGGGGGGAGAAGGTGAGTAGGAGGGCTTTGTGCAGGAAGGAGATTACAGGCGGGGGAGGGGGCAGGGTCATGGATAGGGGCGGACGCATGGGTAGAGGTGGAGGAGGGGGCATAGGGAAGGAGGCGATGTTGCGGTAGGACATTGTCGGCTAGGTTAGCTAGGCGGTCAGTGATTCCGTCGTTAGGTATGTTTTGTCAATCACTCTGTCGGTTGGTACGGTTGGTGTGGTCCGTACTTCTCAGGCAAGTCTCGGTTTTCCGTCTCTTGGTGCCGTTGAAGAATATCGCCTAACAGCGTTGCAAGTTTGCAAGGAAAGAGGAGAGAGTATATCTTGCGCGTGGACACACGAACAAAAAAGATTCGTGAGTATTTATCTGTTCTTCAAAGCCAAAAGCCCCAGGGATATAGGATGTAAAAGGACGCCATTGTTTTGCTACATAGCATTCACTTTCTTTGTTCTCTATCTAACAATTCCTTTGACTGAAGTCATAGCAGAGAGACAGACAATGCCCCAGTGCAAGATACCTATTCTATGCTCGACGATCGATTGTATTCGGCAAGGGAATACGAAGCTATAGATACATAGTCAAGGTGGAAAGGGCAAATGTAGATACACCGGGGAGGAAAATGACAGGCTAGCTCGACTTGAAACCTGCAACACTACTTACAATAACTCTGGAACCGCAATAACGCCTTTGTGTGCCTCTCCTTCTAACCACGTCTGGTGACCCGTTTACTACGATTATGTCGATTAACTTTATCGTCGTCTGGTAATAACTATTAGATGGTACTTCTCATCTTGAGATCAAGATCTTGTAGCGAGTCGAGTAGGTGCCTGTGTCCGCACTTTTATAAGCTGAGCTAGAAAAACTTGAAGAATCATGTTGTCACTTGCGTAATACCGTCCGTTCCAGTCTCGACAACTGTGAAGCCAGCGGCATTACCGGTACCAGCTGCAGCTCTGTCGAAGGCTGCATCGCTCCTGATAATAGTGTTAGCATGGTGAAATTTGCATATGTCATTAGAAAAAATAAGGGAAAAAAGGATCATACCTGTCACACAAAATCTCTATATCCTCATTACTCAAGATTTGATCTCCTCCACTATGCTTATAGACCTCGCCATCTTTGAGCAAGAGGGCTCTCAAAGTCTCTTTGTCTATATCTTCGGCTGAATCAAGTTTTTGGCTCATATTCTTGAAGCCTCCCTTTTTAATCACAAGCTTCTCTAGTCGACGTTTCGCGTCAGCACTAAGAAGGAGCTCTTCCTCAACCGTGCCCTTCGTCGCAAAACGATAGATGATCACAGGTCTAGTCTGACCAATACGATGACAGCGGTCTTGAGCCTGTAAATCTTGCTGTGGATTCCAATCACTGAGCCATCGAGTTAGCATATCTTGGTTCTTATCAGTTCAATAGTATAATAATGTAGGTACTTACGAATCAAAAAGAATTACCGTGTCAGCACTAGCGAGGTTAATACCTTGCCCACCTGCTCTGGTTGATAAGAGGAAGATTTTGTAGTCTGGATCTTCATTGAAACCTTTTATCTGGGCCCGGCGCTCCTCCTGGGAAACACTGCCATCAATACGGCACACGTTCCAACCTCGCAACTCTGAACAATAATCGTGCAATATATCGAGCTGAGTCTTGAATTGCGAGAATATCAAAACCTTATGGCCCCGCTCGAAAAGGGTGGGCAATAGTCGATCTAGGAGCAGCATTTTCCCTGAGGCAGTAACAATACTCTCATCCACTGTTTCACTCGTGTCGTATGCCCATGGATTGTAGAAGTTGTGAGGAGAATTGCAAACGAGGCGTAACTGCATCAGTGGATTTCCCAGCTTTTTGTCGGCTATTTGCAGCTCTGTGACACATTAGCAACATCGCTCGTATATGGCGATACTTGGCAACATACTAGCCATCTCTAGGGTTTTAGTTCGTTCAACTTCGTCAGCATCTCGTAAACCCTCTTCAGAATCATCTTGTTCCTCGAGCTCCCGTGCCAGCATTTCTTCGAAAGCGTCATCATCTAGCTTGTCGTCGTCGGCGTCCTTGGACACTTTGTAGGAGACACGGGTTTTCCGAGGACGTCCGCGAGTGCTCGTAGTCGTGGAGGGGGTTGATTGTCTACTGGATTTGGCGCTTTTTGATGCGGATGTCTCACTCATTGGTGACGTCTTTCGTTTCGTAGAACCTTTGAGCGGCGCTGGAGACGTTTTCGACTTTGCGCTGGGTTTGGCTGTTGTTTTATTCTTTGGCCTCATCAAGAGACTGAAGGCATCGCCTATCGGAGCGGGAGACACCTTTTGTACGGGAGAACTAGCCGCACGAGATGATTGTCGGCTCGACCGCCTGGAACTGCTCGAGCTATTATTGGCTTCTGTCAATCTCTCAACAACCTTATTCTCCAAATAGTTTCTGGTGTCTATTTTCTTATCGTTGACAACATTGTACAAGTCGGTTTGTTCTTTGGTCATTGGTGCGTAGAGGACATATTCGCGCTTCTTAGGCAGGTAAGCGGCGACATCGGCCTTGATGCGGCGTAATAATAACGGCTGCAGGACCTTGTGAATCTTGGAAACAAGTGATTGACTTTCCTCATCTTCGATAAACTGCGCGGCCGTCTCCTCATCTTGCAAGTCGCTGAAATCAAACCACACTTCAAACGCCTCCCAGTCGAGAAAGGTCTCTGGCATTAAGAAGTGGAGCAAGGACCACAGCTCCTTCAGGTTATTTTGCAACGGTGTACCCGTAATGAGCAGACGCGTGGCGGATTTAAATTGTTGTAGTTCCCTGAAGAGCTTGGCATCTGCGTTTTTCATTCGGTGTCCTTCATCCTGTAATACAGTTAGATAAATCTTTCAAGCCAAGGGATGCCACACCTACCACAACGATAAATGCCCAGTCAATCTTGGAAAGGGATGCATGATCTCTCAGGACCATTTCATACGAGGTACAGACAACTGGGAATTTTGAAGTCGGACTCCGCTTAAGGTAGTGCTTCATAATCTTGTCCCTAAAGATCTGCTGTCGCTCTTCGATAGTCCCGTGATAGAGGACAAACGGTATAGAGGGTGTCCATTTATGGAACTCGTCTTGCCAGTTTGACAACGTGCTCAGCGGAGCGATGATGAGATGCGGGCCGTAGTATTCCTCTTGTTCTCGAAGAAGCGCTACCAAGGAAATGACTTGGATTGTTTTGCCTAACTAATGTCAGCACGCGCCATGACCTGCTGGGCCAAGGTCCCCGACTAACCAAGACCCATCTCGTCGGCTAGAATGCCGCTCATGCCTTGGAGACATATCTCGTACATCCAAGTGAGACCCTCTAGCTGATAGTCACGCATGGTGCCTCCAGACATTATCTTAGGCTGCTTCTTGAGCTCCAACCCAGCATCTGCCAAGGCCTGGTTGTCGAAGTCTCGTCCAACACGCCCGAGTGCCTTTGTCTTCTGAGTTAGGATTTCACTAAAGATCTTGCTCTTCCGTAACAGCTCGTCTAGTTCCTTAGCCTTGCGAGCTTTCTCTTGAGGTGACAATTCGACCTTCTTGCGTTTCCTGCGTGCTGCTAGTCTTTTCGCCTCGGCTCTTGTATTTTCAGCTCTGGCCTTTTTCTCTTCGGTCAGCAGTTGCGATTCGGTGAAGGCAGAAGTAGGCGCCATTGTTTTGTCTTCGGAGTTTTGGAGCGGAGGAGATGAGGGAGGGCTAGAAGTGGGAGTAGAGCGACGGGAGGGCGAAGTGCAAATATCAATATCGGGAGATGGACTAGACGACATATCGGTTATGATGGCGCAAGCCAATTGCTAAGAACGGAGTACAATCCCAATTAAAAATGTATGTGTCATGGGAGATGCTTGCACAGCTGGCTGATATAGAGCGGAAAACCGCTAACATATAATACCTGGAGTTTGGTATAGAATAGGTGGGACTTATCTAGTGTCTCTTCTGTGAAGGTCTAGACCGAAGAAGCAAAAAAAGTGATGATTTCAGAGTCACCTTAAATCGCCTGTTATGCGCTGTGGTACATATGGCCGGCGCGTTACCCTTGCTCGACTTGGTGACGCGAACTAATTGCGAAGTCACGCGTTAAGTGGTCTTGGCGGCTGGCAATGGCAAGTCGCACTTACCCAGAGCAGAATTAGGGACTGAGTGTGGCTGCATGCGGCTAGGCAGGAGCGGGTCAATTAAGTAAGTCAGGTACGTACCTTCATACTAGGCAACTGCCCCAGGAATCCCACTTTCCTGACTCAGCATGTGACGGCACCCGTGTTCAGTTACCTCCGAAACTGAACGCCGAACCTGTAACAACCACCTGAACAACAACAACGACAATCGCACAGCTCGCCGTAGCTTTCCAGACAAGCACTTCGGCCGTAGAAACGCACTGCGCAAAAATACAGTCGCACTAGAAAGCTACAGCCACAGCTGGGCTTATAGTTGTTCACGATGGCGACGGGAGGACAGAACTTCTACGAGTTGTATCGCCGAAGCAGGTACAGCGCCCGCTCTGTGACGATCATGTTCCTTGGAGGAGGCTGAAGCGCCGTCTGGCTTCGCTTTGCTATGTCGTGTTTTAAATTTGATTCCTAATGCTAACCTGAGACTTTCTTTCTCTCTGTTTGCAGTATCGGCGGTGCGCTCACAGACACCCTCGACGACCTCATCACGCAGAACAACATCGATCCCCAGCTCGCTATGAAGGTGCTGGCTAACTTTGATCGCGCCATTACGGAAGTCTTGCAGGAGAAGGTCCGGTCACGTCTGACGTTCAAGGTAAGCGATAGCAATCTGACCCGTTCCACAAGCCTAAACAAGTCACTGGCGCCGTTGATAAAGGACTGTTGAGCTGACGATCTTTCTTTCGTTTCTACAGGGCAGCCTGGACACCTATCGATTCTGCGACGAAGTTTGGACCTTTCAACTGAAGAACGTCACCTTCAAGATGGAAAATGGCGGACAGACTGTTGCGGCTGATAGAGTCAAGATCGTTTCATGTACCGCCAAGCCTCAAGGTGCTCCAGCATAGAAGCAAGACGCCAAGGGCAGGTTCATATCTCTATACTGAGAAAACCCCGTTATATCGTTCTATAAGGTGCTGAGAGCGTTTGCCGGATCTACTCGATTTAGCCGACATAATCGGCCACTAAGACGATCTTTCTATTGTCACACGTTACACCACGAGGCCATAAACAGAGGAGCCAACGCTTCGTGTCAGTTTATAGCTTGGCCCCCATATCGATACCAATTTCCAATATGTGGCTTCCGCATCGTCTTGAAATTAGGAATCAGACCAAGGGCAGATGTGGAGCGGCCGAAAGCAGCAGGATTACAGAGGCTCATGATATTGTCATCGGAAAAGAAAGGGATAGAAATATTTCAACCCGGCCGAGAGGTTACCTGATTGAGAGTTTTGCCTTCTGTTTGAATTGAAATACGGAGTTTGGTGTTAAGGGCCATTCATACAGTACTGCAGGTAGATAGGATAATGCGATATGATTTTCATTTCAAGTCTAGTCTATTGCGGATCTAGAGTGTCACTTATTTTTATGCTCTTCCTGTAGTAATACCCCGCGAAGGAGGTAGAAAGAGTCGTAATATCATACGAGAGTCCTCTCTATATATATGTTTGTTTCTTGATAGGACGAACAGGTATTCAACGTATATGGGTGCAGCAGCACATGTCATCAATCTAGTAGTCTAAGAGTCGAATACCTCTGGTGATAGACTTGTCCATATCAGGTATACGGAGGCACCTCCAAATTGCCCAATAACGGGACGTCCTCATCATCATCGCTTTTCTCCTCAGGCGAGACACCACCAACGCCCTCACGACCTAGTTCTCCTCCTTCCCTTTCTCCTTCTCCTTCTTCTCCTTCTCTTAGCTCGTTTTCATCTCTATCCTCATTACTTTCGCGTTCGCGTTCACTAGCCTCTAGCTGTGCATCCCCGTGTCCTCCATCCTTGCGACCGATAATAACATTCCCGGCAACGAGCAAAGTTGCCCCGACCCACCATAAAGGTGGTAGGGATTCGGAGAATATAAACAGGCCCAGCAGTGCTGTGATGATGAAGTTGGTGGATGTGTTCATGATTGAGACCTGTGTTGTTGATGTACCCTTTGCTAGTGCCTGAGTGAATAGTGTCCACATCTACATGGTAAAGTTAGTACGAGGGTAGGATTAAGAACAGAATGGGGTTGGGGAGATGTTGGATGGGTGGGATAGAGGATGGGGATAGAGGATAGAGATAGAGGATGGGGATAGAGGATAGAGATAGAGGATGGGGATAGAGGATAGAGATAGAGGATGGGGATAGAGGATAGAGATAGAGGATGGGGATAGAGGATAGAGATAGAACTTACCACACCGTTGAAAGCAAGATTCAACCCAAAGAATATCTAGGGAGTATCTATTAGTTTGTATGTATACATAACGAGTAACAAGACTGGCCGTTGCCACGCCTGCAGCATTTATAAGGGGTCCAGATAAACAGCGTATAGTATAAGTAGTTAAATGGGGATACATACACATCTCACGATGATCTCGAGCATTTTACTAGCCCCTTCGAGGCCCAATACTCTTGAGATACCCTCCGATATTTGAGTCGTTAAATCGTTTGTAGTTCTACATTTATTAGCCAGATGCTGAGAGATTGTGTGCATCTAGGAACCAGGGCAAAGGAAGGAGGGTTGCATAACGATAGGCACAGAAACACGGAACTTGAGCAAACAATAAAATCGGGCTACGACATAAGAGATGATGGCACAGCAGGGGTATAAGTTTATTGGTTGAGTAGAGCTTGTGAATAGGCTTAATTTTACACAACATGAGGCATACCGCTGACACTTGGAAGTCGAAAGTAAACTTATTCAACAACCTTAAACTTATATATAGGACGCAAAGTATACAGGGAGACGAAGGGGCGGTGAAGGGAGAATAAAACTCACAATTTGGCGAAGACACCGTTGAAAGCAGCACAGGCACCGCTCGCAAGGGCATACACGACCCACTGATTCCTCTCCGTCCACGACATGGTCGTAGTTACAGTCGTAGTCTCAGTCACGATCACAGTCCGTTGAAACACCACGTTCCCGTCGTGCAAGCCCAATATATCTCCTCTCTCCGTCCCGTCCTCTTGCATTTGCACTTCAGCGCCGTCTACTTGCTGCACAGACTCGGATGCAGGCACAGACGCCGCGGCGGTTTTACCAGCGCTTCGTCCCCCCCGTCTCAGCACAGCAGCAGAGCGAGAAGAAGAAGAACCGGTAGTAGAGGACCCGGTAGCGGTAACGGGCACAGATTTGGAGGACTTATGTTCTCCGGATCGTGGGGACATGGCGGGACGGAGGACCTAAATACCTAAATAAGGGGGATCTAATGACAGAACTAACAAGCAATGAAGCAAGAAACACGAATATGCTCGGTAAGGGAGAGTGGAACTTGGACGTGGCCACAGAATAGGATCACCTCGGACCACGAAGGGAGGCGAGTATGTAATACGTATGTAGTAGGTATGCGGCCGAGCTATGAGCTATGAGCAGCTATGAATCGTTGACTTGGCTTTAGCTTAGCTTTAAATCAGCGATATTGGGCCAGAATGTGGATTCGAATAGGTACGCCGTAGGTGAGCTGGCTGGATCCGATGAATTGGACAATGTCAGGTTTTAAAAAATCTTCATTTGATCTAGGTAGATGCCCTAAATACGGTGTCGCGATGTCCGAAGTTGGCAGGTAGCAGGTTATGGATCTGGGATTTTCTTGCCTTTGAGCCAGCTTGATGTAATGTATGCTGTAGATATCAAATTGTCTCCTGCAAAATGGTCTCTGTGCTGTTTGGTAATAGCCCGTTGTGGTTCGGGTTCCAGTGTTTAAAGTGCTCCAGTGGCTGTAGGCACAACCAATCCTAACATACCAATATTTACCTTAGACTCAGGCCCAGGGCCATCACGAACGAATACGTGCAATGTCTACGTACATATATTTGATAACTGGGTGTTGAGATCATCATACATTGCCCATTCAAAAGATTTCATATTTGATGACTTCTGACCTCCCTATATAAGTACGAAAATACTTAGACATAAATGAGATTGAGCTAGGCCAAAGGGGGAAGAATAGCTAGAAGGTGAGTGGCGCCTAACAGACAACGCTAAGTTCAATACGTGACACGCTACGAATAAAAATGGTTAAACCTTCTTGAGTACCTAAAAGTACTATGTACAAATCGCAAATAATTCAGCCCCATCACCAGGTCTTTCTTAAATAATTTGATATTGTACAATGTTCCGTACAACTAATTAAAAAAAACTGTTGCTATGAGCTCCTTTGACACAATTTAACCACTAGACAGTAGCTAGTTGGCGCAATGGTCAGAATTAAGGAGCGGTATCTGTTGGTCAACATCCTATACCCCACCGAATTGGGTAACCGGGATAATATACCTGATGTCGTCGCGCTCAACCAGCCCACCACAGAGGATCTGACTGCGGTCCTGCTTCTTCGCGCAATACGCGCCGAAGTCGCCGCTCTTTTCGGCGACTATGGAGCCGGTGCGCTCGAAGGCGGCGGCTTATCAGGTGAGCTAAGTTCCTATCACTGCTTGGGCGTGTTTGTCATAAAGGGTAAACAGGGGCAAGATACTGATATTCACCACCTTAGTCAAGTATCTTTCCCAAGCAACCTCGACCTTCATATTGCGCATCACGCGAGCTTCCTATCGATTCGTATGGACAGCCCTGACTTTTATGAACTCTGTCCCCGCTAAAAATGGGAGACCCTGCGTCTTTCGTGTGGTACATGTCAGTGGCACCATGCGAAAAGTTGAGGAAGAGGCTATCCGTCGCGCGAGAAAGCTCATCTTCGAAGCCAAGGGAGGACAAGCTAGCAAGAGGTCATCCGAGTCACTCAGCAATATCTTCAGTACTACCAGCCGATCGAAAAGAGCAGCGCCCGTAGGGACGCCCTCAGGAGAAAACGAAGACGAGGGCGATAGCAACGCGGACATGGGTGAAATAAGTGACGGATGAGACATTAGGGCTTTTTTCGAACCATTTTAACCCCGCTGTCCCCCATAGGAGGGGGCATGCCGTCAAACTCGTCATCGTCATCCGGAATGAGGTCCGGAGTTGCAGTACCCGTGTCGGCACCTGCGAAATCATCGCGCTTTTTCTGCTGCTCCTCCCACTCCTTCTGCTCCGCAGCATCATAGGCATCTTTCGCGTCTACCCAACGCTCCTGGATATCATGCACGTCTATCATCGAAGACTCATTGCGCATGGCTACCTGCCAGACAGTGTCATTGGCTCCTTCAGCACCACCGAAGACGTAGCCACCAGCCCTGTCAATTACCCGCAAGAGATGCATCATACTTTTCTTGTTTTCGACAGCCAGTGTCTCGAACCGCACAAGACCAAAGCTCTCAACCAGTTCAGCTACAGCTTGGTTCAGTCGACGGAATTTGTCATTCCGCATCGCCGGTGACTCCGCCTCAAGTAGTGGCATCAGGTACGAGAGGTCTTCGACTTCGGTGTAGAATTCAAGGTTGAATGGAAGAGGGTCATACGTGGCGATCTTGTCGATCTTGGTTAGAACGTTGATATGGGGTAGGTCCATCTGAAGCATAGCGCGGAGAGTAAGGAGGAGGTTGGAGATGTATAACGAGGGCTGTGTGAGGCAGAAACTGTCGGATAAGTGGACACAGACAAGCTGTTTCGAAAGTTAGCTACCAATAATTGCTAATGGGTGATGCGGCCATACATACCCGGTAACCCAGCTTCTGTAGTTTGAAGAAGATGTTGCGAAGGGAATTGTGATGTGTATACAGTTCGACCTGGCCGGGGCAATCGAATAGCACATATGACTCTCCCAGCTCTTTAAGTCCGTTCTCCAACCATTCCATGTTGTTTTCTAGCTCTTCAAATGCGTAGAGAACGCCACCGTTCGGGCCGAGTTGATCATCGGACATGATCTCCTCTAACGTGATGAGGTCGCGAATATCCAAAGCACAAGGGTAATTCGTCTTATCGTTCGCCGGGTCGAGATTTACGACGGAGCACTCCCGTCCTATGGCGCTCATGAATTGGTGCACTATCGCATGCCATGTAGTGAGCACGCAGTCTCGAAGTCGCAAAGAAGTCGCAAAGAACCCGCAAAGATACCGGGGTTGGGAGATCTGACTTACTACCATCGCAGAAGGTGCTCTTCCCCGCGCCAGGGCTGCCAAGCACCAACTGTGCAAAAGGCATCGCGGTCACTTATATTAGTTATTAAAATCAAGTGTCTTATGGTTAAATGGGAAAAGGTATTAAATAAGGCGCGTCAGCTAGGAATTCAAAAGGTGCAGTCAAGTGGCGACGATCGTTCAAAGAGCTATATGAATAGGTATAGGTACTCTACACCTAGCTTAGGTGCCATAGGTGCTGCCCCTCAACCCCTCCATGCAAGCAGAGGTCCAACGATTGCCCAGGGAGCTTGGGGAATTTAAGGCGGTGGATCACGGCAGAAGTTGGCATCCTAGAGCTTCCCCAAAGCCATGCATTGTTTACAGTACTATACTTCTTATTGATTGAATAACAACGTTGTGCATATCATCTGTAAGCCCTCCATAGCCTAGCAACGGTAACGATGCCAAGTCTTGTAATATGGCCCTCTGCTCGGTGATCACTAATAGCGCGCATGTAATAGAGACGATAACCTCATAAGAAATGAATGCTTTTGTAACAGTTGCAGCTGCAGAGAATTGTATTAGACAACTTGTAATTGAAACGGACTCGGATCTTATCTTATGGCATGTGCCTAGGTTAGCAGAAGGGAGGTACATAGGTGCGTTATCTTATCTTATATTTACCTAGCTGCGCGCCGACAGCAGTACAATCCATGTACATAAATCCGAACTACACTTCTTCAAGATAATTATACCGAATCACCCCAAGGACAGCAAAGATACGTCAATTGTAATAGCCAATTATCATCCATCAAACATTATTCGAGTTAATCGCGGCCCGAGCGAGCGACAAATCACAACAAGAAAACAACATGCCGCCAGGTAGGTACCTATAAACCCACTAGGCATTGTTATATTATGAAACAAGCTGAGACTGACTTCGCCTACCTACCTACCTAGCTACGCAGTTCGAGCTTGCGCAACCGCCCAATGATGCCATATCCGCCTTAGTCTTCGCGCCGAACTCTTCCTCACGACTTCTAGTCTCTTCCTGGGACAAGAATGTATATCTATACGACACACTGGCGTCGGCGCCTGACGTCGAAGAAGCAGAAGGAGCAGGAGCAGCGAGCCATCGGGGGTCGCTGGTGCGCACGTTCGAGCACCGCGCGCCCGTGATGGACGTCTGCTTCGGCGCCGACGACGACGAGGCGTTCAGCGCGGGCCTGGACTGGCAAGTCCTGCGGTTAGACCTGGCGACCGGCGAACAGACTGTGCTGAGCACTCATACTGCGCCTGTACGGAGGGTTGTGTATAGTCGGGAACACTGTGAGTTATGGCCTGGGTCGTCCCAGCCAAATAAAGTCACATTCACAAACACAGTATGCTGACCATCCAACCTACCCGACCAGCCCTTGTAATATCCGCCTCGTGGGACAACACACTACACGTGCACAACCCTTCCGACCCCTCGCAGACGACACCCCTCAGCGTCCCCTTACCAGGGAAACCTCACGCGATGGCCGCTAGCCCATCAAAGCTAATCGTCGCCATGACCTCTCGACTCGTCCACATCTACGACCTCGCTTCCCTAGCACAGGGCCTATCCACGCAGACTGTCCCCGCGCCATGGCAACAGCGCGAATCATCCTTGAAATTCCTCACGCGCGCCGTGGCCGCCATGCCCTCTGACGCCGGGTACGCCACGAGCAGCATCGAGGGCCGCGTAGCCGTCGAGTTCTTCGACGCCTCCGCCGAGTCACAGGCCCGGAAATACGCCTTCAAATGCCACAGACAGACTCAACAAACACCCGAAAGTTCCTCCGGCCCCACCGATGTCGTATACCCCGTCAACGCCCTGGCCTTCCACCCCACGTATGGCACTTTCGCCAGCGGCGGCGGCGACGCCACCGTCGCCCTGTGGGACGCCGACGCCAAGCGCCGCATGAAGGTGTACCAGAAGTTCCCCGACAGCGTGGCTGCCCTGGCGTTCTCGGCCGATGGCCGCTACCTCGCCGTAGGCGTCTGTCCCGGCTTCGAGACAGGCATGGAGAATTACAGCGGCGAGGGGCGCACGAAGGTTTTGATAAGAGAGCTGGGAGAGAACGAGGCGCTGCCGAAGGGTAAGGCGAAGTGAAGTAGTAAGATAGCAGCAGGGGAAGAAAATTAATGCTACATCGATATCCAAAAACTTTTGCTATTGCAAAATGAAATAAGACGAAAAGGTGAAGATGGAAAGGTCCGTGTGAACCGGCTACCTACCTAGGCGAAGTCGTGCGTGGTAGATACGACAAAGTGTTCTCAAAGCGGCAAAGTCCATGACATATAAGAGCTGCTTATTTGTATCAAGCCTGACGGGTTTGTAGAGATTCCAGGAATGAGTAAGGGCTAGTTATATAGCCCGGAGCTGGCGTTATTTTGAGTTTGATTGATATTCGAATTATGTTCTCAAGTCTCATCATCGCCTAGTCTACCCGATTGTACATCTTCTCATCTGTCTGTCAACTTTCTAACTGATGACGAAGTGACATGGTTTAAAAGTACAATGAACTTAGCTAAGAGATAATTTCCTTTAAATGTTGACCTCCCTCCCCCTTCCTCCCTAAATATGTTCTTGTTTCCCACCATCCTAAACAGAAGCATTCTTGCAACAGTGCCATTCCATCTGGCTCAGGCTGGCAAGAGTCTATTCCATTAGCACAGGCAGCAATTGTAGATAGGCCCGCCTGTTCACAAACAGAGGGGTCCAAGTTTTCCATTACGAAGCGTCAATAACATAATCATCATCCTCACCTTGACGATCGAGGAAAGGTAAGGGTGGGCTTTCAAAGTCCTCATGGTCGGTATCCATTCCCCCCTCGCTTCTATGGTTGGTAGCATCGAGCAGTTCGTCGTCTAGTCTTCGATATGTTATGGTGTCTTGCATGTCCACATCGGCATTATCTTGATCATCTGATTCTTCTTGAGCTAGCCACTCGGAATCGGAATCTCCATCGGTCGTTACTTGTTCTTCACTTTCTTCCTCGGTGTCATCAGTCAAACCCATACTCTCTTCGTGGAGCAGCCGATTCATTGCAGATGATGACGTGAAGTCTACTCCAGCTCGGCTTTGAGATCTCTGCTTGCTTCGCCCAAAGTTCCAAAATGCAGAAGGTTGTCTCTTGCGCGGTACTGCAGGTCTTATGTTTCCGGATGTAGACGCTGTGCCTGGCGGTGTAGGCTGGATAGTTGTGTGCTTTTCAGGTGTCTTATCTTCAGTTCTCTTTGAAACTAAGCCTTCGGCAAAATTCTCCCTAGTCGGCCACAAATCTCTGACTTCTGAGCGGCGATCTTTAACCTGCAGTACTTGCCGCCGCTTGTTGCTGGAGCGTCCCAATGCTGAGCCTACTTCATCACCTATACTTGCATTCGCGGGTTCCAGAGTGAGTTGACCTAGAGCGGACAACGACCTAGATCGTTTGCGTTTGCGTCTGCCTGTCATAAGGAACATGAACTCGGGTTGCGCCTCGTCACCTGAGAACCCATCACCCAGGGCCCAACTTGATTCTGGTTGGCTTCTAGATTCGGGGAATCGAAGCTCTTCTGGTCCCCGGAACTGTGGCAACCAAAAAATCCCTTTCGTGGAATGTGATGTGGCATCATCATCATTACACGATGATTCGTCCACCTGCTGCTTTGAAGAAGCCTGAACATTTATCGGCTTTCTTCGCTTGGATATGTTACTACGACCGACATTCCGCGCTGTGGTGCTAGTAGGACGAGGAGTGTCTCGTTTCCTTGCTCTGCCTCTTGAAGGCGTTCTCTGGCTCGATGTTGCTCTATCTCGTATACGCGAGCGAGATGCTTCACGATGGGAAACAGGCCCATATTCTGATGAACTAAATTCAGCAGGAACCTGGCGCTGGTTTTTGCTGTAAGGGGTACATGACCGAGCGGCTCTGTGACAGGGGATTTCTTGAGAAATTCTAGAGTCCGATTCAATAGAGCAGAAATCTGGGGGAGATAGATCGGCTTCATATATAACATCGCTAACTACTTGTTAATAGGAGTTCGGTATGTATTTATTCTCGGGGACCCCTTTACCTTTGAGATCTTTTTCTCCTTGAGTTGGCATGGATAGGGTACCCACCTGCACTTTCGGCCAAAGGAGCCGTCTCTTGACTGCCTGTAACGGTATGAAGGCGGTTCATTGACTTTGCCCGCCGAAGGTCTGTACCAGTGCCGGTCGTCAATCCTAAAGGAGCGGGTGACCCGGCGTAGAGATGATCCATAGAAGAGGAGATCGGCACGCAGGCCAGGGATACGAGCTCAACCATCGCCACTTCGCCCAAGAACACCAGCGCACAAGTAACTGCAAGTCTTTCAAAGCTGACTTATAATAGAGGAATAGGTAGTAGACGACGGGCTTATCAGCTTAGCTATACATGAGTATAGAAGCACGGAAATGTCGACAAGAGCAAAAGAGTCACGCATTCAAATTAGTAGAACAGGGTACGAGTGGGAAAACTCTGGTAGTAGATTCCACCATGTCGTAAATATACTATGACTACTTGTGTATTTGACCTGGGCAACTGCATTACGCCAACAGTAACTAAAGTAGCAGAAACTTGGAGGCTCTTGCCTGTTCTTTGTTGTAGGGCGCATTTCCCTACCCTTTGTGGCACCCTCTTCAAGTTGAGTAAGAAGGCACACATTCATAAAGATTTCTCTTCGACAGAGAGAAGGAGCTCACGCCCGAGTTACTGTCTACAAAATTATTACAAGGGAAGAGGTACTGCAGTCGAGACATTTAGGCAGCTTCATGCCTTGCACTCAGCATTTGTGAATGCCCGCCAATTGAAGTTATCATGGATAGCACAGATGGCATGACCGATAAAACCTCGACATATTTTGTACTAGACCTGTAGTGGGTTTTACCTACTTGATCTATGGGTGTTATTGCAATGTGTTTCCAGGACGTAGCTCGTCAATCTTTGTTCTCAAGAACCAAAATCTTGCTGAATCACTAGTTCTAGCTAACGCCTACTGGGTATCGGTATTACAATGGGCACTTTTGTATGCTTTTTTTTTCACAAGGCTACTGCCTTATTTTAATAATATTTAAACATCGATACGTGACGACTAGTTTACGTTGGCTTTCCTATTATGCCGGGCTTACAGGATAGCTAAGGTCTATTAGCCCTGAGAGCCGTTAGGCAGCTTTTCCAAGTACAATGCGTAGGAGGCAGAAGTGCGTTCCCTCACGGTCTCTAAAATTGACAGCTAATATTTTCAAGTTCACGTTAGGCGTATTGCAGTAAGAACCAGTTTGCAGTTCTCCTTGGTATAGCGTACACCGTGTGCGCACAATTGCTGCAAGGGGTGGTGCACAACAGAACGAGTAATTTGAGGGCTTACCGATGCGATCCGTACAGCCCTTTAGTTTTTTTCAGCCTCACCAGGCTCAACTGCACGGTACTAACCAGGAAGTTGAAAGTATGTGAGGTGAGTACATCCCCAAGCACACCACTTAACAAATCATTCAGCCTCGGGAGCAAGGGTCATAGGAGCCCAGCAGCGACTGAATTTAAAGCATGTGAAAAAAATATCTGCAACTCTGAATAAGAGGAATCCATAAGAAATAACGGATAGTCAATACGCGAACTTCTAGGGCTATGACAATATGTGAATCATAGCCTCAGAAATGCCCATGTTGCTTCCAGTGCTCACTGAATATTCTGTAGCTAACTTCATATGTAGCGCAAAGATGAGATGGCAACCTTGTGACACCAAGCAAGGCACTTAGCACTCTCTTCAAGATTAGGCGAGCTAAAATATGAGCAGAAGATAGTTGCTTGAATAGGAGCGACGGGTTAAAATCATGGCTCGAATAATAATGTCCTACCGCTCACCGGGCACACACGCGTCGTATACCAGCCAATGTGTAGACGATTCGGATTTCTTGACTGATACGTTCTCGTGCGAGGACCATGATTCCATTTTCTTTCAAGGTCAAACGCGTTTGCCCAAGCGCCACACCGTTTCCCTTTAACCCTAACTTCCATCAGCTGACAAATGAGCTGAAGGGGTACAAGCAGTCGTGTTCATGCTGCTTCTGCGAGGGCGGGCAGAAGCGACTACTTTGAGCGGATTCACACAAGGAGTAAAGGGCCTCCGTCTTACATACCTTAGTCATGCTAGTTTGAGCGCAACATGCACGTGGTTTCCGATACCTTGGGTCAGATGTCTCTTGGCGGCGGAAGACGACGTTTGTATCTCATTTAGCCTTGTTTCGATAAAGTGAGTCCTGGAGTACAGAATGGAATAGTAGCAGACATCCAAACAGCAAGACAGAGATGAAGATGTTATGCATTCCGACAGTTGACTCGCATTGTTTGCAGATCAACCCTTTCTTCATATGATCAGATCTTTGTGCAGGGCAAACAAGACGATTGTCGCCCAGTTCTGCCCCAGATCACATCGGTCGTTGATCTGTGGGGTGTTTCGGAATATTGGATCGATGGCTGGTACCAGGCGATTGTTTCCTCGGCGGTACAGCGGAGTGGTTCCGATTGCTGTAATTTGGCTGTTTGCCTTGGCCACACGTTGTGATCGTCAACGGTGTTGGCAGTTCTGGTGGTGAGAGACGGATAGGGATCTGCCTGGTTGGAGCAGCGAGCCAAATTGGGATTGCTGCGAGATTATCATTGGCGGATGCCAAATATGGGGATATGGATGCTGTTCCAGGGTAAGTGCTACCTTTCTCAACTCCTACCTGTTCGGTAATGCAGACATGGAGGTCAACGTAACAGCCTAAGTCATCTTCCAAATGCAATACATAATGCTCAGTTGCAAAGGGCTTTCTTTGATGAATGACGACAGATCATTTGAATTCTCGTGTTAGATATAACTAAGTCAACAGCAAAAAGTTCGAAGGGAGACATAGGCAAGGCGTCATAGAACGAAACCGGTCCAGCGGAACTAGCAGGCCGACCCGTCCAACCGCTTAATGGGAGTCTGTATTTACGCGGCACATAGGTAGTAGCACTTGCTGATGATTGTGTGTACGCGTGTAAACGGTCACGCAATGGGCATCCCTGATTGTGGCGGTGAGGGGCGTCGGGAATTCGTTGCTCATGTGGCATTTGAAGACAGAGTCGTGTTTCAGAGCATGTTGTTTGCTGTTATCTGTATGCTGTATCCTCGGTCACCTCCGAGGAAGGGTAGCACGATGGGTAGATATTGTCTCTGCAATAAGCCACAGATACCTAAGGCTAGAGTAGAAGATATCTTGCGAAACGGACTAGACAATAACTGGAATGGGTAGGTAAAAAAGGGTGGGATGGTGAAAGTGTACATCTTCACCGCCTAGCATATAGTTAAATGGTTCTTGGATCGCGAAATCTCCGCGTATAACATAGTACGACCTACAGCTGTATGCTGTGCAGGTGTACCTAAAAGGGGGTAGGCGCCTTACCTGATCAGGCACTACGCGCAGATACCTTCTAAAGTACTTACACACAATTACACCTACTCCCTCCCTTGAAACAGTCCTGGACCCCTAAAATTTGCGGTATAGATATGCTTCGGCTAAAGTGATCTCAGCTTGTTTGTAATATCAAGAGGGAGGTCTAGGTACACGAGCGAGTAGTAGTATGATATGTTCTTGGTGAGCACCTCCTAAAGCGACTAACCTAGCAGAGCACCCCCTGAGCAGAAGAATGTTATTACCGAGCAGCGACTCGAGCCATGATGTGGTGGCTTGTGGATTTGCGCAAACGAAAACTGGGGGGCCTTCTAGTGGGGACATTGACAATTCCCCATCTGCACCTCTCAAGGATCATTACGAAGAGAAAAAGAAACATGGCGAACACGAGCTGACTGGACGGCAATAGCAAATAGTGACAAGAAACGACATTCAGTGAAAGACAAACGAAAGCACAACGAGTAGGTTGGTAGGTAGGTAGGTAGTTATTCGGATTTGACTCGAGAGGTTGTAACATGAAACTCGACCAAACATGTTTCCCGTAGGTATGTCTTTTCTGGTTCCCCCAAGAAGACGTCCCAGTGTTGTTGTGAGCCGTCGGGTTCTTTCGAAATACGATATGCATAAAGACTGGCAAGGAAACACCAAACTAGGTTTTCTTTCCGGAGAAAAACAACCTAGACAGTAGCACTAGCTGGTCTATTCTTTCTCGTGTGGTCCTGATTTAGTTTGTGCCTATCTAGTCTACCCACTGATTCAAGCACGCGACACTCGTAGACTTGCCAGGTTCATCATTGTGCAGATGCCAGCATCAGCCAACAGGGTGAGGTGGCTCAAGTTGGCAGGACAGAGAAAACCCAACTGCCCTATACCTAGGTATGTCGTCTTTTTGTTCAATGACAACAAGGATGATAAGAAAAAAAATAGATATGTTGTCAGCCTCCTGCTAAACCAGGGGTAACAAAGAGGATATGCTATTCTCTGCGTGCACTGTGGATCTGTTACCCATCTTTATGACAATAGTATATCACAGTATACCTATGTGTTGCTTCCATTTGTTTGCCGTTTTGATACAGTATGTATGCTGTAGTCTGTAGCGCAAGGTGAAACATTTCTTATTCTCCGACTTGGAATGGGCTTGCCTATCATCAGTGGCCCGATTGCAATTTTCTAGAATTTACTATCGTTTATACTATTAGGTACCGTGCAATGTTTTTGACTAGTACCTGCTTGTGACGTCTCACCAGTTTTTCGAGTCCATCCACACGCAAGCTAAGCAGCTAAGATACGGAGCACCCGGATATGCAAGAATAAATCAGTCCATAAGTAGGCTAACTAGCCTCTTCCTTTAATCTGCTCTCATTCCTTTCTACTTATGCCGCGATTCTTGCATATTCTCATGCTTACTTAAACACCACCTCTTCACAGCCTTATAGCGCCGTTGACTCGTCTCATCTCAGCATCTGACAGGATTTGGCCTACAACGCATACCAAGGTGCTTTGGGCTTAGTGGGCTCCAAAATCTCCAAGTCCTTGGCCGCGCTTGACAATTCCAGCCCTGGCCTGATCGTTCGTGGCTTGCAGCTTGCAGCTCGGCATACTGGGTATCAATCGTGCGGCGCCTGCTATTGCTCATCCCTTATTAGTGCCTTGTACAGCTGTACGTACTGTACCTAGGTATTTAAGACGGGTGCTACCTGCCTCCCTACGTCGCCTGTCCCTACGCAGTCCTGTCTTGATATATTCTTGTTTTCGTCTTTTAGATCTGTATTTTTTCTAATGCTTCTTCGCTTTTTCTCTTTTCTTCCGAATATTGATTAAATTTGATTTGTGTTCCCTACTTGGCCTGCACGCGGAATTGCCTGCTTTTCAGATCCTGCAGGGTTACGAAAAACCCGTCTGGTGTGACGCTCCATTGGCGTATAAGACGTCCGGCGCCTCTCGCTCCCGCTTGGCGGTTACTTACACCGCATTGCACCCCTCTGTTCTGATCTACTAGCGGCCGCCTTAAACTGCTTTGATCGCGTGATTCACAAGTCTATTGCGGTGCATCTTCAATTGGCAGTTGCATATTGTGCATCGAAAATTAGTCCTCAAGAATATGAACAGGAGTCTACTTTTTGCAAGCCCGTTCTGTTTCTTTCTAGCACCTTGAAGAACGAAAGCCCAGGGGGAAAAGGGGGGAAAAGAAAAAGAAAAAAGCTTGCGGCCACCATGGGTCATTCCAAGAGCTTGTCGGTAGCGCCGTTGGACGATGATTTTGAGTTTGACGAGAGCTACTTCAGACAGTTCTATAAACCCTTGTCAAATCTGCCCACCCCTCCTCCCTCTACACGTAATTCCTCGGCTGCCCAGAGCCCACGACTATCTGTTGATGATGTTGAGGGTCTGAATTCACAGTTCTTAGGTTGGTTCAACTTCCCATGACTTTGCATAAGAGCATTGAATTATTCATTCAGCTGTATACTTATGTGAAGCTAACTCATGAACAGGTCCAGCAGCTCATCTCGCAAGGATGCTGCCCCCCGGGGCATCATTCATCACCCCCTCTATTCCCATAGTTCAGCAAATGCTCGCAAGAGCCACCTTGCCTATGGACATCATTGCCTTAGCGGTCTGCATCCTAGACTCGTTGGATTCCAAGTTTCCCCGCAACTGGCGGGTGGCGTTCCCCTTGAATCGCAATGGCCAGCCGACATCAAAACGACACACGCTCCCCTCGGCTCCTGGGCACGCGACTCACATCAACTCAGTTTTCCCCGAAATTATCATTCTAGCAGCATTAATCATTGCAGACAAGTTCGTAGAGGATACGAACAATCCCACACAGCATTACGTCTCAGCCTGGGGGAACAATCTCTGGACGAGCGAGCAAATCAACTTCACGGAGCGCTGCATCATGGAGAGCCTCGGGTACCGCATCATGCCATTGTGGGACCCTGTCCTAATCAAGCAGGCCAGGCACGATATCGAGATGGCGCGACGTGAGATTATCCAGGAAAGCACGAGCAGCACGAATACGAACACTGAAGATTGTAGGAAGCACTTCAAGTCGATGAGCTCGGGTCATGCCGTCGTAGGTCTAGGCCTCCAGTTAACGCCTGCAGCTACACCCAGGTCGGGATTAGGAACACCGTTCGGTCATATCTAGTGGTCGGGCTGACATTTTTCGGGCCGTCCAACTTCGCAGTCTAATGCAGTGGAACTCGGGGGACGGTCTGGTATCATCGTTTCTGCAAACCAGACCGCCAAAACAATTTCCGTACCATCGTCATGGAGCATCTTCCCCTCTTACGTGGTACAAAAATCCACGATGGCGCGAGCGTTCCTTTCTCTGCGCCGCGTTGCACTACTATTCACCTACGCATTTATTAATTGGACATGGCTGCATGGGGATGGCTCGCTTGCATTGGACCTGGCTAGGCTTGCATTTTACGGAAAACCTGGGGAGAGAGGGGTGGCCGGCGTTACATTCGCCTCAATATGGGCAACACCGCTTTTACGCCCCTCTACGCTGCACTTTCTGACTGCTTCGAACACCTCGAACTAACAAATACCCGGGCTAAGGGAATCTAGAACAAGGGTCGTGCAATGCAGTAGTTCGGACTATCTCGGTTGATTAACGAGTCTGGGGCCAGGCGTCATCATGAAGGAAAGGGAAAGGCGTTACATGCATAACATCATTTGCTTTGCTTTGCTTTTTGGAGGAATATGTGCTTTCAAAGTTCTATACCCCTGATAATAGCACGTTGCATTTCCATCTTAATTATTTTAAACATATATTGCATATTTGCATACGTATATCTCTGCCTCAGAAGTCTTCTTTCCTTTTCTCTCCTCTACTTGGCACACGAGAGCCCTGCATCTGCTACCGTCTTGCTTCTGTAAAGGAAGTTCGTTTGAGTCGAGATGCCGAAGTATAGGCAGGCAAAAGACAGTTGTGCTCGATTCCACCCGAAAACTCAGCCTGAACTGACTGAGGTCGAGTGATGTCATTCCGTGAGAATATTTCCATCGCCGGGCCGTATCTTCCTCTCACCTTGGGAGCTGCCTGCTCAGACGAAAGCAGGGACGTAGTAATCAAATAAACGCGGATGGTACACGTGCCGAAGCTGTACGCGTATGCAATGCGCCGCGCGCCTTGTTATCCCCAGAATTTTTTTACATGCCGATAGCCTGGGACACGAATGAATTGAATTATAGCGAGCGATGTTAAGCATTTGGCCGACTCGGCACTGAAAGCAGTTACAGCTCACCCTTCACGCGTGTCCTGTTCATATAGCCAACTACCTTTAGTATTAACTGGCATCTCATATAGGCTAGCCATACTCCAATACGCTTCTATTCGAGTCGATAACCACAACGAAACTGCAATTGCGTAAGTTGCACAGTGAGAGCTGTGGGAAGCTGTCTCACCAGCAATGACGGGTGAATGAAATATGCCTTGCACTTGGCATAATAATACGGACAAACTTACAAACCGAACTTACCCAACTATAACGCACTTAAGGGCCTGACTCAAGACAGACGTAAACCCGTCTTCCTATCAGACGATCCGAGCAAGTTTTACTCACCATAACCCATAACTCTTCACTACAGAGTCCACGTAGGCAGGCTCAATTTTAATTAACAGTATTCTATTTTCACAACAACTGCACTGGTGACGTTCACGAGAAAAACGGGGCAGCTTACGAATACTAATATCCAACCAACGGCGGGTACAAGAAGAGGACCTCCACGACCGCCTCATTAAGAGGCAAAACAAGGCTTAGATGTCTTGGACAGAAAGGTATCTGAAAAGTATCCTTGTTTGGTGTCGGTTTCGATTTTTTTCGATCGGCTAAATGGCATCCAGAGCGCGTCCTATTCATTCATTAACTACAGCTCTTTTCGCATCCCGTCCCTGCCGGGACCGGCGTTCGCTCGCTACTATGTAGGTAGCGTCGGGGGCGTTGTTCGACATCTAGCCTCTCAATGTCGACAGTAACAAGCACACAAATCTGCCTATACCCCGGGCCGTACGTACGTAGAATACTACCTACCTTCGGTCATTGTACTGATGCGGATTCCTGACATACAGCTGACGAAAACCATTCTTTTTACATAAAAGAAACTCGAATGATAGGACCGCTTCGTTTTGTCTTTCTCTTCGCTATTCTCTCTTTTTCAGCTGAAAGCAGATACCTGATAGATAATATATGATAGGCCCAAATAGACTCAAGGGAAAAACGTACGAAAAAGAAAAAAGTGGCTGTTACTTTTCGGGTTCCGGGCCGGCAGTTAGGATCTGTAGAGCTTACCACCTACTGCTGCAATAATGTGTCTTCATGTATGAAATATAGGTACTCTGATGAATGCTATCTATTACTTTCCTGTTTGAATGTGAATGGACTTTTTGAGTGTATGCCAATTCTTCTCATAGGTGGAGAAAAGATGTGTCAATATTTCTATCAGGCCATGCATCTCTTCTTAGGTATATACCGACTTGGATAGTAGACAGACTCCAAACACAGCCGTAGTCTGAAAGTAAAGTCCAGAACGAACCCATCATTGCCTACTCTGTGCAGACACGCCTTGAGGTAAGCCTTGTCGTAGTCACCGGTGTCTACGGTCTGCTCTACCATGTCAAGTTAGTGCTGTCTCTCTGGTAGATGGAAGTCTCTCGTTAGATGCTATACGAGTGTGGGCTTATGAGAAGTCGTAAAGGATTCCCACATGATTAAGCACTTATGACTTTGTCAGCTAGGCATTACGTTTCTTAGAGGTTACTCACGTATCTTCTAAATTTTGTATGGGTTGTGATAACAGCAAAGTGACGTGATGTCGAGACCAGATCCCAATTATACGAAATGCTGTATATAAACGAGTACGGTCCAAGGATGCCACCATAACATCCTAGGCCCGGCCAGTAAGTAATTATATCGAATTAGGTGCCAGCAATTGTTTCGACTAAACCCAGCGTAAACCCAACGGCTCTACCCATATATGTTCCAAAGACTAATAATAAGACTGAGAATTCGGAATAGGAATGGCGTCAATCCTTGGATATACACAATGTCCATATCTGGGCTTCGACTGCCTTTTAATCAATCCTAAAGAGGACTAGTGAGGGGCATGCCGGCAGAATTTTTTGGCTTCACCGCCCCAACCTCGAAAGCTCCCCGCTTAACACTCAATGCATTTGTACGTCAGTTCGTATGGGTAGTTAATCTTAGTTTAATCACAACTGCGCTTGAACATACGATATTCTGCTCTTGTAAAACTCGATACTCCTTGAATAAGAACCACGTCCGCGTATATATACACGAAAAATGGCGAAAAAGCGAGCGAGAGAGGCCGATGGCACCACCGAAGCGTTCGACAAGATGGCCGTAGACAACGACAGCTCCGACGATGAAGTGAGTGCCGCATGACTCTGGGGCAAAAGGTCCAACAGGTCGCTGGAAGGGCCTAAGGACAAGAAAAACAGACAGCCTAACCAGAGAAATAAAATAATATTCAGGACTTCGATATGGTCAACGTAGACTTCGAGTGGTTCAACTTCAACGAGAAGATCGACTTCCATGGCACGAAATCGCTAATACGGCAACTCTTCGACGTCGATTCGACCCTCCTTGACGTCTCCGCGCTCGCCGATCTGATCCTCTCGCAGCCGACGATCGGGTCAACCGTGAAGACTGACGGCGAGGAGGCTGACCCCTTCGCCTTCCTGACCGTGCTGAATGTGCAGGAGCACCGCGAGAAGAAGCCCATGGCCCAGCTCATCGAGTACCTCGGCCAGAAAGCTAAAGAGACCGAATCACTAGCCTCCGTCGTGCCCGAGCTCCTTACCTCTACTTCTGGCGGTAAACAAGTCGGACTGGTGCTATCCGAACGATTGATCAACATGCCGTCCGAGATTGCGCCGCCGCTCTACAGCATGCTCGTGGACGAGATCGAGGCCGCCGTCGAGGATAAGGAGCCTTACGAGTTCACGCATTACCTGATCGTCTCTAAGACGTATCACGAGATCGAATCGACGTTGAACGTCGAGGAGAGGAAAAAGAAGAAGGGAAAGCAGGATCCTACGTTATTCCACTTCCACCCAGAGGACGAGGTGCTACAGAAACATGCAGTGGCGTTTGGCAGCTACCCCTTCACTAAGATTGACGACGCCGTGGCTGATAGCAAGCGGGCGTTTCAAGAGATGGGCGTCATGCCTAAAGGTTCTATGATTCTGATTGATGCTAGAAAGTTCAGAGATGCTGTTAAAGCGGTAGGCGAATACCTGAGCCCTCCATCCTGAATGGAATGCATAAAGTAAAACGAAAAAGAAAAGAGGAATGCACCTGACTCTGCCCATTGTGTTTTTTTTTGTATACCTTTTTTATTTTTCTCTTCGCGCGATGGCCTACCTATAACCATTTCGCTGGTTTTTTAGGGGGTTGTTAAGTCTAACAGTCTTGGTTGTTCAAACCAACCGTTGCATGAGATAGTCCACCTCGACCTCTTTGGTAAGGGGGATTACGAAATCCTTGTACATTAACATCACAGCTTCGGCGTTAATCTTGCCTCCGCCGCTCCGGTTACCCAGAGTGGGGTCGGTTCCATAAGTCTGCGCTTTGAGTAGCAGCCGATCGAGCACCTGCTTTTCCACAGCCGGGATCGTTATAGAATCGCCGATAGCTTCCCGATCGCCAGCCTTGATCATTTTCGTGTACTTCTCCGGATCGGACTGGAACTTGGACTCTGCGACGAACTTGCCAAAGTGTATTCTCCGCGACAGGGCCTGGAGACAGGCGATGTCGCATGTAGCCGACGAACCGTAGTTCTCCTCCGACTCGCCGCTGTCACCTCTTCCGAAGTTGGGGCAGACACGGGGCAGGAACTTTTCGATGTAGTACTTCTTGATCTCCTCGTTGACGTTGACGTCGTTCTTGTGCAGGATCTCAGGGTACTTGAGGGGCTTGAGCAGGGGCTTCTGCAGGGCATCGGGGAAGAAGGGGTACTCGTCGGGGGCCTCGTAGCGACGGATCAGCGATTGCAGCTTCTCCTGCTCGCGCAGGTACCAGTCCATGAAACTGAGATTTGAGTCGCCATTGCCGAGATCAATGGCGCCTGGCTTGTATATGCTCTCGTTCAAGGGAAACTGCACTCTTTCTATGAGGTGAAAGGTGATTGTGTCTTCTAGACGACTATATTGCGGGGTTGCACCGGTGAGCAAAGATGTAAATACGGGAAGGAGGGGTGTCGACTTCTGCCGGAAAGCCGGGGTCACTTACATCAGTTGGAAGCGAATATTTGCAAGGTCAAGTGCCTTGTTCTTGTCTTTGAGGTCGATTATGGTATCCATCTTTCGTCTTATATCTGCAATGTCACCTTTTCGTCCTTTTTGCAGTATTTTGTAGTGACAATTTTGCACAGGGTGGTATGTGTCACTTTACGCTGTACATATATCAACTCCAAGCCGGCCGGTGGTCGGCGATTTCTTGCCAAGCTGGGCAAGCTCTCAGGTACCGCATACAGCAATACAGTTGGTGTTATACCGGTAGGCAGCCAGGGTCTCAGCTAGCGGGGCAGTAACAGGGGGGCAGATTGGAAATTATTTTATCTTATCACTTATCTTATCGCTCGATGCATGTTCGCTTTCTTGGAGTAAGGGATGCAAGACAGCATCATACGGTGTGCACTAGCAGCTTTAGGCTACTAGTACTGTGTCGGTAACCTACTAGGTAGGCTAGCTAGGTTACAGCTGCGAGACCTTCCTACAGCGTGATGCGCCTGATACCTACCCAGATCGCGTGGCTCGTGCAGTGTCTCTGTTCTTTGTAGCCGAATCCTGGTAACGACCAAGTGTACTACGGGGATTCTAATTGGCGTCGAATAACCATAACTTCAATTTACATGGGATTTATTGTTCTAGAAGACTATTCGAAATCGACAAGGTTCAATTGAAAAAAGTGTCTTCGCTCCAATTTACTCGTTACAATAAATGCGCAACTTCCCTTCCGGTGTCGACAGCTTGTGATATCCAAAACCTACAGCGAAAAGCAACGACGGCGATATAGTTACGCGCATGGATGATTCAGACTTGCATAATGCTTTCCATGATGAAGCCCCCGTGGGAGAAGACTCTATACTCACGGTAGATATTCCATTCAATTTTACCTTGTTGGTGTGCGACCATGACGTCTGACTGGAAATCACAGCCGCGAGGATTAGAAGCTTTTACTCGAAAAGTTACCACTACTGCAAGCCATTTAGCAGGGCATGCCGTTGACCCCAGCTCAAGCCATTACCACAATGCCATGGGACAGGTCCATAAACAGCTTGCGAGGCCTGTCATCCAACGACGAATGTTCTCCATGGCTAGGACCTCCCCTACCGACCTCGTCCGCTCCAAGTTCTCGACCTCCGAAATACAATCTCGCGCCCTCTCCTACTTATCCGACGACATGCTACGAAATATCCCGGAAAACGAAAATGCCTACTCACTTTTCCAAGGCTTCAAGGCGACCTTCCCGGAGCTCACAGACGAGGGCAAGAAACACAGGAGACGAAGCTCACGAGGTCGAAAGATGATCGAAGATAATCCGTCAGCCCCTGATAGCCCACACCACTTACACAAGTTAAAGAAAGAGAGGTCTTCGTTGATGCACGAACTGGAAATGCTCGGCATACGCAAGAATATGGCCAGTAGCGAGATCCGTGAAATCGATATTAAAATCGCGAACCTTTCGGGCATGCGCAGGATTATTTTAGAGAGGTTAGCCGGTTTAGAGCAGGAGGAAGCATTATTAGAGCATGACAGTAAGCCTCCTTCCCTAATATGTCCGTTGCTGGCCACTAACGGTTCGCGATAGTTGTCGATATGGAAGGGCGGATAGAAGACGCCCAAGTACTTGTTGCCGAAGCTGAATCCATAGCAGCCGCTGCGACTCCAACGAGATCAGATGAAGATGATCTGGTGACGGACCAAGACGTTGATGAATTTATGTCGAAATCTGTTTATGAGAAGATACCATCTGCACCAAGTACTCCGTCTCGCCAGAAGCGACACAAGACCATCCGGCGGAAATCCATGCCTGTCTTACACGAACATTTCGACCCTGGCTTCAACATTAGGGAAATCAAGGCACATGGGGATCAGATAACAGCATTAGATTTTGACGTGCCCTTCGGCACCATGGTTTCAGCTTCTCTCGACGATACTGTCAAGGTATGGGACTTGAACGCCGGCCGTTGCATAGGGGAACTGGAGGGCCATACGGCTTCTGTGCGGGCGCTGCAGGTGGAAGACAATTTTCTGATTACAGGCTCCGCCGACGCAACCATACGGTTATGGGATCTGAGCAAGGCTCACTATGATCCTCAGGGTAGCCGATTTGGCCGAGATGACGAGGAAGACGATGGGATGGCCTTCGAAAACCCAGATGATCAACCGGTAGATCCGCCAGAAGGCAGCATGGCGGATTGTCCCATGTTTGTGCTCCAGGCACACATGGACGAAATCACTGCTCTTCACTTCCGAAGCGACGTGCTCGTCTCGGGCTCATCTGACAAGACACTGCGCCAATGGGATCTTGAAAAGGGACGCTGCGTACAGACGTTGGATGTCATGTGGGCGGCGGCGCAAGCCTCAGCCACTATCGGTTCCGCCGAGGGCACCTGGAGGCAGACCAGCCGACAGACCTCGACCGCTGCGGATTTCGTAGGGGCTCTCCAAGTCTTCGAGTCAGCTCTCGCCTGCGGCACAGCTGATGGAATGGTACGTCTGTGGGATCTTCGTAGTGGTCAGGTCCACAGGAGTCTTGTTGGCCATACTGGCCCTGTTACGTGCCTACAGTTTGATGGCACGCACATCGTGACGGGAAGTTTGGATCGTAGCATTCGGGTAAGTCGAAAGCTTGGTGCATCAAGATCAGTCACCATAATATATGAGCTAACCTTATCATCTTCTACAGATATGGGATTTGCGTACTGGTTCTATATTCGACGCCTACGCTTACGATAACCCCGTCACGAGCATGATGTTCGACAGTCGGCGCATCGCCAGCGCCGCCTGTGAGGATGTGGTTAAGATCTACGATAAGATGGAGTCGCGGCAGTGGGACTGCGGTGCCGGCATCACGGAGGCAGGGGATGGACGCACGCCCGCTATCGTCGAACAAGTCCGTATCAAGGACGGATATATGATCGAGGGTCGCCGCGATGGCTTAGTCGGTGTTTGGGCTTGTTAAGAAAGAGCTAGATGGTTTGCCACATCTTACTTTTTTTACGTCGCCGTGGCTCTAGTGAAGAAGCTGGCAGAGCGAGGGGAAGAAAGGAGAAAGTTAGGGGGATATCGTTGTTGAATGCCCCCGCCGTGTAGTAGTATATATATGTCTGTATACTTATTTCTATGAAAGCATTGTGTTTTCTGATAGATAGGTACTGTCTAGTTTCGACTTTGAATCCGGGACTGGAATTAGGACTGGGTCTGGGTCCGGAATCGGAAATATATCCTTGGACTGGAAGATGAATCTGCTCTTTGCCTTTTTGTTTTAAATTTTTTTTATCATCTCGATGATGTGGAATGCCGTGTGAGTGAGTGCCTATTGTATATCTAAGAGGTGTCTTAAGTCTATGCAGGTATGTATGATACGATACAGATGGCCGAACGAGGCAGAGCAGAGCAGCTCGAGCAGACCTCACATGTCTCTTGTGAGACTCTTTTCGATACTCTTTGCTCTCTACTTTGTGTAAGTATGTATAAGAGCAGCAGAAGGGAGTGTGATTAAAAGCATGGTAAAGAGACTAACTGGCTACCTACATATCTATTTACCTATGCTATGATGCAGTACCTTGGTATAATGAGGCAATTTGAAAAACATGTGCTCTAGTTTACCTGGTAGATAGTTCTCTTTCTGCCGAGGTTGCACACCGATACTATCAATTGTCTTACATCGTATGCATTATATATTTCTTTTTTCTGTCTATCTAGATATGGAACTTAAGGCATATAATCCTACATGTATGGTTAGGTTAGACAGGCTGTAAAGTGTGAGTCATGACGTATAAGTGTGAGGTGCAAGTCATGAGATGTAAAATATAACTTATACAAAACGATTTAGTATAGGAGTAATGAGATAGTAGGGGCAAGGATATCATTTTAAGTTTTTCATTTGTTGCATTGCATTTATCGAGATCCAGGGGGTAATTACCTTAAGGAAAAGGGATATTTATTTCGAACTGCCTACTTAGATAGCCACACTCTTCAGCTTCCTCATGCTCTTTTTCATGAATACACTTGTTGACCTTTCTCTATCGTTAGAATCCTGTATATGCGCCGGCCAGCCAGGCCTCATAGTTGATAGATAATGTTGCATGTGCATGAGCGGCCTCGAGCCGTGTATTATTGTATAGCAGATATATCTCAATAAGTAAACAGATCAGATGCGATGAAGTAACTGATAGAGAGTGTTGAATTGCTGTTACCAGTATTACCTTTTATATATATATATTTTTGTTCTTCTTTTCTGTTACTTAAGGTAGTTACTCACTCACACTTACGCTCATCTCATATGCATCCTCTCTCCTTCCCTACCCCAACACAGACACTAGCACACACGGTATCTCTCCCTCTCTCCGTGTATGTGTGCATGTGCGGCAGGATATATGTATGTCTATCTCTCTTTCTCTCTATATTGGCGTGCATATTTGCCCGTCCACCTGTCTGTTTGTCTGTCTGTGAAGTTTGTGAGCGTATACATATGTACATATATGTCTACATATACACTTATGTGTGTGCGTGTTGTTTTGTTCTTTTCCTTACGCTATTTTATTTTCCCTTTGCCATTCTTGTCCATGCACCACATAACTGTACACTAATATATGATTATGTGTAGGTATGCACTTGGGCAGAAAGTTTAGTTCCAGATCCCACCCAGGATTCTGTAACGTGGGTAGTTAATCTATGTATATTTGTAGATAAGTTAGTCCTCGTGCTTAGTAGAAGACAGCGGTCATCAAGCCGTTTTCTCGAACAAACAGCAGAGTTTTCAAACCATAGAATGACGAGAGCACATCTCCAAGACTGAACCATGATATTACTACAACGAAGATCTATCTGCCTGGGAGCGCAGGTCTCATCATTGAGATCACACAACTTCAACATCTCGCTAACCTCGGCAGCAGAAGTAAAGTAGGATCCTACCAACACTCATCATCTGATAACTCAGAAAATAAAAAAGGAGACCTTGACATCAACATCAAAGCGTAGATCTTACATAGTATAATGGTCCGTGTTATCCTGACATCCTCAGTGTAAACTACGGTACCTACCTACCACACCAAGCAAGCATATATAACACCAACGACATCCAAGAGAAAAGAAGGGGGACCATGTCTGGACAAGGGAGTAAGGAACCGAAAGAGCCGAACCAGATCTCGAAGATCTTGTGTATATATTATATCATTATGAGTTGAGCGCGGCCAGACAAGGTAGGTAGGTAGGTAAGTTCAGAGATTGGGGGGCGCAGAGTTACATGCATATCCCACGCGGGTAGAAGAAGAGGAAAAGCAAAAAAAGAACAAAAACGGAAAAAAAAAACTTTGGTTCATGGTTCGGTTCTCCAAATTCTTTACTCTCTTCCCTTTCTTTCTTATCTTTTTCCTATGTATCACTGGCTTGTTTACTGTCAAAAGGTCAGGTATAGCAGTGAATAGAGTTGCACTGTTAAGGATAAGGATGAAGAATAGCCCCCAAGGTCACTATGTAGGAAGTATTCACATATACAAATAGAAGGGGTGGAGTACCCCCACGTGACCTCCATTTCCAACATTTACTTCTACCCTATCTCTGCCTTTTTACCACCTAGTTAATAGTATAGGGTGAGATACAGGGAGACAGGGAGGCAGGGAGTGGAAACTCGAGTAGGTACTTCACTTACTCATCGACGTTGCGTTCATTGCTACGTAACATGCTTAACCCACGGTTTACCTACCCATATAATACAATGTATACAGGGTGTCTAAGAAATTCTACCTACCTGTTAGCCTGCATAGGGAGCTATCCAGGGGCCTAAAGATGTGGTTATGGGAGAAACGAGTGAGTATATACCAAGGTGAATGGGCTCGGGGTTTATTTGATTTAGGAGGTTTGGCAATTGAAAGGAAAAGGAAGGAGACAGGAAATACAAAGGAGCATTTTTAAGTCTCCGCTTATTTAGGTATGTAACTCGTCAAGTGTCGTCCTAGGCCTTTCTGCTTATACTTTTCTTCTCTCCTCTCTGGTAATAGTCAGATATCCGGAAAACAAAACACGCGATTTGGAGAAAGAAAGAAACACTACGTCTTATTAAGTACCAATCATAACACACTAAAAGCAGGCTATATAACTACATATCACAACCGCCAAGCGTAAGAACTATCTTTAGTCTTCCGCTGTCAGCCTATGGCACGGACCACAACCGGCTGGATACGAGCTACAGATCTTGCTTCCTTACACTAACCTACCCCGGATGTGAAAGATTCAAGACGGCACGGGATAATAGAATAGAGAGGGCCACGAGGCGGCGTGGCATTTTTATTTATTTGCCTAAACGGCGAACTCGTGTTATTCATCCGCTGGGTTCTGGCTAACTTAGTTCACTCTCTATTATTTGTTGGTTACTTATCCTACATACATGCTTACATACGTCTCTGAACGCAAGCTTGACCTGGAACTGGAGCTGCTGCACACGTGTCTGTGCAGAATCTTACATACATGGATGGAAACGAACAGACGTATCCAAATATATATGCTTAACTGGGTGTCGAGGTGTGTTGTGCTGTGTTGTGTTATGTTGTGTTACCTCGAGTTGCGTTACCCTCAGACGCAATAATTGTGTATTCTCGTTTCTTAAATGGGGAACCTGCTTCTTCAGCTTTGTATCTCTTCTTGACGAGGGAGGGTATAAGATAATGCATAGTATGCAGGTATAAAACTTAAGGGTCTTAATTAGCTTGCAAGTTCAGATGAAGAGCAAGCGACACGGTGGTATAATTAGCCCAACCCATTCCAGCAACATGTCCGGTTTAAACAGACAGACAGACAGAGAGAGGTTGGTTACACGTGCATTCGCTCATTCACTCTCCTTATTTCCCTGGCTCTGCACGAGTACCTAAACCTAGGTATCAGTAACCATGGTTCGGCAAGTGTTTTCGATTCTCAACATTCAAACTGCAGTGGTGTGTTTGTGTGTGGTTGGGACAGCGCACGGCCTTAACGATGCTTGGCTAAGGATTTTCGTTTCGTGTCACTTGCTCGCTCACTTGACTTTGGGGGCAAGGACGAGGTATTAGTGTGTTGCACAAGGTTGGCGTGAAAAAGGCTCTGCTCTACTGGATAAGTACCTATTCTTGCCTTATCATCGCCTGAATCTTCATGGATGGTAGACAAGGGCGTGGGATGGGCTAGGTAGGTTGGACATGTGTTCGTTCCTATGGGGAGTTATGTGTGACCGTGCAAACAACCGAACGATCAAAAGTGCCAAGTAGGTTGCTTTGGTCGGTAGGTATGCATTCACTATGACAGATTCGCGAAAGTTGGCGTCGTAACATGAACCAGACGAATGGATTGGTTGGTAGTTGGGGGATCATTGAGGTTTAGCTTAGTTCGAATATGTATGTACGTTGCGATGTGTGGCATATGTACCTATGTTTTATTAAGGTTGGGCTGAGTTAATATAGTAAGTCTAGAAGGCATGGAGATAGATACAGACAGACAGACAGACAGACAGACAAGAGACTAAGCTGAGGTGAGCTAAGGTAGGCAAGTGAAACAGTTGGGCCTTGCCATCTGGACTTGCAGATTGCATGGAGCATGTTACGGTAGGATAGCATAGGGAGGGTAGGGTGGGATAGGGTAGAGTCTGCACAGACTTTACATGCAACTCTACCGGTAGTGGGTGAGTGTTTGAGTATTTGATATTAGATGAGTGAGTTTTATTGTCAGTTAAGCTTTTTGAGAATCTCGGCTATCGATTTGTGGGCGTCCAGGCGGCTTTCAAAACGTGATATGCCGTTAAACATGTTTCTACCTCCCCTCGCCTCTCTGTCTGTGTCCATCTCACGCAGACTTGGACAGATGAAGAACGCCCCATAGTTCGTAGAGACCTACATCCCTACCTACGTAGGATTGCGACTCTGCCTTATTACTCCTCAATATCTATATCACCTTCGGATTATATAGGGCAAATGTAAGACCAGAAGCTGGTTCTCTCGTCATATCGGTTAACAAGATGAAGGTTAAGTTAAGTCAGGACTGTGTTGTGCTCTCAAGCTTTAACCTGGCTAGTTATTACCTAGCCTACTAATATCTACTCAATGTTCTGGACAGCTCCTAGGCGTTCGACATGGCGTACGTGGTTACGTATTCCTTTCAAAACAAGCAATAACCCTGGGAGCCCCAAACCACTCATCAATCCCAGTCAAGCTCATTTCAGCATGGGAGTGACGCCCTGGTGTTGATTGCCAGCATGGAATCTACTAGGTTTAGATATGCAGATACAAACGATAACAAATATGCCATTAAGCATAGCACGCATAATTATTTCCAACCGAGTATCAGATTTCTCTCCTAGTCCTATCTTGATGTCTTATTACAGCGAGTAGAGCACATCGAGAGATGCATATGCACGTTCTCCAACTGTCAACTGAGCTCCTTCACGTGGCCATTGAAAAGGGAACCTGGACAAAACAAGCGGTCGAACTTGCCTACTCACCAAGCACCTTACCCCATAAACATCTCATTGGAGGCAAACTAGATGCCGTGTTCACATACTCTTTCTCTTCTTCGATATACTGGCTTGAAAATGGCGGGGTTGGTGTGTGTGGCCTGGGCCTCCTGTTAAGCTTCTCTGGTCTCGTGCCTGATCGGCAGTAACGGTCGTCTATTCTTTCTTGTCCAAGGTCTCAAGGCCGGGGGCCCCAAGCGAACTTCTTACCTTGTCCCAGCGCGAACGCCATTCTTCAATCCCTCCCCCTTGTCAATCAGCAAGCATGTGTGAAGATAGAGTGCGGATAAGCCAAAATAAAGGTGGGAGAGGAGGAAAAAGCGAAGGAGTCGAGCCGGACATCGTGGACAAAATCGAGTTTCCTTAATATCCGTGCCGTGTCTACTCCACAGTTTTACTCCGCACTGCAACCCTTTGATTTCCAGTTGTAGTGCCTAGCAGGCGAACTAATTACAAAAACAGGAACGGGCAGTTCTTTTTTTTTTTCTGGTTCGCTTTTCGTTGGCCGAACATATGCTTGTCTCGCCTTGCAGTGCCAGGAATAATAACAATAATGACAAGTATCTAACCTAGATATTCGAGGCCATACTCTTATGAGAAACTC
>Ga0247782_1000283_pt1 | contig 51339 bp, 50 predicted proteins | sample UWRJL019104C5_FD_179928 | JGI IMG/M metagenome (GOLD analysis project Ga0247782, IMG submission 179928) | Plant litter microbial communities from Arlington Agricultural Research Station in Wisconsin, United States - UWRJ-L019-104C-5 | ecosystem: Environmental > Terrestrial > Plant litter >...
TGGGCTTTCTTTTTTTTTTTTTTGCCTTTCTTTCTGACTAGGTGAACGAATAGAGGATAGTAGGGGCATAGTTTGGAGAAAGTGCGATGGAGGCGAGCGAGTAGAACTTACGCCGACGAGTAGACCACCTAGTCCAAAGCCGAAGTTGGTCGGGATGAGTATACTACCACTAGCCGCCGGGTTAAACCCGAACACCGCAAGCGCTGTCATCGGTGTATAGAACAGGACCGTCCATCGAGCAGCCACTAGAGCGCACAATGTCAGAAACGTTACTTAAGGCGAGTTACTCTAATGTTGGAGAAGGATCGATGGCTTCCCAGGCACCAATAGCAAGAAGGTATCCCCATCCTACCACTGGTCCGATATGTAGATGGGAATAATGATGGAAGAGCTCACTCAAACCAAGCTGAGCAATACACGACAGTAATGCGCCACGGTTCTGCAAGACCGTGAGAGGAATTATCGGATCACGCGCAACATATTTCTCTATCACGACGAAGAGGATGAGGGCACCGAGGGACGAGGCAAGCGGAATGGGCTGGATGTTGCCTGACAGTCCAAAGAGGAAGAGAACGACGGTGACACACTGCATTACATTCACGTATAAGCATATGTGGCAGAGACAGACCAATGACAGAGCAGAGAGGATAGGACCAGTCTATGCATACCAGGAACGAAGCGCCGAGGTAGTCAAGTCGCTTCAGCTTGGTGCCGAGCGACACGTCCCCTTGGCCATCCTTGGAGGGTTGGCCCGGTGAGGTCAAATGGCTGGGAATGCTCAAGAAGATGGCGCAGCCGGCTAGGAGACTTGCTGGTACTTGGATCCCGAACAGAGCTCTCTGTGTGCATGTGACTGTCAGCGAGCGAGCCAGCCAAAGACTTTCGAATAAGGAGGTAGTGATATCTTACCCAGCCAGTTGTGACTATGAGAGCGCCGAATATGACGGCTCCTAGTGAGACACCTGTGGTAAAACCGGCATTTCTGTTTTGAATAGTCAGCGTAAACGTAATAAAGCCGGATTAAAATGTCATAGCTATAAACATTTATGCGCCTTCTAAGCGCCCCTTTCAAACGTCTCTTCCCTCATCATGATTATCCAAGTCACAAAAGTAAATCTAAAGGGCGGGTTGAAAAAGGAAAAATCGGCAACTCACGTAAGACCGATAAACAACCCCCTATTTCTCTTCGTCGTAAGTTCAAGCACGAGTATGAAAGCCAGGACCAGAGTGCCGCCGCCTCCCATTCCCGTGATGACGCGGCCTAGGATGAAAGTAGCGAAAGAATGCGCTTGGGAGGTGACCAAACAGCCGACGGAGAAAAACATGGACGAGACGAGCACCATGTACCTGGGCGAGAAGATGGTGGCTAGTTTTCCTATCAAAGGCGACGTGGTCGATGCTGCTACGAGAAACGACGTCGTGAACCACATGGCGTTCTCGTACGAGTCGAGGTCTGCTGCTATGGTTGATTGGGCCATTGTTATGCCGCTCATGTTCATCGCTGTTGGTGTATTGAATTAGCTCATGTTGATTGTTATATTTGATATTGAGGTTTTGGTATGGTGGCGTAGTATTGTTTCACGTTTATGATATAAGTAGGTAGGTAGTAGCATGAAGCGAAACAGTATGTGCATATACGTGTATGTGTAAGACAAATAGATAGACCCTCAACACTTGAAGAGAAATATAAAAGAAGTCGATATCAATAATGAGAAAAAAAGCCTGATAAATATTACATACCTAGCAAGAAAATCAAGACATAAACACTGAGCATGATAGCAACCGCCCTCTTTTTCGTGACTTTCTGGTTGGGAACGTCCAAGTCATCTTCATCGTCACCATCTTCTTCACCGGGTGCCTCGGCATTGCCGGGATCTCTATAGCTTTCCGAGCTCGCAGTCGAAGACAAAGATGAAGATGTCGAGTGAGAACTCACGGCGCTGTTGTTTTCTTCGGGCCGCAACAATGGTGTGCTCTCGGCAGCTGCCGTAGTATGGTTGCCGCTCGGGTTATTGCTGCGGCTCACTGCATCTTGTTGGTGTTGTCGGGTTGCCATTTGTCCCAATTCGGTCGTGGTAGACGACCAACAACCTTTGCGAATGAAAATATACAAATATAACAATAAACCCAATATATGTCTCTATCGTTGTTTTAGAGGAGGTAGCTCTGCCTTATTCGCGACAGAATTTGAGATTTTTTTTGGCAAGCTCCGAGGGCATATGACCAATAAGACAAATGACTGAAAAAAAGGGTATAGGTATATGTAAGTCGACTTTCTTTGTCTAGATTCTAGATAAGATCAAATTGGAGACCTTAGGAGCCCGTTACATCGAAAGAAGAATCTATATTTTGGAGGGCCTCATAGAAGACATAGAAGCCATCGGAGGAAGACAAGTATCATACCCAACGTTTCGTAGTATTAACAAGATAAAGATGAAGATATCTAACCTGTACTTCACAGCTATCTACTGTAGCTCTGATCTACAGTATGTGGATAGCAGGCACCAGAACCTGGAAATTTACGGCTACTAGTTAGTGGATTAGGTTAGTCGATAATGTCGATTGGTAAGCTGACCTCACTGTTACCTACATACCTTATTCCCCGGCTTTCCGGGTAAGGTAATACCCAAACACCTAACCCCCCAAGATCCCCCATCTAACCTTAGGTCCAGCATAAGGAAAACTGTAAAAGTGTTGATATCGGTGACTTATTACTAAGCCAAGCTATTCGTGGCTGAACTAGGTAATATTGTTGGATCGATCTGGGACGGTATCATTGATACCGCCGGTTTTTATCTACGATGCCCGTCATTTACCTGCCCACCTATGTACATATGCAGTACATACTTAAGTATCTCATTAATCCGTAGATAGCGGCAGGAGGCGTTTTTATAGTGCTACTAATAAGTACGATAACAAATATACGACATAGTACTAGTATGTATGTATGTCCTACATTAGAAAGTTAAGAACATCCAATGCACAACATCATGCAGCCACTTCAAGGTCTGAGACACAACTTGAACCTCCACGAGGCTTATGATATACAGGCTTAGTAGCAGGTAGTACAGGTCGAACCTCTTGTACAACGGAGCTAATCCAAGCATTCAATAATAGTAAGGTCAGTCATCTACTCGGAACAAGATCGAATTCGCATGGACAGTTGAACAAGGAGATAATTCTGTAGCTTGATAATTTGTACAAATAAATAAAACCAAGGCCATCATAAATCAATTGATTGAGCAGATGCAACTACTCGGGTATCAAAGTACTACCTATACCTATACGCTATGCTGTTTGCCTTCTTGCCTATATAAATCCATATGAAATTCCTCGTTCAATAATCCTGAAGAACGCCCAACCGCTTTGATTTTCCTCATTAAATAGGCCGTTAACGTTAAATTTCCCACCAACCAGCAGTGTACTGTAATAGTCTAGTAGTAGAATCTCTTGTCGCGTTGAGGAGTCATCCTAAGTACTTCGTTCACCCTGCCTTCGAAACTCCGTCTTACGCCGGGCAGCGTGGCTCGTGGCAAATGAGCAAGATTCTTTCGAAGGTAATTCGAAGGCCGCTATCACCCGGCTAGTGTGTATATGATGAGCAATCCATAATTTTGCTCAGGCAGTTCTCGTTTGTCGCTATTCGCGTGTTCGCCACTTTCTTTCCCAGGCCCCAGCTCATAATTTTTTTCATCGGTGCTGTTGATCTCGGTGTCATGATGGTATCAGTTTTGCCGGTTTTGCTAAGGCCCAGCAAGGAGGGAGGCGTTGCTAGGGAAAAGCCGACATTTAAGCTCGTCCTCGTTTCCACCGCGGGTTCATCCTACACACTGCTTTTAGATTCCCGGTGTTCCGCAGTCGGCCGTTCCGAGCTCCTCCGGCCTTTACCAAGGACTAGCGACAGTCTCTTGACGAAGCTCAACCTCTCGTACTCCGGTAGCCCGTTGATCGACGCTCGTCTCCTTGCCGCTATAATCGCATCTAGCTCCATCTCTCGATTTGCGCGATCCTGGATCTTTTGTTGTTGCTCGGGCCCCACACGGGCATCGACTAGAGCTCGAGCGTCGTGCTTGAGATCGAGGAAAAGAGCGAAAAAGCCTGAAATAACCAAAAGAGCGGGTACTAACGCAAATGCTGTCTGGTAGCTAGCACCACGTTGATGAATAGCGTAGACTAAGACATATCATGTCAGAACGAAACCGTTCGATATGACAATGGGCTCTGCACATCTGTGTGACTGTAACAAAGAGGGGACATCTATGAACTTACCAACAAATGGCCAGAACGCCGGACCTGATGCTCCCATAGTTATGTATGCCGCCGCTCGCTTGGTACGCTTGCCTTGTCCTCGCAGGCCAAGCGTATATATCAGAGGCCACATCGGCCCTTCGAAGAAAAAGAAGAGGACAACGGGAATAATAAGTAGGTTAGGATTTGTTGGTCGGATAGCTGCTACTAGGATGCCGGTAATGATACTAAGTCCTGTACAAATGTTTAATACCGTTCGAGGTTGAGGGACCTTAGGGTGAGTTGGTGATAGGTACGAAAGGTACGCAGCAAGGAAGCGTGACAAGGCGAAAGCAGCGTGGGCAATCATGAGTAGGTCGGTAGTCGGCAGGCTCAAGCTCTTTTCGCCCTCAGATGGGGTCCGCATACTGTTTACCCCCGTCGATGTGCTCATGGCTGTAGAGCTGTTAAGGCTCGGGATCAGGAGGTCTCGGAAAAAGACACTCATGGTTTCTTGGCAGGCAACATAGGCCCACTGGGCAAGTACTGCCAGTGCCAGACTCCAAGTTCGTAGTTCGAAGCCAAAGAAACTACGCTTTTTAGGGTCCACAGGCAAGTAACGTGTCGAGTTCTCCATCTCTGCATCGGTAACTTCTGGTAAAGGCATATAATAGAAGAGCAGGGCGAGCGCAACGCAGAGGAGCGTAATGGCTAAAAAGGTCCACTGCACCTCGATGAGGGTTGTCGATCCTGTGTATCCATGACTGCTGAGCTGGACGAAGAACACTTTCTGGGCGAGGACTCCGCTCAGAACGGTGGCGACTGCTTGAAAGCCTTGCGAGATGCATAGTCTCATCTCAGCATAATCTAGTGGTCCGCAGAGGGCAATGAATGGATTTGCCGCAGCTAAAGAGAGACGCAAGTGTCAGTAACTGATATCAACGCCAAAGGGAAGCGTGGCACCTCCAGACACGTACTTTCTAAGACTGCTAGCCCGAATCCCACGACGAAATTCGATATCAAAAAGCCCGGAAATGAAGTCAGGACAGCGCTTGGCCAAAAGATGATGGTACCGACACCATAGATGCATAGACCCATAACTGCAGAGACGATGGTTAGTGACTCGGTGCTATACATTAGGCGCCCGGGAAAGAGCAGAAATCTAGGACAATCTCGCTTACTGAAAGTTGCCTTGAAGCCGCCAATGCTATCATCCACGCTGCTATTTCTTCGTCTCTTCTCCAGCTTCAGTCTCTGGTGTTCGTCATGTCGCAGAATCCATTCCCCCACTAAGAGCGGCCCAAAGAAGTATCCGGCTCCGAAGTAAATACTCGTAAGGCCTAGCGTCTCAGGAACAGTCATATTCGAGATTTCGGCCACGACGTTGGAAAGTGTGTTGAGAAGTCCATAGGAGAAGCCCCACAGCAGAAAGAGTATGGAGACTATGGTGCAATACTTGAATGAGTCCTTGACTGACGTTCGGATCATGCTTTTGGGCTTTCGCATGTTGACAAAGCCAAAGTATACCCCTGACGCTTCCGGGGTACCTGTAGGTGCTGTGTTATTTGTGGAAATTGTTTGGTTCCGGTCGGCGCCACCCTCAAACATCATGTCCGGAGTGGTCAGGAACTCCATGGCCGATATTTGCGCATCAATATCGGATTCAGATCCCTGGCTCGTCGTAGTTGGGACTTCAAGCTCCTCTTCCTCATGAGAGGATTTGGGCACAGCAGCTGTGGAATCACGTTCGGGGGCGTAGGGTCCGTGTAACGAGCGGACAGTAGATTGCACAGTTGATGATTTATCAGCCGTATCGGAGCCTCTACGGGTGCTACCGTGAGGATCGATAAGCATGGCTGGAAGGATGCGAATGATCAAGGGTTTCAGAGTCGGAATGCAAGCACAGGCGATACCAACATTTACCTCCACGGCGGACCATAGAAGTGCTAAAGAGGCGTTCCACGCAAATTCGGGTGATCCCCCGAAAGACGCTTCCGGGTCACTTGATGGCGTCGAAGGCGCGTCGTTGATAGCCTTTTGAAGGTAGTATATGCGAATTACATCGACGATCGTGACGAAGATACCTAGCGCAAAAGTGATAATCAAGATGATCTTTTGCCTCGGAGGAAGCCTCATGCTTGTCAGAACGGGTAAAGGAAGGGCCAGAATGGCGAGGTCGGTTACTATATTGACGGGAGCGGAGCAAATAAATTCGGTCAACAGAGGAATGCATTTTCCTGGTGGGTCGGTCAAGTTGAAAGCGGCCTCGATAGGACGACATTGGAAAATATTGAGCAGTGTCAAGACGCTACCAGCTAGATTCACGATCGCCAGGGTTAACCACGAGGCCAGTCGGAGCACCTTTTGGGTATTCTTGGACAGGCGAAGGTAGAATATTAATATGGATGTCTTGAAGGCCATGAGGGCGGGGTTGTATAAAATGGTGAAGGTATACTCCGAGCGTCTCAGAGGATCCCACTCCTCTGCACTGATGTCGGCATCATGTCGACCAAGTCCTTTGGCTGTGCCATAGTCGATAGCGAAGCTGAGGCCGAACGCGAGGAACCATGCGATGATTATGAAATAATCGTCCCAGCTGACCTGCCGAACTATGAGAGTCCGACAAGCAAGCCTAGCAGCAACGAAGACCGTGGCCAAGGCAAGAGTCCCGGTCGTGACAGCAAATGCGAGAGGTCCACGGCTCGAATAGTCACCTCCCGACCATGTATTTAACATGGGTTCGGTCATGTTGGTGAATGACCGTTGTGGTCCGAGATTGCCATCAGCTCATGCCGAACAAGAGAAGTTGTGGAGCTTGCTCGAAGGTAATGTCCAGGCCTTCGCCAGGAGTGACAGACAGCAAAACAGTATTAGACTAGTTAGTGTCGTTACAGGCAAGAAGAGGTGTTTCTATTGAGGCACGACACATATTTTATGTACCAGACCAGGTCGAGGCAAAACAAGATGCAACGGAAGGTAAGACAGCCAAGACGAGTGCTTGGCCAGCAGCTTTGGGCGTGGAAACCGAGAACCAGGGTGAAGCGACGACAGGTGGTTGGTCGGTTGGTTCGTAAATTCAGCTTTTCCGTTCTCTTCTGTTATTCCTCTTGGTTTTCTGTCACCGTCGATATTGTTATTTTGGTTAAAATAAGGAGTGTGTGAAAAATATAAGTTGGTACGGCTTCTTGGGACTTTCTTTCGTCAGTGGCTCCGTTGGAATTGGTGTGAGAGGATACCGCAACCAAAAGTAGGTACTTGTTATTACTTGACGGCAAACGACACCGAGAGTCAGGACAGGGACAAGGAACAGGGACAGGGACGGTAGAGGACAGGGGCAGATCAAGAATCCCGTCTCTGGCCCCGTAAGCCTGCCCCTACAGCAGGTCCAGTAGCTCGTTTAGCGAGATTAGTGCGGCAACGAAGGGTGGATCTCGGTTGTTGAGATGAGTTGGATCGGCTTCATTGGTGGAGGATGATGGCCCACCGATGACTATCGTGAACAGCTTGACCCTATCAACGCACTATAGGGCACTGTAACCTAGTAGGTGTACCCAGGTATGCCTACCTTATCACTCAACTAATACCTATACTACCGGCCTGCTAGAGGTGTGCTGGCTAATAACAAGACAGCGAACAACTAGTCTATAGAGGTCCGAAGAAAACTCCGAAGAAGCGAAGAGAAAAAAAAAACAGATAAAGAGGGGAAACCAAGAAAAATGTTATAGAAGCCAACAACCTTGACAGTTGCGGGATTTGTGGTATCTACGTGTAGGCAGGTATACACTATGCACTACTAGTAGGTGTAATGATTTTAGCAGAAGCAGACAAACAGGAAGTCGTAACCTAATGCTCAGGTGACAACAGGATAATGCCAAGTAGGTATGATGTAGATGGACGTGACGATGTAGGTAAAGATCGAAGAAGGTTAGATGCGGAGGACTCTTTATTAGAAGGGTAAAAAATACCGGATCCCGTCAATCCCGTCCCGGTCATTAATGGTGCATATGCTTCGCCTGTCATATGCAGAGGAAGTCGTAAAAACTCGAGGACAAAAAAAAAAGTCCATAGGCTACAGTAAAGGAGGAATACAGTGAGAGCAAGTCTTGGATAACCAGAAATTCTCGACAAGGACGTTCTAAGTTAGTGAGTGCCTTGGACTACTACAGATACCATACTGTACGTATCGACAAGCACAGTAAGCTATATGTTAGTGTATACATGTCTATAAGACGATGCCAAGCGAGTTATACCGCTCAATAAGTGCCGTTATGTTGTAGTTGCTTAATTATTAGATGCTTCAAATTTTTCGGATTGTCAGCTTCCCTTAGCATTAGGGAGGTAGGGAGAGGGTTTGGCTGCCCGACACGTTGGTTGCGGTGAAGGGAGGGAAGGAAAAAAAGTGCGCTCGACGTGACAAGCAGGCAATGAGAGCAAAGAAACCACCCTGCCAGTTCGGTAAGGCTTGGACATGGTATGCAGCCGAAGGTAGGGTCACACTGCGGCTAGCAAAGCAAGGGAGGGTGACTGATGTAAGCCATACTTCGACATGGATTTATGTAAGTATGTGTTGGATGCCTTTTAAGTACACATGTATGTATGCAGTTCCGTTGGAGTGGTACGACCTGATGTCTGGTTGATTGATAGGTGAAATCCAGAGAGTAGAAATCCCTATCCGACTAGTAGCTGAAACATCTCTTGTCACGTCTTTGCACTCTGAGTTTATGACGGCTTGTCGAGATGTCAATTCAACATTTCGACAAGCAACCAGGTGGCAGGTAAATCCATCGAAATGGTGTACTGTACGTAATACGAGTTGGTCATTCCAGTTAGGCAGATGAGCCTACAGTACTTAGAAGGGGGGACAATAAAACCCCCACGACTATTAGATAGACAATGAAATTCTAGTCAGTCCAAGACTCAAGTCCACAAACATTGCCTCGCTTGGCTGAGGGGTGGCAGCGGTGCTGAATGACGATGATGACGATTAAACAAAATCTGTCCACGGAGTATGGGGGTCTGGTTAGGTACATGGGTCAAGGACTTGACGAGTTCACGGTACCCAGATGACCAAATTTTGGGTATGCGGAGTAGTACTTCAAAAAGAGAGCACTAAGGTATTGAACAAAGGGATATACCTGGCATTCCTCTACCTCGAGTACAGCTGCCAGCAGCACACACTTATTTTCCTCGGCGATCCGGATACCGATTGGATCTGGGGTGAAAAAGGGTCGGCGGGCTGTGACGTTGTGACATACAACGCTTCTGATCGCCCGCCAAGGGTCCTCCAGCCACTTCCTAGTCTAGTTCAACCCCACCCCTACCTCCAACCGGTAATGACATCCATTGGCTTGTCTCACTGTGTTCTGAAGGACTGGCGCCACTGCGGGCTAGGGGAATGCCGCCATTTCCCCGGATTTTCCTTGGCTAACCATTACCAAAGCACCCCGTACAGATTACTAGCATAGCAGTAATTTCTGCTTTTTACTTACCTTCGATTACCTACCTGCCGGTACCTCCAGGTAAAGAAGGTAAATGCTGCTGTAAGTATATACAGCATACATATGTACGTAGCTGTTAGCCCTGGCGCTTCAAGTCTTGGTAGTATTGGACGGAGGTGAGTAGTGTTAAAGTACACAGGTAACCTGGATATTTTTAGCCGCCCTCTGGCAGTGGCTTACCCACCTCCCAGTTCTTTCGTACAGCTCGTACAGCATGCATACATGGTGCTGTAAGTATTGTAGCACCCTCTCACTTTCTATCCTCAAGTAGATTGAGTCGGAACCGATCAAGTTCGTTTCTGATAAGCTTGCAAACATAAGCACACGAATAAAATTGTATTCAGCACTAACGGCATTTATTTTGGCGTGATTGGCTCGACAGGATACCCTACATACACCTAGTAAGTGAATTTAAAGCTTCTTGCTGCCCGATCCATTGTCCCGGAAATCCTTGGCCTTGAAGGTGAGACATATGCATGTAATATATGAGAGATACTACTTGTATGCTAATATCTCGGCTTCGAATCAACAGGAGCGGGAAAAAAAAAACTTTCTAACCTAAGCAGTCACTGCCGACTAGGGTGACATATACGTCCAAAGTGGGAATAATACTACCTACCCACTACCCTACGTCTACTATATGACGGTTTATCGGTCACTTGAGACCACACCGCTTAATATAACATTTGTAGTAGGATTGGGGCTGGTGTGCGTATCCTGATATTCGGTCAATTAATAAATTCTCTCAGCCCTACTATAAACAGCGGCGAAGCAAATGGGATTATGCTTGGAAGCGTTGATCGTTACTAAGAGAAATGACGGGAAAGGGTGTTCTATGTACGAAAAGGGTATTTGCGTACGATGTTTAAGTTTCCAACCTCTATCCTATTTCTTCCTCCTACATGTACTTTTGGTGCTTATAGAAACACCTCCTTCGAATCAGTCAGACGGGGTTCTCATTTTTACAGTATGCTGGGTGGTTTATTCCCAGTGAAAATGGTTGGAACAAATCACTCAGCAGACTGCTGCAGGGCAATCTAGATTTTCTTGGTCGTGGATGGCCTGCAGATCTCTTACCGGGATCTCGCAAGAACCTTCCGCAGACGATAGGTAGTCACCTCGAGACAACTCCTTTACTTTGCTTCGCGGCCCAAATCCTCTGTTGATCTCTTTCGCAGCCTGCCGGTGATCTAGACCATGAAGCCTGCGGATCGGTGATTAGGCGATTTTCTGGCAGGTATTCACATTAGGTGGTAAGCACGAGGGTAGGTAACTTTATGTTATATGCTTTCTTTTGGCGCTACCACAGCAATTAAGCGCTGGAGTAGATCCTTCATTCCTGCTACGAAAGCCCACAGGCCAGCCGCCAGCCACGTTTAATAAACGACGAGTACATAAAAATCTTCCGCTTTACTTACATACTATTCCCTAACGCATGTTTAAGGCACAATACATAGCCAGACATGAAGGCCTTTCTTGGAAACAGTAGCGCGTATGACAGTCGACTCAGTGGTACAAGTAGTACCTGCGTTAAGGTAGCAGTACCGAAAGAAGGTGTCATGCTGTACATGCTGTACGTCGTATCGAAAGGGGCAAAGTCGAACTTAACTCCACCATTGTAACACTCGGCACATAAAATTGGATTGGTTAAAGGTTTCCGAATAAGAAAATAATCTGACGTATTCTTTGGTACTGTTGGATGCTAATATATTAGGTACGCCTATGACTTTATAGATCATGGGGCTTCTTGTATATCTGCAGCTGAGAATAAGACACCGAAATGTTTAAAAGCCATCGCGATCGCATGGGGCCGCCAGAGAATACATTCAGCTATCAGAGTTTGATGCTGCGTACACTGCAGTAAGCAGTGATTATTTCGTCGTCTTACTCTACTTAGAATCTCCGCATGTGAGACAAGCGTCAAACTTGAATCAGCTACAAGACATTGTAGGTATCATACATTGATGTCGGCATCACATATGAAGCCTTTCAGTTAAATCTAGAGTACCTAGGTACATTAAAATGTAGAAATCCCCGGCCAAGACTATTCGGATTAGGTAAGCTAGGGCGGGCGACCGGTTCTCGGAGAAACAGTTTTTACTACCCGAGCTAGTCGTGTTCCACCAATCACAATGGGTTGTTTCTTGCTTAGCGAGGCGGCAAAGGGAAGCTGCGTCTGGCAACGTCAATTGAGCGAAAGGGAAAGCTTGAATCGCGTGAGGCGAATTTAGAATCCAAGGTTGATTGATTGATACAGGTTCGACCAGAGTCGGAGCTCCTCGAGCACTCCCCGCCTCACTCCCAAAGAAACGACAAGAACAACACTCTCCTCTCTATCGCAGATCTATTCTATCCACTCATCCTTTTCAATTCGACGTGTTGCTTACGGGAGCCGGGGAGACAGGATGCTGGCGTCTTCAAGAAGGGTAGCCACAGTGGCATTGAGAGGTTCGTGACCCTTCCATACCTCTTTCTTCCTTTTGAACGTTTAGGTTCTTGCATATCCGCTTGCATATTACCTAGGTTGTGTCTGGAGTCGACGATTCGCTGACCGCATTTGCCCCTGACACAGCAAACCCGACTGCGCGTATTGTTCCTCTCCAGTCCGTTGCTACCATCTCGACGACATCTAAAAAGGATGCTGCCACATCGGTCGCCCCTCATTCCTCCACCGGCCTCGCCCGCCAACGTAAAGAAGTACCACTGCCTAGCCAGGAGCCCAAGAAGGGCGTTATGCAGTATGCTCTGACTACGCTCGATCAAGTGGCCAACTGGGCCCGTCAATCATCCCTCTGGCCCATGACTTTCGGTCTCGCCTGCTGCGCCGTCGAAATGATGCACTTGTCGACACCGCGATACGATCAGGATCGATTGGGAATTATTTTCCGTGCATCACCCCGTCAGTCCGATGTCATGATTGTTGCCGGCACACTCACAAATAAGATGGCCCCCGCCTTGCGTCAGGTCTATGATCAGATGCCCGAGCCCCGATGGGTTGTCAGTATGGGTAGCTGCGCCAACGGAGGCGGTTACTACCACTACAGCTACAGCGTCGTCCGGGGCTGCGACCGCATCGTCCCCGTCGACATCTACGTTCCCGGCTGCCCTCCTACGAGTGAGGCCCTGATGTACGGCATCTTCCAGCTGCAGCGCAAGATGAGGCAGACAAAGATTACGCGAATGTGGTACCGAAAGTAGACAGGAGACAAAACAAAAAGTGCCGAATTTCATACACGATTATTATCAGACTCTTTTCTTTTGTCGAGGATCATTGTACATATCTACCGTGTTTGAATGTATACGCGCCTGTGTACTAGATGGTAAAACTGGGTTTCGAATACATCGATGCTGACATCCTCCATGATGCTTGCGAATGGTATGCGCTGGTTCATGATTCCCAGCGTGCAAGCAACGGGGCCAGACATCGCCATACATGTCACTTGAAAAGGTCTAATCTTTTAGAGCAGGACGAGTAGTCTCTCAGACCTAAAATATACCTCCTGCCCTTTCTTCTTTATCCTACTATTAATGTCATTTCTTATGTGACACATGGTTTTCTTGTCCGCTCTGTATTATGCTCATGAAAGTTAAGTTACTTGATTAGGACGTGACTCGAGAAGGGATCGTGTTACTGGACACTGATGCGGCGGCCCGACGTTTACACATCTGTGCGGCTATTCGCCACAATATCCTTAAGGCACAGACATTCATCCGGTATGGATGATAGCTCCGTTGGCGAGTTAATCGCTTTTACAGTTTCATGCCTCTTAGATGTATTCATAAAGAATTACCGTTCTCGGAGAAAGACGTCTCAGATATCCTGTCTTTAAAAAAGCTGGGATCTTTCTAATGAACAGCAAATACTATATATTATGATGAACCTTCTTAGTTGTGCCTTAATAATTATTGTAAGCCGGTCTATTAGCAGCAGCAATCTCGATGTTTTCCTTAAGGTTAGATTACCTTTTTGCTTTGACTGGAAGGCATTCCCAATGCCGAAGAAAATCCTCTCTTGTCCCTGTCTGTGACCTCAGCACACCCGCTTCTCTCGTCTATACCCTTCGATAATCTTTTTCCAAAATACTTCCTTTCCTTTCACTTCCACTTTCACCTTCACTTCTCACGTCTCCACCGCCATCTGCCTATCTATTTTCTTATACTTATAGGTTATAGAAGAGCAGCAGCAGCAAGACCAGCAAAAGCGGCCAGAGCACCAGCTCCCGCTCCTCCATCCACGCCCATCATATCCATACCCACGCCCACGGCAGCAGCAGCGTTGCCCGAGGACAAGGGGAAGGCCTCGGACGACGTGGCGGATTGACCAGACTTGCTAGTAGTCTTCTTATTGTCATCGTCGGAGGAGTCACCCGAAGAGTCGGTCGCCGTAGCGTCAGCGGCGCCGCTGCTTGGCGTGGAGGCCGTGCTGCTGTTCTTCTTGCTGGTGGACGTCGTGCTCGGGAATGCGGATGCATTTGCGCTGTTAATTTTGTGTGTCAAGGGGTTAGCGGGTTGTTTTGTGAGTGGTGACAAAGGGGCAAAGGGGGGGATAGAAAGATAAAGATAAAGATAAATAGATCAAAATTGGTATCTGTTTCTGAGGCTCGGCTGTAGGTTATGTATTGGAGTTAAAAAGCGAGGGATATTTACTATAGGACGGCAAGATAACTATACGAGACACGAGACGTGTTAAGCCAGCCTCTTCCAAGCAAGAACGTAGAAGTACAAGAAAGAGAAAGAAAAAGAGGGGGGAATTTTGGTCTAAAAGATAATCTAGCAAGAAAGGAGAATAAGGCGGAAATAAAAAGGGGGAAGGAAGGAAGAGGCATAACTTACCAGTATAGTTGCCTCTGACTCTCGTACTCGTACTGTCGGCTGTCGCTAGGGCAGTTGGCGAAACACCTGTTCGATGGAAGCGCCTCAGATTAGCTAAGTGACTCTGGATGCCGAATGATCGTGTGCGAGGATGTGTGAGTGAACGCACGTCATGATAGCCGTGTACTTGTCACAGAGACAGCTGTAGTCGTTGCTGGCACAGAGACTCAGGTAGGCAGTGGTGGTGTCGAGACAGGCGTCGAGGATGCCCTGCGCGGCGCACGCGGTCGTAGTGGCGGTGTCGCCGTGAACAGCACCCCAGAGGAGGGCTAGGCCGGCGAGGGAGCGAAGCGTGGACCGCATGGTGCCTTTTTGATGTTCTTTTCTTTTGCTTCGGCCTGGTGTTGGTTGAACGCTGTTCTGTGCGAGGAGTAGGAGATCGATAGATAGATGGGTGAGGGGATACCAAAGTCGTCGGGTTGGCGGTAGGGCAGCCAAAGAGGTACAGATGGATAGATACGATTTAAAGGTAAGCTGTAGAATAGATAGGAAGGTAAGAGAGAAAAGAAGAGAAGAGATGGCGACAAAAAGGGAGGAAAGTCAGGAGACAGGTCGAGTATTCATTAGATGATTCGACACGATTCACATGCGCCTTGATATAAACTATTTGACGAAGCAACCCCTGAAACCCCTGGGAACCGGTTTATTAAGACAAAAGAGCTTACGGCGCGGGAGGAAAGCTTAAATATACAGGATCTCTACGATGCCTTTCTTGATTAAGCGGGGGCTGCCCTGCTGGCCAGCAGTCCCTGCGCGAGACAAAGGTATAGTTTGCTCTTGAGTACATCTTAGCATATACTCACTCATGGAGGCTCAGCTATGCAAAGTTGGAGCGGCGTCTCATTACAACGGCGCGGGTCGTGCTGATCGGAGTAGGCTGCCCTAAATTCGTGTCGAAGGTTTTGCTCCTTCGAGGCCAGTTCCCAATGGATGATGATTACGTGGACCTAATATTCATGAGGCTGTCGAATATGTCAACTATTCAACTTATCCCAACTGCATGTGTTGCATGTATGCTATTCTAAGGAGCCAAGTTTGGCGACATTGAACATAGTGACCCAGCGTCGGATATCCGATGCACTGATCAAGTTCCTGGCAACTGCTAACCAAGTCCAAGCAGGCTTCTTCACAATCCGGGACGATAAAAGATGGCAATAGCCCGCAGTAATCCCGAGTGCCGGAGCTGCTTCTCTCCTCATCCCGTTCGAAATCAATCCCTGAGATGAACGGATACGGGGCCCGGACGGCCGGTCAACAATGGAAAAGTTTCCGGATCCACGGGAAGAAAGGTTATTAAGTAGAGGCACGAGATACGCTCTGAATTTCAACGGGATGAGTTACCTCGGCATACGGAAAGCTACGGTACATTTGACTTCAGACTTCGTATGAAAGAGAACCCTCGCGGGCGGAATTCCAACTTCGTAAGGACGTATACGGCTCCTTATCACTAAGACGCACAAATATTATGAGAAATAAAAAAGGAAGAAAGGGACCGGTTTAGATCACATATTACAAGGAATATGTACATATATGTAGTTATGGTAATAAGCAAGCCACGACTTGGCGTATACGTGGAGAAGGGAAAAGGGGGTCAACAGATTAATATCATTTCTTTCGTGTTGGTTTTGGAGTTACCTCGCCTGCCTACCTGCCTACCTGCCTACCTACCCTACCCAATCCTACCCTACCTGATGCCGTTGCGGAGAAGCCGCACCAGACTCGAGGTCCTCAACCTGCTTTTCGAGCTCTTCTATACGTCTGCGGAGTCCCTCCGTCTGCTCTGACTGCTCGACGGAGAACTCCTGGACGATCTTGACGAAGCGCCAGAGCCGCAACACGACGACGAGGGAGGCGATCTCACCCGCTACGCCGTGCTCCAGGAGATCGACGGCGAAGCTGACAACGATGACGAAGGCGTCCAGGCAGTGGAACCAGCTGAGGAAGAAACTGGAAAACCAAGCCAGGCAAGCAAGGCATACGTCAGCCATGTATGTACATGCGTACACAATCGTCGTAAAATAACTTACGCCACCCCATCAGCAAAAACAGAAAAGCCCAGCTCCACCATAAAAACACAGCTCATGACGAGTGAGAAAGTCGTTAGCGCTTTCCGCGTGGGCGCTACCCACGGCTCGTTTTCTCGGCTTAACTCGCACGTGATGAGCGCGATGAAGATGTCCGTCAGGATGCCGGCAACGTCGAGGACTACCAGGGTGAGGATGACCCAATGTTTTGCGCGTGAGGCGAAGAAGCGCTGTGTGAGCTCTCTTGCGCAACGTACTACTCGAGAAGTGTGGACGTATGATGGATCCGATGAGCGTGTGTTCCTGTTTACGCCATGGTAATCGTCGTCTCGATTGTTATTGTTGTCATTGGACAACGACGCTGTAGAAAAAGAAAGCGTAAGTGCAAGTGTAAGTAAGTCTGGGCAGGTGAGACAAGCATCATTTCTTTTCTTTTCTAACATCTTCTGTGGTTCCTGGGCTCGCGCAGCTCCCCATACTGCGCTGAACTTGAGTGAGTGAGGGGTGCGCCACATACCAAGTAAGGGAGTATCATCACTCATGACTGTTGATACTTATTGTTGCGGCATTCGAGAACAGTAAAATGACACACAAAATAGTATGATTGATGCTGATACCTATATGATGAGCTAAGTGACACGAAAAACCAGCCTCAGCCGAGTTGATTGTTTTAGGTCGGAAATATGTCGGAAACAATTCCATCCCAAACCCAGTAGAACTACCCCTCAAGAGTGCGAGGCAGAGCGCTTAAACAAATGATTCACGTGGTGATAGGCGTGAACGGCGTGAAAAAAAGGAAAAAGATCATAACCGTTTTAAGTCGGTCTTCCCAATACGCGCTTGAATCTCAGAGCCACACAATATCAGGTCAGATGGTTCATGAACTTGATCAAAACATACAAAAATCCTAAATCCCAAACCTCAAGCCCTCATACCTCCCAGACGCCACCCAAACCACTCTCAATATCCATAAAAACACCCAATCCCTTAATCCCCAGCGCCGTGCCCACACCGACAGCAGCAGCGCCCACACTCCTCATCCTCTTATATCCCTCCGCGTCGCCGACACCGCCTATGCCTAGCAACATAACATGTCTCGTCTCGGGCTGCTCATCCAGCATCCAGCGGAGTGTGGCAACGTTGCCTAGGGCGAGCGGGTGAAGCGGGGCGCCGGCCATGCCACCTATGCCTAGGCCGGGCAGGACTTGCGATAAGGCACCGCTGTCGCCGCCTTGGTGCCGGTTTCCGAGAAGGAGACATGTGCCCAGTGTATTTGTGGCCGTCACGAAGGTCACGGGACATGTCATTGTCGTTTTCCCTCCCGCGCCCGATGCGGACGATGACAAAACGGTAGGCACGGCACAATCGCGGAGGGCAGAGATGAACATCTCGAATTGTCCTGCGTGCGTGTACGGAGGCGTCTTGACGCCCCAAGGTATGCTGTAAACCTCTGCTTCGAATTCCCTCTCCACCTCTCGCACCATCTCCGTAATCCGTCTAATATAGCTCTTCAACGCTTCCCCCTCATACGCTGGCGGTGGTTTCCCGGGTATGTTCGGACAGCTGAGGTTCACCTCCATAGCAAGCGGCATGCTTACTCCTTCCTTTACTCTCTTTGCTACACCATCATCCCTGTCTCCACCTCTGTCTCCACCTCTGTCTCTGCTAGAATCGCCAAACTGACACCGCGCAATGCGGCGGTAGCACTCAGCCACTTCATCAGGCGTGCCCGTGACCGAAACAATGAACGGTTTCCCTTTCTCTACCCTTTCCCGATCAATCTCACGTATGAAATCCAGATACTGGTCCAGTGGAATCGGACTATAACCCAAATTATTCAAACTGGCATCTCTCCCTTTTTTAGCCTTTTCATCTTCCTTTTTCATCTTCTTTTCCTCGCCCACTCCACTCAACAAACAAGACCCATGACTCCCCGTCTCGAAAAATGCATATCGATGAACCCCATCGTCGTGAACGAATCCTTCTAATAGCGCCGTGCGCGTCGTCACCGCGCCCGTGGCCTCGCACTCGTAGAGGCTTCTCAAATGTTCCAGCGTCGTGGCCCAGGGGTTGGCCGAGTTGAAGAGCGGAGGATGTATGCGGAGGGGCCTCGGGAGATGGCAACTATTCCCACCAACTCTACCACCACCACTTCCACCGCCGTCACCCTCCATGCTTGGTTGGGGTGTTTCTCCGACCTTTCTAGCCGTTCTGTTTCTGCTGCGTCCCTCGAAATTAGAGGGGCGTTACCATCACCGGCACCGTCACTGTCACCTTGTGTTAAGTGAAGCCGATTTGAGCGTGCAGGCTATGTAGTATGTAGTAGTAGTAGCAGTGGATAAGGTGAGAGAGTAACTGGACTTGGTGATGCAATGTCTGCCTTGGAGTTAAATGCACTGAATAGATAGATAACATCATCTAGACGGGAGCATGCCCGCCATATATATAATCTGCCTGCTTGTAATTTCTTGGCATTTAATGTCGTAGCATGTCATGACCCAGGCGGGGATTTGAGATAAGATAAGACTGAAGGCTATCACGATGGTGATTAATTTAGGTCAGTAATCGAGTTTGATGTTGCTCACGCGCGGGATAGGAAGTAGTCTGCCTCATCATGGCTGATTGTATTGCTATTTGGTTCTTTATGTTTATGGGGATATTCGTAAGTTCAACAGCGACTGAGCTGCGGTCTACGAGGTGATGGATTGCCAACGCCTAATGCTAGTTTGTTGTGGCAGCATGCTATCTTGCTGTTGGGCTGCATCATCGGCACCATTATCCTTAGTTTAATTCGTGCACACGCCAACTCCGTGAAAAAATGTCCCATATGCACAATTCTCTCGACAGACGCGCTTGCGTCCTCGTCTGCTGGGAGAAGAGATATTTGGAAAAGCGATATTGTCTTATACTTTTCGAAATTAAGTGCCCCGACGGCCACCAGTGCTCATCAGCGTAATCTTCTGTTTCTTCTTTTTCTTTCCGCCAGCTGCTCCCGTCGCAGTAGCAGACCTTGAGCCCGAACCCGAGCCGCCACCATCAAGGCCAAAGGCCTCCATCTGTAAAGCTATCTCGGCTGGCCCAAAAAGGTCATCATCGTTAAGCCAACCATCATCTGCCCGACGACCAGGAGTAGGTTTAAGCTCGGGCGAAACAGGGATAGCTGGCGTTCCCCATACCGTCCTTGACGTCGAGGGGCTTGTGGACATTTCGGCGAGCTGTTCAAAGCCAGGACGAGGGTTGGGAGGAGATGTACCTGCTGGCGGGCTCAGGGGTAGGAAGTCCTCCGAGTTCACCACTGGAGTGGGCTCAAACTTATCTTCGTTGAGGTTATCGAAATGGCGTCGCGTGCTACGACCAATTGCTGCAGCTTCTAAGCGCTCGGCTTGTAACCTTTCCCGTTCTTCTTGTGTGGCCTTGTCTCGATGTACCCTCCTCCGCCGTTCTAAATCATTTGCAAACGTCTCAAGTATTTCGGCTGGCACTATGTCGGTCCAATCACATTCAAGAAAGCTCACGACACACCCCTGGGGGAGATGCGCTAGATACTTCGCACGTTTCCTCAAGGCATCATCTACTACGTGACCTGCCGATATATGCTCGACTCGGGGGAGGAGGGTCGAGGGGAAGTTAGAAAAGTCGCCGAACTTGGTCTTAAGAATCCGAATGTCTAGTGGTGAAAGGTATAAGTGCGGCGGGGCCGTATAGAAATGGAATTTTTGCTCCGCGGGATGTTTCCCCTTCGACTTTGTCGGAGCAGCCACGGATTGCGCAGGTTGTCCCTGATTTTTTACCTTGTCCTTCGCTGTATTGATGGCCCGTATGGCGCGCTGGGTCCAGTCGCCATCTTCAACACCGAACTGGAACTCATCTTCTTGAGCTTGTCTCCGTAGGTCTTCAATTTCATGTTCATACTGTTCGATGATGTAGTCGTTGGTCCCCTTCATAATGTGAGCGTAATCTAAGACACTTGCTGCGAAATGCCATGGAACATCCTCGCCCAAATTCGCAACGTCGGTGCCTCCCTCATCCGGGAGCGCCAACGTCGAACCGGCCTCGCGCACCATTAAACGCAGCACAACATCTTCACCAACGCCTGGCAATGGGTTCTCTTGGCCCTCGTGGAAACGGACTGGGCGTGTCTCGGCGAGTCGAAATGAGTCTTCACAGATGGGACATTTCTTCCAACGGGCCTCTTTTCTAGGGCTCGGCTCCTCATCGTTGGTGGAATTCATGAATCGTAGGAGACAGGGTAGACAAAATATATGGCCACAGCGAGCCATACGAGGGGCGACGGGATCGGAAAGGCATATTGGACATGCAGTGGTTTGGGACTTCGAAGAGGCAATGATCTGTAACACGTCGGACCAGTCAAGGTGCTTGTCGGAATCGGCGGCCTGCAAACTATAATCGCCGGTTGGGGAGACGACGAAACGATAATTGGCATGGACAAATCTGTCGATTTATGTCAAAGTTAGCACTAAACTAACTAGGGAACTGCTTGAAGTGGCTGGGGGTCTCGGATTGTACAAACCTGGCTTTGTCTACGGCATGATAGCCCGAACCGGGACCCCACGTTGGGTGACGGCGAGTTGCCCTGTGATGGTGATCTTGGTAATGACGAGAGGGAACCGAGTAGTTCAAAAGATGAGTGATAGAAGTCTGTCCCCGACGGCTGGAAGCATTCCGGATAGCCCTCTGTTTAATAATTATTAGTACTCTCGAACTCACGTATAGCATTCTCAAGCAAGCAGAACGAAGTAAAGGGGCAACCCAATTTCAGCTTACGATCTCTGCCATGGCGTCATCATCATCCGGGTTCGCGCCCCGGGATGGCCTTCGTTGATTCCGGTGCTGCTTCCTCGACGCTTGCCCTTTTCTCGGGGCAGCAGAATTGGGAGTAGACGCAGGACTCGATAAACCGGAACGTCGTGAGCTAGATTCGAAGCTCGGTTGTGGTGCGGATATGTGCTGTGTAGAAGAGCTATACGATATCGGAGTCGGAAGGGACTTGGCTCCCAGATTGTTTGGGCCGCCAGAGCTCATTGTCGTTAAGATACCAAACCAGTCGGAGCACCAACAACAATACGAGTTAGTTGATGCACCAAGTAGTGTAACACCTACTAAGAGACTGCTGTGAAGTTGGCCACCACTTAGTAGAGGAAGTGGCCCAGACAGGATTAGTAAGTAGGATGGCTAAGTGACTTAATACGGTACTTGATTTAAACGTCCCAAAAGTACCCTGGATAAACAACTCAAAAATTAAGTATGTACAGCTGTAAGTTAAATATAAAATGTGAAATGTTTAAGGAAGAGGAGGGTCCTTCAGCAGACGGGCCCCGAAGGTGCTGGGGTAAAAGTGGTAAGTTGGGTTAATCAAACGATCGATAACTCTAGTTATTATCACTGCCCGTACAAAGTCGAGAAGAGTCACGGTATAGAGGGGCCTACGTGGTGACGGGTTGCTCTCGTCCCACCTTCCTCCTAACCTAGGCCGGGTCTTAGCCGGGACAAATGGAAGCGCCACAAGCTCTAACGCCACTGGGGTTTAAGTACTAGGTAGTAGAGAAGCTGACTAATGAGTAACTTATTGATCCTACCCTATCGTCGTGTAGCATTCTCTCCGTGTTCCCCAGTCTGAAGCTGTACTTGAATCCCCTTATCTCCAAAGATTCCACGCAACACAGGGCCAGGTGGCGGAGTGGTTAACGCGATAGACTAGAAATCTATTTCCTTCGGGAGCGTCTGTTCGAATCAGGCCCTGGTCGACAACTGTCTTGATAACTTCATCTTGTTTTAGGATCAGATATAAAATGAGGGGGCTTACTTTTTTCTTTTCTGTTTTCTGTTCTCTGTCGTCTCACCTCGGCCACTTAAACTTATACTTTCCCTTCTCTCATCCTCATGCACTTCTTTTGGTAGTCCTCGAATCTTGTAATAGCTATTAGCCAGAGAAAGTGTGATTTTACTAGGCAGCATTTACTGGTGGGCAGCATAGATAGAGTGATGGACGTTTATCGTCCTGCCTAATGACCAAAGACCAGACAGTGCCAAGGCATATCAAATGCATATGCTTAAATATGTCATATCTGGACTTCCAACCCAAGAAACATCACAATTTGATTATGCCTTTTTGTTCACACATCTCCAATTTCCGTGTCACATTGCTATCGTAGACCCGAGCGACTTTAGTTCATCATCGTTTATATGTATGTACACTATATGATTGAAGAGAACGATGTCGATCCGCCATCATCATCTGCTAGAGTGGGACGCAATTGGGGAATCATAAGCTTCAAAGGGAATCAACTAGGCATAACAACTCGAAGAATCGACGAAAAGGAAATCAGGCAATGGTCTGGGTGGTCAGAGACCCCTACTTGTGCGATAGCTTTGCCTTTACTTTGCCAAACATGGCGCTGAGTCGGTTTTTCTTCTTCTTGTCTCCAGTTGACGGACTGTCGGTAGCTTTGCTACTGCTCGGTGTGCTCTCCTCTGCCGGCTTGGCCGGCGTGGACGGGTCAACCGGAGCTTTGGCGCCATTGGTCGCAGCCTCCGAGGTTGCCGCCGCCACTGCAGGAGTTTCAGTGGTAGCAGCAGCAATCGAGGCATCAGGGGCATCGGTGGTCGCAGGAACGGCTTTAACAGGTGTCTCCTTGGTTGCCGGAGCTTCCGTTGCTGCTGGGGCTTCAGCCGTCTCCGTGGCCTCTTCCTTGGCGGACTCGCCGGTCGCTTCAGCTGGCTTGACCTCCTTCAGCAATTCATCCTCGACAGCCTTCTTTTCCTCTACGGCCTCGGTATTGGCGGCGGCCTCTGGTGCCTTTTCTGCTTGGGCAATGGACTCTTGTACAATAGTGGGCACTATGGAAGCGACCTTCTCGGTTGTAGCGGCCTCTATAGGCTTAACTTCTTTCAACAACTCTTTTTCCACAGTTCTCTTCTCTACCACGGCATCCGTGTTAGTGGCAGCTTCCGGCGACTCGCCGGCCAGAGAGATGGATTCTTTGACTGCAGCTGGAACTGACGATGAGATCTCTTCGCGGGGCGTGTCCTCCGAGGCGTCTACTCGATCAACCTCTTTCAAAAGCTCAGACTCCACGGCTTTCTTCTCCTCGACTGCTTCCGTGTTGGCAGCTGCCTCAGGAGATTCGCCAGCCTCAATTATAGACTGCTTAACTTGGGTAGGCACCTCAGGCGAGACTTCTTTCTGGGTCTGTTCCTTTGTCGTAGTACCGATCGCATTTTGCAAAGATTCGGGTAGCCTATCTTTGACTGCATCAGGGAGCTGTGCGGCGGCTGAAGTGGCTGCCGAAGTGGCTGCCGCCTGGGCAGCTGCGACCGAGTCGTGAGCTCTGCCTACAGCAGCATCTCTGGCAACAGTGGCACCGACAACGGCAGCGCCAGCAACAGCCGATGCGGCGGCAATAATAGATGCGGCAGCTTCGCCAGGAGTGACTACATTCTCTGTCTTTTCCGTTCCCTTGCCTGCGGTGCCCTCAGAGGTAGATGGAGCTTCTTTCACTTTATCTAAGAGCTCTTTCTCGACAGCTGCCTTCTCCTTGACCTCTTCAGGGTTCTCGCTAGCCTCAGGAGGAACGTCTGCCTTCTCTTGGCTCTCTTTAACGATGTCAGGAACTTTGGGCTCAATGGGAGCCTCAGCAGCTAAAGCAGCAGTAGTGGATGTCGGGGCAGCCGAAGAGAAAGCGGCAGGGAGACCACCTAGTTCACGGTTAATATTTGCAAACAATGTTTGAGTCTCATACCTGGTCTGGGGAAGTACCTGGCAATGTATCACTCTTCTCGTATGACTCTGGGTCTAACTTGACCTGGTCTGTAGTGCTCTCGGCGGCAAGCCCTTCGGGGATCTTCTCACCAGGGGCAAGCTTGATGGGATTGACACCGCCTGGAGCAGCGGGTAGTGGGTTGACGCTAAAGACCCCCTCACCATCCTTTGATTCCACAGCAGGTGTTTCGGGGAAAGCCCCAGGCAAGTCGGACTTGTCTTCCGTCTTTTGCTCGGGTTTCTCCTCAGTTTTCTCGTCCACCTTGTCTTCGGGCTTGTCCTCCACCTTCTCCACCTCCTCTTCTTTCTTTTCTAAGGGAACGTCGGCAGCCAAGGCGGCTGTCGTGGATTCAGGTGCTGTCAAACTCATGATTGCAGTTGTAGCGGGCGCCTCTGCTACGATTTGGTCGGGGGTTAACACGTTATTTTCGATTCCGCTCTCGTCGGTTTCTTTCGGGGCGGTGTGGTCGGTAACCCATTCACCGTCCACGAGAAACTGCGCGAAAAAAAAAGGGTCGGTTAGTCAGTAAGGGAAATATTGGACAGCGATTTAATTCATGTAAAGGAACTGAGGTGGTCGGCAATTGAACTGGCATTTCCAGAGATAGATAGTTTGGGCCGCAGGTGTAAGATGTACAGCAGCTTCCATTCAGACCCAGAAAAATGGATTGCACCCGCCTGTATGACGGAGTGATGACCATCATAGGCCGACTAAAAATTTAAGCTTCTAGTTCAAGCTGCTCCCTAGACTACTTGTAGCGGTGGATGCATGCAAGCAGGGTGCTAGAGACACATTTCTCTAGATATCGCTTTTGTTTCCAATTTCGGCTGATTAACTCCAAGAGTATTGTCTCCTATCTGGCCGAGTTGAAGGCGAATACCGGTGTGCGCTCGATACTAATAGAGCTCATCATGCATAAATCGGTGGATACTTGTCTTCTTATAGCCCCCATATTCTCTAGGTCAGAGCTTCCAAACAGCACTTGCTGGCGTAGGTTTTGGTAAAACACAATCGCAAGTTTGGCCAAGAAAGCAGCTACGTCAATTGGCCTATCAGGATCATACCTTGTGTCACTGGGCTGCTCCCCAAACAAGCACTATGTACTTATTATGTGATATCTCCAACCCCAAATCGCACTTGCGTCATAACACCTCCAGCTTCGTTTGCGCCGAAGTGTTATGATTGGACAGCCTGTTTCGTGTTTCACAGGCGCACGTTGGCAATTGGGCGCTTTCAGGCAAAACCTTGGCCAAGAACCGTAGTTGCCGAAGCTGTATATCTGGGCTACAAGAAGCCTCAAGTAGATGGTGAATGGGGTTGGCCCGGGGAATCGAAGCGCTTGCGGATGGAGAATATGTTGTGCAAAGCATAAGGCGGGTCTAGACAAAGGAGACGTGGATGGCTGCGACGGAAATGCGAAGTAGACGTGCTAGATAGAGTGACGAACCTTGTAGAATACTTTGCTAGAAACGTCAGGGAGCGCAACCGTCTTCTCAAAGCCTTCGCCGACCTTTTCCAACTTCTCTGTCTTGTTCCAGTCGTCGAAGGTACCGGTCACATAGACCTCGCTGGCGGGGTGCGTCCTGTCGGGTGAAGTGACAAGCTTCTAGTCAGCAACTTTTTTCAATTGAGTTGGCCTGCGCCGCAAGAGAGCAGATAGAGTAGCACAAGAGACCCGGCGCGAATAGATATGGGAGTTTTGCATAGCGCAAGGCGCTTGTGGTAGGCTCCGAACTACTCTCTATCGGACGTTCTGGTGGAGCGACTCCGGCCGTACGGGCTCCTTTGCGGGCCTCTCGGGTTTTTGCCTACTGTCCTTAAGCTAGAGGGTATATCAATGTCGCAACTTACCACTTGAAAACAAAGCTTCCCATAGTAGCAAACTTGGTAGACGGGATATCGATATAGGGTAAACAAGCTTTAGGATATACGATAAGGTATAGAGCAAAGACAAATTGAGACTGTCACCTTTCTCTCGTTGAACAAGGTTGAATAGGTATAAAACGTTGTAGGTAGATGCGGCACTCGACAAGGTAGGTGGGAGTGAGGACGAGAAGTAGCGAAGAGCGTCGTAGGTAGAGAGGGAGGTAGATAGATAATTAGGTGGAGAAAAGGGAGGGTTGGTTTTGGCGGAGCTTTAAGTCAAGGGCTACTCCTGGGGAGAGCTTGCTAGACCACGTAATGGCGTTTATTTGTTTGTGTACAGGCTGTTGGTTGGAAGAGTAGAGAACCATAATCAACTGTGATTACTGGCACCTGGACCTGCAGCCCATAGTGGGGTTGTCCGCTTAAACTGAACCCCACTACCAGGACGCTAAGTCCAATAATGCTAGCCATAGTCCCTTCACGTTAGCGGTGAACATGGTCGAAGGAGTGACCTGCCCCTTCAGTCTCTTATCTTGTTGACTCCATTCTTCCAGAGGTTGGGAGCGCCTACATATAAGTAAGGGAGATATGTACAACATACAGCATATACGTTAGTAGTAAGGTATACAGATATAGCTACAATTAGTAGCGATTCTATCAAGGACTCATAATCAATATGCTTTTCCAAGTACTTATAACGGTGACTACAGTCTGGGAAAAGCTCTGTCTTGGAGGCCATCTCAGGTCTTTCATTCCCAACCAAGGACAATTTGTGCACCCGGTTCGCAATTGAGCTCATACTTCGTCGCAGCCTAGAGTTGGGCGTTCACATTCGGATCATTCCGAGCCATGATCGCCCCGGCAATGAGCGACAGAAGCTTAAAGCCTTCCAATGCCACCAAGAGACTTTGGATATTGGTCCTGTCGTCGAAGAAGCCAAGCAAGCCATGGGTCTTGACAGTAACAACAGGGCATTTAGTACCGATATCCTTTGTGTTGAGATCTCTGGACCAAGTCAGCCTCATTTCACCATGGTTGACTTGCCTGGTCTATTCTTAGCTGGCAATAAAGATCAATCAGAGGAAGACGCGAAATTAATCCGGGGGCTTGTTCTCTCCTGCATGAAGAAGCCACGAAACATCATCCTCGCCGTCGTCTCTGCCAAAAGCGACTTTGCTCTCCAGCAGGTGACGCGTTATGCGCGAGCGCTCGACCCTGATGGCGGCAGCCACACACTAGGGCTCATCACTAAGCCAGAGACGTTGGACAAGGGCTCTGACAGAGAGAGTTTCTATGTAGAACTAGTTTAGAACCAAGATGTCAAATTTCGTCTTAGGTAGCACGTACTACGCAACCGAAGCTATGCTAGCCGCGATACCTCTACTGCCGAACGTGATGAAGCGGAAATGGAGTTTTTCTCCACTGGTCTTTGGACAACTCTGGACGCAGCCCAACTAGGTGTCACGAATCTACGCATTCGTATGAGCAATGTTCCTCATGATCAGATCATCAATCAGTTGCCGAGCGTCCTAGAAAATGTCGAGACAGGGATCCGCGAATCCAAAGAGAAGCTGTCAAGATTGGGTGATGCAAGAGGCAGTGTCGCAGAGCAGCGCCGACATCTCTTTCGCATTAGCACATCGCTCACAACATTGGCCCAAGCAAGTATTGACGGCAACTATACAGACTCCTTTTTCGTTACTTCAGACAATTGCACTCAGTACTCTAGGCGTTTGCGAGCAGTCGTCCCAAATACCTTGATGGACTTTGTAAAGGAGATGAGAACTCGCGGCCAGGCCAGGCGCATTGTAGAGTATGATGTCGATAATGTCGATGATGCCGGCGACCTGAGATCTATCTTACGAAACCGGTATATCGAAGAAGTTAAGATTATCATGAGGGAGGGTCGCGGTCGTGAGCTACCCGGCTCCTACATCCCTCTTATTGTCGCTGAACTTTTTAGTAAGCAATGCAAACTATGGGAAAAGTCTTGTGGGCAGCTTGAACTATCGAATGCTTGCATCTGTTTTCGAGGCTATTAGCGCGATCTTGCGTCATGTAGCTGATGAGGAAACCGCCGCTGGCATAACCCGTTTCATCATAAACCCTTCGATGGATACTATTAAGGCAAATCTTGAAAACAGACTTGCACACATCTTACACCCACATTTGTTGGGACACCCCATCACATACAACCACTATTTTACAGAGAATTTTTAGAAGAAGCAAGATAAGCGCAGACGACTTAACATGGAGCATCGGCTCACTCAGTTTTTTGGTTTGGAGTTCCTACGTGGCGCAGAAACCCACACATTTACCTTAAAGTTACTCATCAGTAGCCTGATGTCAAACTCAGAGCTTGACATGGACGTTTATTCCTGTTCTACGGCTATCAATACGATATAAGCATATTATAAGGCGAGTCACCCGTAATGCTCGCATCCTATTACCAACTAATTAGACGTAGGTTGCACTGAAGACAGTGATTGACGACGTTAGTGCCCTGGGCAGCGAGATATGCTTGATCCAAGAACTCCTTCGGCTCTTGACTCCAGATGGCATCTGCAATATTTTGGATGAAGAGGTGCATTCGATAGCTGGTGAGAGCTTGACATCTGATAGCGAGCGCAAGCGTCTAAATCAGAAGCTGTCGATACTACAGAGAGGTTTGACGCAATTGGAAAGATTTAAGAAAGACTTCCAACCAGAGTCTAGGGCACGTGAGCTGATCTCTCTATTTCAAAGCGTCCCAATATTCAGACTAACAGTTTTAATGCTGTAGTCTTCATTCCACGACTTGTTATCTCGTATTGAATAATAACCAACTCTCGAAGAGATTACGACGGTGGCCTCCTGCGCTCCGTCTCCAGCTGTAACCAACGAGAGTACAATCCTAGAAGCTGACAATGTTCTATCGATAGAGTTAGTTAATATCTGATCTTCGACTCTTATATCTACCTTGAAAAAGAAAATTAAGAAGAAGGGTAGAACAATCGCGTCTACATGTGTAGGATCTGTGCATGCTATAGAAGAGCCTGCATTTAAAGATGAAATAGCCTATTTTTAGCAGGCTGAATGACAACCTAGTTGTTTGTTATGTGTTATACGAAGGGAAAAAATGAAATTGTCACAAAGTCGTCACCCCATTCTTCTGCGCGGCCTTGATATTAAAGAAAAAATATCAACAAGTAAAATAGGAAGAGGATGAAGGCGAGATAGAGACTCTTGCGCATTAAGTCTCGTAGGTAGAGAAAATACTCCTTCAATTCTAAGCAACGCCTGAGTTGATTTCTTGTTGACCGTACAACAACGCGAAGATGGCCGGAATATCTTTGCGGATCCTCTCACCTTATTGTAAGACATACGCGTACTTCTATTGAGAATACTAAAGGGAGGTGGTTATTCGCACGGCCGTTTTAGCGTACTCTAGATCAATGCTTCGGAGAAAAAGTGCGGCCCACAGCAAAGTTTCTAGAAAGGCTCTGTAAGACTCAAGGTAAGGGTGTGAGTAACTCTAAGCAATTCGTTCACTAACACGTGCCGTTATCTCAAGACGTAGGTACTTTGTATTCTGCACTCTACGTAACTAAATCCTTACGTATTTTCCTGTATAAAAATTCTTCCGAAATCAATCTGATTATTGGAACGCCACCATGCAGACACTTGGCAACCTGAGTTTTTCCCCGTGGTCCAGACCGAAGTGTGGTCCAGACCGAAGTGTGGTCCCACGCACCACATGCCCTTTCAGATTCCGCCGATGTTCACCTCCTTCAGTCGATTCACTAATGATGGGTAGGTTCCCCTATTCCCCCTCGCTCCCTAGATTCTAGCTCCTCCCTTAGGCAACTAGTTAGCTGGCGCAAAGCAATAGCAAAATAGGCTATGTCAAACTAGAACTGGTTTTTTTTTTTTTTTTTTAAAAATTATAATTAAACACAATAATAAAGTACTCACAAATGGACTAAAACTTGGTTATCCTTTACCCATCAGTAATATGTTTCTTTAGCTGTAGACTTAAAGTTACCTCCTAGCACGTCGAGCCTCAGGTCTGGTATTAAGCCTAGTAAAACGCTAGGGAGGATCTTATTCTCCCAATGCTTTATTGCGTCGTAATACCAAGATGGAGCAAGCAATTCCAGAAGCAAATTTTCCGTTCTGTTTTTAAAGAGCTTGCAGAAAGCTGTCACAGTTCATACTGCCCGGACGGTCCGTATAGACATATTGTTATTGCACAAAGAAGGGGAGAATCTCTGTGAAGCAGAGATTTCCCGTATCTACCTATATAGGTGTAGTTGTAGTCCGTGCTTCGGGGCCGGAGCTAGTCCGGATCAGAACCGTGACAAAAGCATCGGTAACCAAAGAGGCTCTGCAGAAATGACTGGTAGGCGGCCGGTACCAGTTCAGGCTTGGGATACCAGTCTAAGTACTAACACATCCAGTCGAAATATCCCACACATACTCAATAGTCAAAAGTTCTGTTTGGCCTTAATATAGTTACTTACCATCGTTAGGCCACCGATGTCAACTACCATGACTGTTTCATTGTTCTGGATAAGGACCCGCTCGCCATTATAAGCATCTAATACGGCTGTCATCGCTGCTTCGGCTTCTGTCCGAAAGTTCACGGTCCAGGTGCTATTGTCCTGGTCCAGCGTCACAATTGCGGCATCATAGCCTTTTCGAGTCTGTTGATGTTCCAGCCAGCTGGGTGGGTGACGACGAGGCGCCAGGCCACGGTGGATCTAGAAGTATTGATTTGGGGTCTGCATGCTTCCCAGAGCTCTGCAAAGTAGTCCTTGAAGATCCCGATAGCAGTCTTGCGGAGATGCATGCGCTGTCGGATAGCATCGGCTGTGACCGGGTAGTCCATGGGATCGATCCGAATGTCGTCCTCGTGTTGCAAACACAATTTAATACCCTTGATCACCACGGCACCCTCGACGATCGGATCATATCCCCAGCCAACAACGTCTCCTAATAGACTATATTGAACGGAAGAGGGTACCCATTTTGTCCCTGGAGGCGTAGAGCGAACGCCGAATACGCAGGGCTTGAGATCTAGCTTAGCAGACGAAACCGCTTGTGCCGTATGGGCGACGTAATGGACCTTGGTGAAGCTATACAGCGCCGATGGCTTATCAGTTTACCTTGTTCTTTATGTTTTACCTGAAAAGGAAAAGAAGAGAGAAGTAGCTAGGGAAGGAAAAAGAGTAAAGGAGCGAGTAAGTCTATGCTGGACAGAATGGGTTGAAGTGGAGGGGGCTCGCAAACGCTGTGAGACATTTTTTCTTTGTTTCTTTGTTCTCTGTCAAAGCTTTCGCCTACTCTCCATCCGTTCCTAAATCTCCACAGGACTGTCCTGCTTCCTTCCTTTCGTTTTACTTATCATCCGTTTGCCCTCAAATTGAAAATTTCATTTTGCAGAAGGACCAGATCCAACCGTACCCGTACTTATACACACGCGCCTACCAAAAGCAGGCCCAGTAATGGAAAATAAAGAATCCGAGATGGATCCTAGTGACAAAACTACGCCAGCCCTGCCTTCATCCCCTGTCGCTTTCGACTCGGTTGTCACGGCGGACGAATCGAGGTCCCCTGAAAATCCGAGGATAACTGACCACGAGAGTAACTCGGTTGCACCAGCAGACGAACCAACATACCGTTGCGATCCAACGCTAATTTACCACCAGAACAAAGACAAGATGACGTTTGAGACGGGCGCTCTCGAAATTCGGTATTACGCCTCCAGCGTTGATGAGCTCTATGACGGGCTTACGGCCGAAATCGGTGGTCTGATGTCACATGCATTTCAACCAACGCCATGGGACAAACTCAGGGCCGATGATCAGCACAAACTGAAGAGCTAGACACCCCATGCTAAGAGGTTCATAGAAAGTAAGCAAGGCCATGGGGCCATCTTCGAAGCTTAGATCTGGCGCACTCTTGACGGAGGGGTCTTCTTGGCAGACCCCCAAATCAAGTGGCGGAACCACGACGATAGTTTTGGGACCGTCAAGTACTTAGGCCAGTTTATTGCTAGCATCGAGAGTCAGTTCATAACCATCATCTCTTTTCCGGCAAGCTAAGAGATGACTGACACTTCTTATCTATTTAGAGCCTGAAGACGCAGCTGATGACGTTCGTACCGGGCCTGCCGGCGTGAAGAAATGTCATCCCTTGTGTTATACCTCCGAGTGGAACAAATTAAGATCGACCTGCGCGGAGGCTGCCCTGGATAGAAGCCGCAATAAAAAGACAATAGACCCTAAGTATGTTGTCGAGTTTATTAAGAGCAACCTGGGCTACTTGATGAAGCCTGAAGACGACGTGGGCTCTATTGCCGAATACCTAAAGAACATAAGCTGGCTAGCTATCCATATTGACACGGTCATGTTCATCTCCCGGACTTAGCCAAGGTTCGTCTGGACGGATCCTCTTGAACAGAATAATCACAATGCTTGGTACGGATTCCCTATGAGAAATAAGGTCGATCCGGAGAGTGAATCCATGGATGGTTATTATCAAGACGGCACGAGGATAAAGTATCGCATGAAACCCGAGTGGGATCACACCGTCTTCAAGTCAAGGGAGGCTGCCAGCGAAGGAAAAATGGTCCAACTCGTCGTTCGACCAGGTGTAGTCCTTCGCGGCTGCACACTATACGAAGATTACTCGTTCGACGGCCGCCGGAAGTTGATCTCGTTCTACGATGACTGGAAGATCATCTCATGGTTCCGGCCTATGCTTGTTGTGGTCCCTGAATCATTTAACCTGCCAATTGAGTAGGCGATACTCTTTGATGGGAAATTCCTGCCAATATTCCTCTATAGCATTGCCTTCCTTTTTATCATTATTATATTATATACCACCACCCTTGTCATTACTAACAATATGACTTTGTCCCCTAACACCTTTAGCAATATATACACTTATTTCAAGACCTTTATTTTTTTGTAACTTGTTTGCGATAGCTGCTAGGTAAAAACTTAAGGCTTATACTTTTGCCTGGCTTAAAGAAACTGCTGACCTATGTTAAAGAGCAAGATTATAAAAGACACGCGCATTGTTCTGCAGTTGCTTAAGAATATCTTTTGACACGATCTTCTAACTACATATAAACTTAAAAGCACCCAGCCTGCGTCATTTTAAAAAGGGGAACAGTAAAAACTAGCAGTCAAATCGTTGAAATTCTGGCTGGAATCGGAATTGGCCAGGTTGTAAGCTCCTCCTGCGAGCCCAATGGTCTGAGACGAGGTACAACCATAATCGCTTCATGTCTATTAGAACGGGTATATTTAAAAAGATAAACTGCTGGCGACGTTGACATACCTATAGAGTTCACAGTACCAACCGGTTGGAATAATGACTGATGAGACTTGATGGTAACTATTTAAACGCCAAGAAAACCGATAAATTAGTCAAACTTCTGCTGCCTATAACTTTATAGTTTCCTGAGCAAGGTTAGAGAACTTACAGAAAAGTTAAGCCACCAGTAAAGTTAACACAGCTACCAGAAACTAGTGGTATATTGACGCAAGAGCCGCTAAAGTTAACGTCTGTGCAAAAGGTTGCCTTAAATCGAGGTCAATAATCCTCTTGTATCTGAATTTAGAACCGGTAGAACTTACTTGCGTTGTTGCTGCCGATGCAAGTCTATTAATTACGGCCGCAAGCGGCACAAGTTGGCTGGCTTTAACCATCATTCCTGCTTCTCTAGGCAGACAGTGTGTTTTAGAATGAAAGTCGATGTAATCTGTAGCTGAGCAAACAACTTCGAAGCAGTTAATGGACCGTGTGGGATGGGGAAGAACCTAAATTTATAGACTACGCGGACGAGCTCTGCATTATACTTACCTGCAAGAACACTGGTTCAGCTACGGACTATGCATAATTGGACTTTCTAGAGCTTGTGCTTGGTCTGTCTCAGCTGCGGCAAGAACATGTATAACATTGCAAATCGAAGGAACTGATGCGATTTAGACTGGCCTCGATAGTTTGGTCCATCACAGCAGCAAATCAGACAATGAGTTCCTGTTCCGTAAAATCATTATTCATGGCTGGCTGGCCAATATTGCGTTGCCAAGCATCTAAATAAGGTTAGAAGTATGATAGTATGTGCTAAGGTTAGGATGAATCCTTGTTCCATGGAGGGACTGTGGCGCAATTGGCAGGTGCCTGAGCAATGAAAATCGTTCTGGCGATAAACTGCGGGAAGAGCCGTCGGCACGTATGTGCCCTCGTCAAAACGAGGGCTATCTTCCCAGAAAGTTTCTATACACGTCTCTGGGGGCATTAGTAAGAAAGAGTCTAGCCCAAGAAAGGTAGTACGAGGGGTACACGTAAGCGGGGTGGTAGCCGCCGAGGCTGACGACGCAGTCGCCCGCGTGCTCGTTCCCGCCAAACCAGTAAAACAGGGCAAACTCACCCATCAGGTGGCAGGACGGATCGATCTGCCCAGTCAGGAGTGCCATACAGGTGCTAAAGTCCACCTCGGCCGCGATGCCTAACTTAGCGAAGAGGTATTTCCGGCTCTCGTTCGAAGCGGCCGGGGGCACCTGCACGACCGTATCGGCAACCAGGGCGAATTTCACGAGGTCCCCGAAGCCGCAAACCAGGACCATGTCGCCGAAGAGCATTTGGAGCGCGTCGATCCTCATCCCGGCGGCGACATGGTCCTGGTTTGCGGCTTCGGGGACCTCCCGTTGCTCGCAGTGACCCACCCTGAATCCAGCAGCTTTTCCAGGGTGAGAAGTGAGTTGGCCTGGACCGTCAGGCTAGAGCCTACCAGGGGAAAGTCGGACACGTTGGTCTAGTTCGGAAGCTTCACTCTCGAGTTGTAACCTCGGCCGCCCTTGACGCCTGAGATCTCGGCGAACTCCAGTGTCAGGAGCGGTCCGTCCAGCTCCGCGAAGGCGAACATCGACATGAACGTGGCGGAACCGGAGGCGACCTTCCCGTACATGCCGGCACCGATGAACATGTAATCTTCAAGTCCCAGAACCACACCGCCCTGATACATGTCGCTGGTGTCATCCTTATGCTGCTCTAGGAGCCCCGTATTGTAATGAAGGGTATATGAGACTTGATTGACTACTGAACTGACTGTATGTGAGGTGGGAAGGCTCTATGTTATATACACGAGATGCCACGATGCCTTGGTACTGTACATGCTATGTCACCTTGACCTTATACTTTAACACCCCGCAAGGTCTACCGGCGGCTGATCGAAAGAAAGTCCGATCCCGTCGAGCGTGAGCTGAAGATTCGAGGGCAGAGTCTGAAGTGTGACGCCCTGGAGAGGAAGGCCGAGTCCAAAGCCGATAAGCGTGGCCCCGATCGGCCCCAAAGAGACACGTCGTCGTCGTCGTCGTCGTCGTCGTCGTCACTATCACTTCCACCGTTATCCGCACCTGTAGCTGCACGAGGTCGACTGAGCTTCAGATTGGACGAGGATGCATCTCCGGACATTTGTGACGGCCTGGAAAAGACCATGTCCAGAACGCACGCTGGTCCGGTGCCCAGGTCCGCAATGATCTGGAAATGCGACCCTACGGCGAGTGCTACCGCAGACCTGCTCTTCTAGTACACCTTGTCGTCTTGGGCACCGGCGGCCGACAAACCCAACAAGTCTATCTCTTCTTTCGTGAAGCCGGGACCGCCACCGGCCGAAGAGCCATCGTACACCCAGAGATATGCCAGCTCGTCAAACGGCTGCTGCCAGTTCACGCCGTCCATTAGTGGCATCGAGATATCCGGAAGCTTCATCATGGCAACTTTGAGGATACTTTTCGGCTTCGCCTAGCCCTTTTTCCAGAGCTGAAACACGTACACTTCAGGGGCGCGATCCTAAGCGACTCAGAAAACACGAGGTAACCCTGAGCTTGACAGATATCGATCTCGAAGGTGGTGCCATCCTTAGACACGTCTACCAAAATGTCTTCCACGAAGCTTGGCAGATCTGCGGCGGCCCCGAAGAGGTCTGTCTGGGTGGGGTTGAGGACTAGCTTGATGTCCTTGAGGTCACCGAGGGCGTCGCCGTAGTCGGCGCGCAGGCCAGCCAAACCTACCACGTCGCCCAGTGTTGGATTATACTTATCGGAATTTCCGGTTAGGCCGAGGATCACAACGTTTGTGGAGGTGATGGTACTGCCGTCATGTGAAGAGAAGACCTCTGAAGCGGAGTCGGTATCGAAAGTAAACGACGCGGGTCCTCCGAGCTCCAACTTGAACTTGCTAATGACGGGATCTGAGGTGGACCAGCAAGCCGAGAATCCTCCAGGATTCAAGCTAAATCCTAGAAACGCTTTGCCAAACCATCCATTTAGCTCGTCGTCGCTGTCAATAGAAATCCATGACCCATTGTCATTTGCCTTTGGGGCACGGCTGAGCTTAATGAAGCCGTACTGGAGACATCGTACAAAGGTGTCCAGGGCCGTCCCGAAAGTTGTGCTGGTGGCACTATTGGACTCACTGGATGGTATCGCCACCTCACTGCAATATATATAGTAAGGCGACGATGCATCTCCGTCGTCCGATCCGCTCGCCGACTGGCTTAACGATCTGATTATACGGCCAAACATTTGTATTCTCTTCTCACGTCACTGTGGGTTGAATGCTGCATTACCTCCAGAAGACGAGGGCGTCAACGTCGCCGCCGTACCCGCATTCGTGCCGTATTCTGCACGGTCGAGCTTGGACGGATCTAGCTGAAAAGGCGGCACTTTGGTGTTACTACTGTCCGTCGAAGCGCCGCGAGTGCCCTCCTCGGCACCGTAGCCGCTCGGGGGCGCCCTCCAGCTGGTCTTAATGTGTAAATATATGCCGCGCCGTCTCGACCGTCATCGGTCGACCGAATGTGAATGCACTGGACCACCTTCATGGCGAGTACATGCTGCTTAGCCGCACCCTACCAGGAGTTACCCTTCGCGCAGGACTCCTCTTGGATCTCGGTCAGCTGCCCATACACCCAAGCCAGGTTCGCGGCAGTAATGAGCCACCATATCCCGGCCTATCCCTTGTCTCCATTGAATTCTGAGTCGACAAAATTTGAATTATTTCTGAAGCTGTCGAATAGCCCGCTAATCGAAGAGATGTTTACAGCGTTGAGTAGCGCATCAAGCTTGTTTCTGTAGGCGACGTACGACTTGCCGTTATCCGTAAACGCAGTGTCTCTGATCCCAGTTTCAGTGTGCTTGACAAGGTTGGCGTCTCTCTCGAACCAATAAGGGTATAACATTGGGTTTAACGGGAATTTCCACGCACTGCCGCCGGCATTCAACTTTAAAGCCTACATGTAAAGGATGAGTTCGTATGCTATCAGACATACATGTGTGTGAGCAAACGGATTTATAGGAGGAATTGGAGTTGGGCTAATGAATAGGATAGGAATGCCTCTGACATGGGTGACGGTGTTGTGTGCCGCTAGAAATGACAATGTTCTTTGATCGGAAATTATCTAGGATGGTGGAAGGCGTGTGCTCTCTCGCGCCGTGATGGCTCACTTTCATCGATGAAACCCACTTCCTGACTAGAGTAGTATCGCCGGTGGTGCCTGTTCATGCTACGGTCGTAACCTCGTTCTTGAAATTGAGGTCACTGGCGGTATAATGAGAAAGCCGATAAGTCTTGTCCCAAATAATCATCACGGCGATGGAAGATTTATTGGTTTTGGAGGCCCCCGACAGATCGACTATGTATATCTATGGCACCGCCTAATTGCGTCATTTTAATTTCTTGCCGCCTCGGTATCATTAATCGGATCGCGCGCTCCAGGATATTGGAGTTGAAACCAATGCAGTACAAACCTGGTATATTCGTCGCCGAATACAATCCATCCGGTAGGTCCGGCTTGTTTGCTTTAACGAGAGCCTCAGGTGACGTTATCGTGACGGATGATGTACCCGTGCGCAGCAGCGTATTAGTGAAGAAATTGACCCCTAGAAAGTCCTTTGATCTCAATTTGCACACATTCTTTATTATCCTAACCACCTGCGATTGATTCAAAGACTCATATATGTAGATGTCGACGAATATCTCCCCATCCTGCCACTCTCCGCGAAGAGATGCATTCCCTATTAATTCAATGATGAACGAGGTATCATCCTTGTATTCGCGCGTCTGGGGAACGTATAGGTACGTCTGCGGCTTATCCCTATCGTCCTCCTCGGACTTTAGTATGCACTTCTCGGCATTAATGGAATTGTCAGCGGCGTTGAAAGAGTCTTCGATTAGCTTGATGATCCCTCCGTAGTGGTCTTCGTCCTAGTGCGATATTACGATCGTGTCACAGCGGAGGACCTTGTTCGAATAATCTTTGTATAGTTTGGCAAGATCTTTACTTATCCCAAAGACCTTGTTCGCCTTACGCCTGTGGCCCCCATCGATAAACACCGTGCTCAAGACCGTTTGTGGAGAGGTCGACTTGTCCACCAGTAAATGGAATGCTGCATCGCCATCCTCTACATTGATGTGAAAAGAGTCGACGAACGGCTTAGACGCGGCGATAGCTATGGCGCGATCTTAGCGTGGCTAGCGGCACGCTTCAACACTGGAGTTTAACGTCAATTTGGGCTGCTAGAAGTAGTGTCGCGCTCAAGAAGTAGTATCTGATGCCACTCATCCAAAGAACATAAATTCAGCACAGCCAGACTTCTAGAGCTCGCGAAACCCTTTCTGTTCCTGAAGCTTCGTGGGGTAAAGCTACGTATTTAGACACCGCTTACAATAGTACAAACCCCAGTGGTTTTCAGGTGCCCTATATTGGGTTCATCTTATGTTACAGGTACTTGTGCGTTGGATTCTCGCTTTCACATAAGAACTAGCAGACGATGTGACAAACGGTTCGCTGGAAGGGAGTCGCCAATAGCGAGCAATACCGGTGCCCGGCACCAATAGGATAGGTATTGATGCTCTTTAAGGCCTGCCAAGCCTAGAAATACAATATCCTGCTCAACTTATATGGCATATCACGATTGATTTCGTTCCGGTTTACATACGTCTGTGGTACATGACAAGGTGGGGTAAAATGCTGTCGAGATCCAAGCGGCCCCGTAGGGACACGCTGGGTATATACCCCGACACCGCGTGCTCTTCGGATCCGGCTGAACCTGCTTGCCGGGCAGTTCTACTTTAATGCGTACAAAGAGTACCTAGCCTAGGTATCTGGATACTTCCAAGTTTTGGGCCTCGCAGCCGATGTGCCTAGGAAAGGAAGAACAGGAATCTAAGACAGGGCTTTGCGGCCGAACTATATACACATATTCCTCTCACATTCTGCTGGCAGAATTACGGCTAATCCCCGGAATGGTGGCTACAGTTGCCATTGTGCTATTGACTGCCATTGCTATGCGTATGCCTCCATTGACATGAGGATGCCATTGTATGCATTGTACGCCGTTAGCATGAGGGCTATTGACAGGCGAGGCTAGGCCGACTGGCATGCCAAGGCTGTCACATCAATTTTAATGTAGAGATAAAAGAGTTAGACTTACACTTTATAGGGCTAGTAGCGCGCTATAAAAAACTTAATAGTCTGTTACCAACTGGGTAGTGCCCAGGGATTAATTCTCTACTTTGATCTTTTCTGTTTGATTTCTTCTGTTTGATTTCTGTCCACTTTAAAAAACCCAAGAAGCGTTTCTCTATGCCCACTCCAGCTCATTACGCGCGTAAGAGACACCAATCAATTCGTCGTCAATAGAATAGCAACATGAGCAGTAGGAAGCCCGACCGAAGAACAGTGACCGAAGAGCTACCGCCGAAATACCGCGAAATCTCACATATACCTACGTCCTTCCTCCATGATGCCCGGCCTTCCCAATCTGCCGATCGAAATCCTCTGGTATATAGCCGAGTATGTCGGTAATGTGGCCGACCTCTCGTCACTGAGCCGGTCCTGTCGGGCTCTCTATGCCGGCCTTGTTCCTTGTCTATACCGCATTGTCAAAGATGACCCTGCCGTCATGTGTTGGGCTTGTGACGAAGGTCGTATCGATACCGCCCAGCGTCTCTTAGACGCTGGAGCCAGTGCCAATACTCACTGGGTGCAGGGGGAGCCGAGATGGTGGACACTCATGGGCCTCCAGGGAATGCGACCTGTGTTAAGAGACGAGTCTTTTGTCTCCAATTTAGATATGGATGCCGGCAGCTGGCTATCTGCGCGCGCTGACACGTGGTGTAAGATGATCAGCTACTTCGAGGAGGGTTACTACCACGTGGATGACGTAACGGAGGAAGGGGCGACCAACTTAAGGCTCCATGACGAAGAACATATTGGTTTTCGCTTGGGTTGGGTGGCCTTGCCTAATTACTATGACCGCGATCCAACCCAATCTTCAGAGCGTTGGATACCTAGGAGAGAATGCCATTGGACGTCTCTCCACATAGCTGCGGCCTGGGGCAACGATGCCCTTGTCATGTTGCTTTTAGATAATGGTGCCGGCATCGACGCCCCTTCGCGACTCTTTTGCAAATGCGCCATTCCTCCCGATCGCAAGGCCGCACCTCTTTGGACACCTCTTCATACTGCCATCTGCCACGGACACGAATCCACGACGAGACTACTTCTATCGCGTGGTGCCTCCATAACCGTAACTGCGGCGTACTGGTATTTAGGTGGTGCGCATCCAGAAAGGGGGCGTCCGTTTACCGCCCTGCACTCGGCTTGTGCAGCGGGTCTCCTCGAAGCGGCAAGGTTTCTCCTCGATGAGGGTTACCAAACAGATATTCGGGTTCGTGATCACGACGGCTTAACGCCATTCGCGCATGCATTCATCCGGTGTCACTGGGATGTGATCGATTTTCTCGTCGAGCGAGGAGCGAATATCAATGTGCAAATCGGGCCCCTCACTGCTTTGGGTCATGCTTGCTTGTTGGGCTATTTCGCTGAGGCACTTCGCCTCCTCGATCTGGGCGCTACTATCAAACCAGTGTCTGGTGGGTGGGGCGGATCACCATTTTACTTTGAATTCAGCGCCGTTGCAGGTGCCCCCGAAACGCCGTCCTGCCGCTCAGCTGAACAGCAAGAATACAGAGTGGAGCTATTAAATCGACTGGCGGAATATGGTGTAGATGTGAACCAGCAGGGAATCAATGTAGAGCAATATGAAAATGATGGTCCTACGCCGCTTATGGAGGCTTCTACGCACCACAGAGCGGACGTGGTGAAGGCTCTGTTGCGATTAGGGGCTAATGTCCGCTGTAGCGGTTCAAGTACTAGCAACGGCAAATGTTCACTCCTGGAGGCAATAGACCTAGATGCATACGATCATATATCGCGAATCAGTCCAAAGGGAGCCATGCTCGACACTTGCAAGATCTTACTCAAAGCAATGTCGGAAACCCCCGTTCCCCGTATAGATAATGAGGCAATCGGACTTGATGACGGGGTTACTGTCGACGACTGCACCATATGCGATGCCTTTCTATGGACATGTTCTAGTGTGGAAAAGCACCAGGACTTGGCGGATGTAGCAGCCCTATTTGTTACCTACGATAGGGTTGTCAAGATGGCCAAGGAGAATCTGGGCGTGGTTCTTACAAGCATGCGATCACAAAATTTCGAAATCACGGACTTGCTGCTCAGAAACGGATTTGATCGCCCAGCAGATATGAAAGAATTCGATTTGCTTATACGGGACTTTATCTGGTGCGATGCCGCCGACGGACTGTCTTACCTTTTGAACCGTTTCGACAATGTTGCTGCTCGGATTCTCAACAGCCGAGTTCTTTTCAAGGCGGTCGGTATGGACAAACATCGCTGCGCCCAACTACTAATTGAAGAGGGAGTCCCGATCGACTCTTTAGACGATGATGGCACCAGCTTGCTCTTCCATGCTTGTTCGTTTATGAACGATGCGACTACTAAGCTCTTGCTAGAACGTGGAGCAGATCCAAATGAACGTAGTAAGGAAGGAATTCCGATAGCAGTTATGGCAGCCATAAAAGGCCATACAGACATTCTTGAACTCTTGCTGGACTTTGGCGCCTCGATTCATAGTTGTCCACCCGGCGCAGAGTCGGTCGATAAATCCATTTCCGGAATGAGCCTCCTGGATGTGGCCATCAATTTCAACCTTATCAATGCCGTAGAAACAATACTTGCGCACAAGAATTATGGCTGTCCGACTGAGGAAGAGATTTCACGCCACTGGCAGAGCCTTATCGATCCCCGTCGGTCGGCACGACATTCGAGACGCATGGCGTCTGCTCTTATTAAGACGCCTTCTAAAGGATTCGAAGTAGACAGAAGCTTCGCCCTCGCGTCTGGAGAATTTCGCGGTGTAATGATAACTCCACTGCACTTATGTGCTGTTGTTGGCAAACGGGTGGATAGGGCGGCACTAATCGAATCCCTGGTAAAATGTGCAGATATTCATAAACTTCTTCCCAGACAACCGGATCATCAGAGTCGTCCCACTCTACCTCTTCAGTACAGAAAAACTCGCATTATCAGGTTCGAAGGCACGACCCCACTTGAATGGGCGATCGAGTTCTCCTCAACCTGGGTCGTTCGTGCCATGCTGTCCTACGAGGATCATTGGCAAAACGATGAAATAATGAGTGACCAACCGGGCAGAGGCCAGACGCTAAATAGTAAGTTGATGCTTCGCTACGCACGAGCCGCGTGTCGCCGCCAAAAGCCCAAGATGTTGTCTCTGTTACTCCAGAGCGGATTAAATCCTGACATCTGCGACGAAGACGGGAACACCATGATCCACCTGATATGCGACTACGTCGATGAATTGTGGCCTAGGAATGACGACGACCCTGAGTCGAGGATGAAGTATATTGCGAACCGCGCGGGCATGTGTCTCCTTATGTGCCTAAAGTGGGATGTCGCGTGCGATCGAGAGAACAACAAGGGTGTGTCCGGGACGGACCGCGCCCTTCAAATAATGCAATACTCGGGAAACAACGAGTTCTATCTCACGCTGGCCGAACAATGGCGTGAGAGAATTGCGTATTCAGAGGTTGAAGGATGTAGCCCAAGCCTCGAGATGAAGATGGAGCCAGAGGACTACGATTCGGAGGAGGATGAAGGAGCTAACCTTCCTGCAATGCTTCCTAGGGACGAGGACTGGGGAGACTGAGAGTAGGGATCCTAATAGCGGCAGTGTTATACAGTGGTTGGAGCCTACATAGAGCTTAACTCGCGATCGCGATGATCTTGTACAGTACTCAATAACATATACCCAAAGGATCGCAATAGATTTGATGTGCCACCCAAACCATCGTTAATCTAGCCGCTTAAAACCTATCAATCTCTATGTTTCATCATTGTCCAGACAGATGCAGGTTATACTATATGACTACATAGTATTATATAATAACTAGTTATTCTATATTATTATGTATTTAATAAATACATGAGTTATTTTATTCTTTCGTTAGTTACTGAGTTTTTATTTTATTTTAAGCTGGTATTAAGCTTTTTCTTTAGCATTAGATAGTCCTCTAACGCGGGGTAAGGTGTAAGGGGCAGGCTCAAAACGCGGTCTATTATCACTAGCCCTAATCTCTAATGCCATAAAGGCCGTCTCGAGGTCTTCGGATTCTCCGCCAGTCACTTCAGACTTTGGCACAGCGTACGGTTGCAGCAAAGCCCAATTTCCTCTCAAGGGCGTCGGCACCGCGACTATATCGGAAGCCAACTGCACGGGCAATGTGGAAATCTTACTCTGGTCATTCAGCAAAGAGTCCTTGTCGAAGGCCGGAACATCTGACGTAGTGAACAGCGGACCCGCCGCGATAAACGTCGTGATGCGGTCCAGGGCGCTCCTCCAGCTCCAGTCGGGCAGCCTGAGGGGGTACGAAGGCAGGATACCCGTGTAGCTGTGTACGGCCACGAACGGGTCCATCAGGACCGCGTACGTCGTCATCCTGCTGTTTCTGCGGCGGACCAGGATTTCCGGGGGCACGGCGGCGTATGTCTGCGGATCGTCGGGCGGGATGTAGAACGGGTAGAGCGAATCGTATGTGCCGTCGCCAATCGCCTTCGTCGGGTTGCCGGGAGTGCTAGGGTCCGCCGGGAAGTACGTGTAGATGGTGTCGAAATGCACCTTCTCCTCGCCGCCGCCGAGGCCAAAAGGGGGAAAGGGAAGTCCGGGCTCCATGCGGAAGTACCCCATCAATCCGTCATAGCTGCGTTCGCCATCGCCAAGTTTCAGGGGAAAGGAGTAACCCCGTGTCATGTTCTCCGGTCCCGAGTTTAGCAGCAAATCGGGTTGATATGGGTTGAGCGAGCTTTGGTTGACGAGGGCATCGACGGCGAGTTCGATGCTCCAGCCGGTGTGGACTAGTGCTAGAGGCCGCCCTATTGACGACACGAGGGAGCTGGAGTATGTCCAGGGCACGGGCGCCGTGCAATCCAGGGCCTGCTGGATCATCGTAATGAAAGCTTCCAGGTAGCCCTTGTTTTGCAGCTCTGCTACCAGATTTTCCATCTGGCTTATTTTAGCCGCGCTCGTCGTAGCCGATGGTTGGAACGGGTGCCACCTTGGTTCAACCTGCGACCCAGTCGGGCCCGCCAGGCGCACCTCGCAGTAAAACGTCCCGTCCGTAAGGAAGAGCTGCAGGGCCTCGTTCACCATGTTCACTAGGACCCAGCCCCAGACCGGGTTTTCCCACTCTTCACACGGCCGCCAGTAACTCGCATCCGGTTTTGGATACGGTGGGGAGTCGTTATCTATGGTGACAAAGTACCCATTCGAGCGTGCGAACTGATTGATCTGGGACGGTAACTGCACAAATTAGCATCCCTCGCCGGGCTTCGTCTTGAGGACAGTGTTAGGCACCCTCGGGTCGTTGTCAAGAGGCTGGCACACGGAAACAGTCGGGGTGGTTCGCTGTCGCGGGCCGCGTTAGGGTTCAGGGCGTGGATACCCTGGCCGAACCGGTCGGTGATGTTGAATTTCGTGAACCGCAGCTGGCCGTGGGTGCAGGGCTTGAAGCCCGAGAATTTGAAGCCCGAAAGGTCGAAGAGGCCGGAGTACGGCGTGGCAGCGGTTTCCTCCCCCATCTGCTGAAGCTGCCTCTTGTTTAGTCCGTTGGAGGCGAGGATCGCCCGAGGGATTGCCTGGAGCATCTCGCCAACGAAGCGGAAGTTCGGCGCGGCGTGTGCCCCGCGAAAGCGTAAGCAAATGATCGGTGATACCAGCTAGCGGAAAGCTTAAGAACTGCAGGCGCTTCGCCTTCTCGACGAGGGCTTTCCGCTGTTCCGCGGTGAGGATCGCATCGAGGACCGGATCCGGGGTGGTCCAAAAAAGCTGTTCGATCTTCGTCGCCAGCGTAGGTCCAACCTGCGGCAGGATCGCCGTGCAACCGGATATTCGGCGCTGGTCGTGATGATCCTGGGCGGTTTCACATTCGGCCAGGTTCACTCCGTGCTCAATACCGTAGCCAGTCACAGTTTTGCCATTGGAGTCCACCCAGATTTCCATGCGTCACAGCTCGAACGGGACGTGCCAGTATTCCGCTTCCCACTCCACGAAAAGAGGGAACCAGGGCTGCCTGTCGTTCCACAGGTCCCGTTTCTGATCGAGCGTTGCGCTGTTCTTGTCTTTGTCATGGTACAGCGGCAGCGTCCAGGAGTCACTAGATGTACCGTACGTGCTCTTTGATTCGAAGTACATGAATTCGGATAAGAGTTTCTTGATGGCGCCGGACAGGTCCGACGGCAAAGCTGATTCGATATCGCTCGTGAAGCTATCGGCCTTGTCTGACAGAGCCACGGCCTGGTCATCAAGCCAGACCAGCAGGTCCTCCCGGAAGTCGTGCGGTCAGGTGGACGAAACGCCACCGACCACAATAGTCGGGTCCTGGGGCTTAAAAAAATTGGGCATGGCGCCCATCTTCGGTGCTCTGCCAAGGGAAGCGGACAGGTCGTCGCGTGTTTTCAAGATCTTCTGCCGCAGGTTTACCACGGTGATTGTGAGCTGCGTAACACGCCCGGACACGTTTTGCACGCAGGTCGGTAGGTCGCTGTCGCGACCTCCACTCACGCACTTCTACTAGCATTCGAAGAGGTCTTAGCGCAGTTGCTGAAGGGTTCGGAGGCAAAGATCTAGGTCTGCCTGCAGGGCGTTGAGAGTTCGCACCTGTCGCTTCTCGTGTTCCGTGAGCTGCCGGGGCATAGTTTTAGGGTCATCGCCCTGTCCTCCGGCGATAAAGAAAATGCCCCCGCCAGGCATACGGTCGAAGTTATTATGCGCCTGCACCTCGTCCTCGGCTTCGAGCTGGCCGTCCACTCTGTCATCCTAGGCGAAGAGCAATGCCTCGAGGGCAATGATATTTTGGATAACCTCATGGGTTACTGAATCTTGGTCGTCGTCGCCTGCGTGCGCGCGGACGTACGCCATCAGTGCATCCATTTCCGTAGTTCCTAAAGAGATAGGCATTTTCTCGGCAAGCAACTTCCCTGGCTGATTGGCTGGAACCGTGGCCGTGGAGAGAAAGTCCAGGTTTCTACTATACTTGACGTTGTAGATGGCGCTGTGGCAGAGTGCCTGTGTGCTACAGGACTTGGATGACCAACCCCTTGTTCTCTGGGTGATTCCTTCCTTGAACCCCATGTGGCACGCCTTGAGCCTGTCTCCGAGCGTTATCTTAACGCCGTCGGGAATGTAGAACGGATCCTCCGTGGCATCCGCATGCCAGCCAATGACATAGTAACTCGCCTCAGCGTTAGCCAAGTAGCTAACGTTACCAGAATCGTCGACCTGGCTAAAGTTGTCGAGAATACTGAAGACGTTTGGATTATGAGGCTGGAAATCCGCAAAAACCCTGGCCTCGTTCCACAGCTGGAATTACGAGTGCCGGCCGTCCGACACCTTGGACTTCGCGGAGTGCCTCCGCACCATCGGATCCGGATTGGGCATTCTGGGGCCTCTAGCCGACCTAGTGGCCAACTCTCTGAGGGCGACCGACTATACTTAGAAACGTGTGGCCGAAAGGCTTAACAATGGGCACACACTGGTTAGGTACCGACTGAACACCGGAGACGAGACCGTCGCTTTTACTCGAGGCCCGTGTATTCCGCATCCGTGGGGTCCTGTGGACGCGTATCTGGATAGCATGGTGAACTATTCGACCAGTCTTCAGATTCTGGACCAGGAGGTCGGCAGCATCATGGATATCAGCTATTCTAGCGCGTGGGAACTCGGAAGGTCGCTTGCCTTTGCGGATTAGTCATTTGCAATATCTTTGGGCCGCCTCCGAACTGCCGTCTACAACGGCAATATCAAGAACGCCAGGATGGAAATCGTAGACGGCCTCAGAAAATCCAAGGAAAGTGTCATTGCCCATATTTCTGAAACTGTGAAAGTTCTAGAGAACGTCCAAGTCCAAAGCGACGACGGTGAAACACCGCAAGTCGACTGGCAGCGGAGATGGAAGATTGACCGCGGACCAGCGGTTCCACCCTTCGATCTCAACCGCATTCGAAGTGCTATCCAGATCGAAAAGGGCGCCGAGGCCGTGGCCAAACGGAGCACTTCCAGCTTACCAGTACACGACGATACGTTCTCGCAGAGTAATCCCGACTGGGCCGCGGTTTTACGGTGGGTCTTGGACAAATACTTCCTAAGGGGCATCCCACCGCAGTACCTGGTCACCGATCCTTCTTACCTGCCCCCGGAAAGTCTCCGTTTCTTTTACATCGACATCAAGTGGTTCGACGCCTTTCTCGACGGGGCTTTGAGCATCGCGAATCACCTAGAACAGGACGACTACGTCCGCCGTGAGATCAACATATACTTTGATGACAAGCGGGAAGATGCTCCAAAGCTTCCGTGTTATGGCTTCCTCCTGCGTTCCGCACTCGTGCCCGCTTTTCCGGACCTTGTCGTGCGAACACCAACCAGGGACGATCGCATCAACAGGGACCAGATCTTGCTCCAGGAACTACTAGATACCGATTTGATGATGTGCCTCTTCGACGGCTTCCCTGGCGACCCTTCCACTCTGCTGCCAAAGTTTACTTTCATCAGGCCGCCGCACCAGCAGAGCTACCGCGCTGGAGAATCGATCACATCGGACTCGTTCACCACCTCCCCCAGGAAAATATATACCAAAGACAATCCTCCGGACAAGCACAAGTCCGACGAAGAGGCTGAGCGGCAGAAATGGACGAAAGGGGATAATTCGGACAAGGGCAAGAACGTGCCGTACGACTGGGACAGCAGGGCGCTGATCATGCCCAACTACGCGATGGCGGTGCACAACGTGGAAAAGGCCTCCATGAAGGACTATTTCACCGACGACATTCCGACGCCAGAGATGATGGGCATCCACCTGAGTTCTGCGATCTATGAGATGGACCTTGAGAAGGTATCCTATTACCCCTCTGCGGATGCATCTACTACTCGCATCCGGAGAAAACCAGAGGGAGGAGTCCTTCGCATGCTCGGCGCACCTCTGCAAAGAATGCGGAGAGGTATTCGCTAAAAGGTCACACGATTGAACGCACCTCGTATTCTGTCAGATCCAGTAGACCTACCAGACCCCCTAGCCAGCAGATGACCAGGAAGACGGCTCGGACGCTACCTACCCAGAGAGAGAGCCCGAGGAAAGGGATTGTTGCCTCGGTTAAGGGCAGAGCAACGGAGCGCATTGACGGGAGAGGAGGTATTAGCGGTGGAGGAGGGTCTGGCGGTGGCGGAGGGAGTGGACTCGGCGGCGGCACATTGCCTACCCATCTGACCTCAGGCTACATGAGCATACAGATATTCCCAACAAGCACCGCCTACTCAGGAGGCTCATCCACCATCCCTGCAGCGTCCGCGTACTCGAACGACCTCATTTTCTCAATCACAGTGAGCCTAGGGACCGTAGCGATCCTGTCGGCCCAATACCACGAGATATGCGTCTGCTCGGTCCATCTAGACGTACCGATCGGGAGAACCGAAGGCTGCGTGCTCAGGGGGTATTACAGGAAGGGCGCGGACATGGTGAGCAACAGGTCGTTCTACATCGAGTGTAGCGTGCCGGCCGGCCCCCACGTACTGAGGCTTTCCGTCAAGCCCAAATTCTCGCCCCAATCGGTGATGGACTGGGGTAAGAAGTTCATCGGACTGAGCTTCGTCCTTAATGACGCGTTTACTAGCCCTAACAGCAAGGGCGGAGCCGTATCGGTGACGGAAACTTACAAGGCAGTACCGAGTAGCTCTAAAGAACTCAAAGTCGAGGATGTGATAGCGAAGTACAGCTTTGACGTTCAAATTGAACAATAGTGGTAATGCCAAATGTCCAGAGCGGACTAGAGCAAAATCACTTTATACTTTCCGAGTAGATAAGTACGGTGCTGTGACAGTCTGCCAGAGAAGTTAGTATAAGTGTGGAGTTGGGTTCGATTCCTAACAGCGCTATTGGTTTTCTGCGCTTCGCTTTCTTCTTTGGTGCATGCAGTTAGACCTAGGTTAGTAAAGTAATATTACAACCCTACTAATTAAGGGTGTGCTTGGTTTTCAGCACGCCGGTGCTTTCTGATTATGTAAGACAGTAAGAGGTCCACTTTGTACTTTCCAAGACGCTAATTCTAAAACTAAGCAGTATTTAAAGGGATACATTGTTGTTTTTTCTTTACACTTGACTTTTTCTATGTATTTTAGGTCACTAAGTGCACCTTTTGGCATACTAACTACGAAAAGAAGCTATCTGCACCCTTTTTGGTGGTTCTTGGCAGAAATAAGGGCAGCACGCCAAAACTTCTTCTGGAAAAGGTTTCGGCGTGCTTTTGCTAAGACTTATTCCAACACTTACTGCTACAGGCACCTCCAGAGCAATAGTACAACAAGTACAACGTTCTGACAAGGTTTTGCTAGCGTACTTACTATCGCTAAATATGGCTAGTGCAGAGGCCCTGATGTATCCAAGTTACTCAGAGCGCTCCGGCGTGCTGAAAACCGAACACGCCCTAACTGTCCAGGACAAGATCTACAACTGCGCTACTTCTACCTAGGTAGGTAAAGCAAACAAGCACCTGAAAATTGCAGAAAATAACAATATCAGGTATATATAGTGATTTACTTGCTGAGTAAGTGCCGTACATCAGATAAGATCTTAAAGCCTCAACGATACCTACACCGCAAATATTGCCATATATACCAATATATGCGCTGACAGCCTGGTGGGCGAAATTATGCTGGCTCCAATTGATTACATGCATCTACCCCGCGGAATGCCCAAAAAAAAATTTTTTTGCGGCAGCTGAATGCTCTCTCCAACCTGTCAAAAGAAGGCAGAGTACCGATTGGAACTGCAGTGGGACGGTAACAAAAGCAGGCTCTCTTGGCAATGGAGAAAGTTTTCATCTGTAAGGTCCACCCACAGTCACGAGATGATAGAGAATACCATTATGCCTAGCAGGCAATCAATCTCGTGAGTGGACAATATTGCTATTCTACAATTTTACAGTAGGATATGTACACGCCGGGGGGCTACTTGTATAGGCATAGATAAGGCGAAGGACATGCATCCGTAAGTTCCTCCAAGCCGTCCGCGAGAAGTAATTACGGGTCAAGAATACAGGCAAGCAGGCGTAAAGGCCAAGGCCAAGGATGCTGTTTATTCTCGGTGGTAGCTTGTGTGTCCTATGAAGCGCTCCTGTCATGTGAATGAAATGAAAATCAAAACACTAATCATACATCGTTTCCCGTCATCTCATCCCATGTTTGGTGGTTGTTGAAATAGAAAAAAGGAGACACTGTATAAAGACTCAAGGCAAAGGAAAAGAATGATGCGAGGCGGAACAGAGAGAGTAAAGGGAACAAAATGATCTTGACGAAGAAAACACCCTCGCTTAACAAATCCAATGCATGCTTCTTTAATGACTAATTCCTCCCTCCCTTCCTTTTGTTCCTTGTGTCTGCCCGTGTCATCTGTATGGTAATGTTACAAGTTGTATGTGCTCTCGCCATGCGTCTATGTGGTGAAAGTGCCAAGATGAGATGAAATGATAATGAAATATAGATAGAAAGGAAAATATATAAATAGAAAGAAATCTGTCATAAGAGGAGATAAGAAGGAGAGGAAATGGCCGAGAACAAGCAACAAGGAGGCAACAAGTACAAGGTA